>Ga0123352_10019421_pt1 | contig 10842 bp, 6 predicted proteins | sample TergutLab28metaG_FD_89700 | JGI IMG/M metagenome (GOLD analysis project Ga0123352, IMG submission 89700) | Labiotermes labralis P1 segment gut microbial communities from Petit-Saut dam, French Guiana - Lab288 P1 | ecosystem: Host-associated > Arthropoda: Insects > Digestive system > Gut ... | reverse complement strand
GAACTACTGATCAGGCGGTACATAACGATACATAAAATGGGAGCCTTGAACTACTGAACAGGCGGTACATAACGATACATAAAATGGGAGCCTTGAACTACTGAACAGGCGGTACATAACGAGACATAAAACGGGAGCCTTGAACTACTGAACAGGCGGTACATAACGAGACATAAAACGGGAGCCTTGAACATACATGACAAAAGAGAAGTGTAAAAAATTCTCCAAGTTTTTTTGTCGTGATTTAAATATTATTTTAAGTTGTAAATTATAAATTTCAGAGTCAATTACAACCACAACTTCCGAAACACATTGTAATTCTATTATAGACTGATAGCGACGTTTGTCATCATCTACTGTAACTACAGACTCCCTAAAAAGGCAACTCTTTGAGCGTATCAGCGGTGGACAACCTTTGAAGCAGCCCGCCCTTATCTTCCAAGTCATCGTTCGTATCTTGCGTGGGTAGGCCTAAAGAGTCCTACTTAAGAAGCTAAGAGATTCTTAGTCAGTCAAGGAATTCTCCGCATTTTATAAAACCCCGATGTCGATTACCGCGTTCAAAAAAGTCCGCCATCTGTCCCTGTGCTGAGTTAGACCAATCCAAACCATACTCCCACCCCACTTCTCCAAGATACAGTTTAATATTATCTTTCCGTCTATGCCTAAGTATTCATAGTGGTCTCTTCCACTAGGTTCCCCCACCGACACCAAAAACTGCCACGTGCCTCGTTTATCTCAGTATTCTTGATCTTATCATTCGAATAATATTTGGTGAGGAGCAAAAATCACGAGGGCTCTTCATTATGTATTCTTAGGCCGGTCAACTGCTACTTCGTCTTTCCATCACGAGAAGTCCACGTGTATTTATGAATTTTTCGATGCAGGAACACCGTGCTCTCGACAAACAAGTTATTTTTTTATTTGACAAAGTTTCTTACACCAGCACCGTTATCTGTACAATCCTCATGTAACTCTCATCCCCAATTACCAGCTTCAAAATACCTTCTTTCCAAAATTATGCACTCAGATTTCCGAACATAGTTTTCATGCGGCACTGGGGAAAGTGATTGAATTCCTGCTCCGATTCCTCATAAAAACCGCCCTCTGAGTCGTAATTTTTATCCCAAATTGGTAATTGCACGTTCAGAACAATAACTTCACACCAGTGACCCCTCAGCACTATATATGACACCCTATCACTAACATCTCTTTAGGTGGTTCATCCCTGTTTTATTTGGTTGTGTACAAATAAGGGCTACGTTTTAGTAAGTCAAAACACAACTAGCATTCTTTTGTATTTTTATTTAAGTTGACGACATGTTTCGACCATCATTTCTGGGCTATCATCAGGTCACAAACGTAAATTGAGGAAGCTACACAATGTAAGTCATAAAATTAGTTACGTAGATCTAAAATTCAACGAGATCTTGTTGAATTTTAGATTGAAAAATCAGATGAGCACAGTAGAAGGAAGGTTGGAAGGGGAAGAGCAATGCTGTATTTATAGTTATGTAGGCTGGGCATGTTGAATACTTATACGATACGGCTACAAATGTAAATCCCAATACGAGAGCTGAAAACTGCAGAAATGTGTTTCCCTGTAGATCATACTTGACACCATAACATCAGCCATAGAATAGAAGATGAAAAAAATGATAAAAGATTTTGTTTTTAAAAATCTTAAATCATTTATCACAACAGTGTAGATTTGCAGTTATTATAGATAACTACAGTTTGTCCCACTCGCTACCGAACCCGGAATTTTTTTTAATAATTCTAACACCAATGAAGATATTGCAATGAAATTTGAACAAGAGTACGATCGTTGTGTGAGAAATGAAGAGGAATGTGTCTGCAGTGCGCCTAATTGTTGCGACACGGAGCAGCGGTCCGCCAGCCAGCCAGCCTGTTTCCTGCCTGACGCGCCTCTCTGCTGATCTCTCTGTCATTTGGCTGAGGGTGCCGTCTGATTATTTCTTATGGGGATATCTGAAAGAGAGAGTTTACCGAAACAAACCACGGACCATAGACGCCTTGAAAGCAAACACCACCGAAGAAATTCAGGCAGTGACAGTGGAAGTACTGGCACGGTCTTCCCAAAATGTGGCGCGCCGGGATCAGTCCTGTCTGGACGCAAATGGTGGCCACTTGCAGCACATGTTATGATGTCGTCACATTTCTTACACAATGAGGCAAGTCTGCTTCAAATTTCGTTGCAATATCCTAATTAGTGGTAAAACTATTAAAGAAATGCCGGTTTCGGTAGCTAGTGGGACACAGTGTACAATGATGTTAATTTTCACATTCGTATCGTGCATCTTGATATTATCAACGTTTTTTCTTCACCAACTAATGCACAAATGATTGTCTTGAAAACAATAATAAAATTTACATCAAAATAACTCCCACGTGTTTCGGTGCAATCATACCATCATCAGTGAGCGCATTATTCGTGAATGCTACAGTTAAAATTTGTTAAAATAGCCAATTGTGCTACATCGGGGTGTGATTAATTCGGTGGTGGTGTGGCTGCTTATATTAGTGGGTCTTTGTTGGTGTGTGTATGTTGCACTGTTTCGAAGTAGACTACTCCCGAACAATGCAACATACACACATCAACAAGGACACTACCGATATATGCAGCCACATCACCACTGATTCAATCATACGTCGATGAACCATAACTATTTTAACAAGTGTAACTATAATGAGCTCCCTGAAGACGGTGTGACTGCACCGAAACATGTCGTAGCTATTTTAATAGAAACTTTATTATTGTTTTTAAGACAATCACTTGTGCATTAGCTGGTGAATAATAAACGTTGATATAATGAGATTATTGTTTTATTTTATCATCTTCGGGGAGAAAACATGTTTCCGAAATACAGTTTTCTCAAATTTTGGTCGGTTGTAATTTAAAATATCCAGTCACTAGCCATGTTTGTAGTTCTGGACTTACAATACAATTTCACCCACAATAAACTGTATAGACTAGGCACTAGTTTTATCACTGCACATCCATAAATTCGCATGCCTGCTTACACCTCCACCCGACTGAAGCAAAACAATTTTTTTTCATTGCCGTCGTATTGTCCTTTAACATCCTACAATACCACTACCCGCACAAAAGTTGCACATCTGTCCAAGACATATTACCATACATCACTTCCGTGCGATAAAGTAAGTGTCGTGTCGTGTCAACTTGTGGCAAGTCATATCGTGTCATGTCATGTGTCAAGTAGTGTCATGTCGTGTTGTGCCGTGTCGTGTCAAGATGTGTCAGTTCGTGTAGTGTCGTGTCGTGCCAAGTTGTGTCGTGTGGTATTATGTCATGTCTTGTGCCGTGTCGTGTCGTGTCGTGTCGTATCTTATCGTATCGTGACGCTAAACATTGCTCCCTCATATATCCGTGCGTTCACCAAATCGTTATTTATGCTGGAAGAGATTGAAACGTGCGACGTAGGAGTGGAATCCAATAGCATGAAGTTCCTATCAGTTTTCTTTAAAATCCATGGAGATGTCGATGGTTGAAAGGGAAAGACGCTTCAGCCCCCTCCTACATACAGACACGCAACTAACACAGTATGGATATTTCAGAGGTTTATATTTTTTACCAATTTGTAAAGGACAGAATACTCAACGACGTATCTCCGTATGTAGCAAATTGGCCATAACGTAAAAGGGTTTAGTTGCTGGATCTTACAACCTAATAACAAATGCCATATAATCAATCATACTACACGGACTATGTCCTGGTAATTAGAGACTGTTGTTGTATGCTTTCTTCTGCGTAATTCCCCGAAGTCTGAATTTTATATGCCGACGTTTCGGAACACTCTGTCTGGTCCTTCTTCATAGACCTATGAAGATGGGATAGTGTGTTCCGAAACGTCGGCATATAAACTTCAGACACCGGGGAATTAACCAGAAGAACGCGTACAATATTCAGAACAGGGCGAAAGTTTTAAATCAAGAATTAGAGACTACATAGGCCTCTGATATTTTAGTCGTAAAATCCTAGAGGAAATAACGTTGATGGGAAATCACCATTTCTACAAGTTATTAATTCCGTGAATTGTTTTCAATTTCTCATTTATAAAACCAACATAAGCACACCTAACACACATAAAACAATAAAATCGTGTTTACTGCTGCATGTTTCGGCGGAACCCCACAATCTTCAAAAAGTGTACACACCAGGATTTAAAACTAACTACAGTGCAACACATTAAAACAGAAATACAAATTCTATCGTAGTGATTTATTCAGCTGAATTAAAAAACGCATATCTCTACCGTAATTGAAATGACATACGCCTGGAATATCGTTGTAGGTTTCGCCATTGTATACAAACATCTAACTTCAATCTTGGTCCCTTATGGATCTTGTTTTTGTATTGTGTGTCGTCGTACTCTGCATAGGAGATAACTTGCTTTACAAATTTCCTGAAGATGGCTAAAAGAAACAGCCGAAACATATTTGAGCACTCCTATATACGTAGATAAGTGAAAAGTATAGCGCTTTTTGGTAAAAACAAACTTATCTTTATATCCCCATTGCACGAAAGTTTTACAATATTAGGCATTTCCATTGTTTTTCTCGTCACTCCAGAAAAATTTCAGTAAAGTACCTAAGATAAGCTCACGATTTCCGGATCCTTTCTTTTCTACTCTTAGTGAAAGCAAACTGCTATACTTTTGGGACAGGTCTTGACCTCTTGCCGGTTATGTGCGGTCAGAGGACATTAATATGAATGGATTTTTTTTTTCCTTGGCCCAACAGTCGTTAATGGGTCAGGGCCTCCTCATTATGCAGACCTTACAAACACACTCAAAGACACACACACACACACAAACTGTAGGAATCCGCTGGAGGAGTGATCGGCCCATCGCAGGAAACTCTACCTGATAAACACTACACTCACTATACTCTATGCGACCGGCGGGAGTCGATCCCGCAGTCCTAACAAGCGAGCGGTAGCAGACCCACGCCTTAGACCGCGCGGTCATTGGGCTGGGGTACTAAGGCTATCATTTTAACCAAATCGATCCTGTTTCGCCGTGTAAAGTTATCCCCAAACAGAAACTCTGGCCACTGTATTGGCCCGAGATGAAACGGGTAAATTTACGGAGGGTATAGAATTGCACATTAACAGGGGAATTGGAGGCTCAGGGTTCTCATCTATCTACATGGGGAAGTTGTTTGTTCAGTAATACCACAACACAGCAGTCACGGACATAAAAGCTGCCGGTGTCTTAAGGCAGAGCTGGCGAACATTTTCGAGGAATCGTTTCCAAATTTCGAAGAAATCCTTCCGCGCGAACATGGAAATTTTGAAGAGCAAAATAAAGTCTTGGAGCATGACGTAATTATTAATTATTGCATAATAATAATAATAATAATAATTATTATTATTATTATTATTATTATTAATGCATATTAAAATCATACTGTATAATTAACGCGTAGTAGAACTATTACATTACTGATAAAGGTCTCCTCGAAGAATGCGTCAAGGAAGAAAATGTAGCAGTAACTGGGGCTGCTGGTACTTCTGTTTGAAAAGAAGACAAACTTTTCGTCCAATGCCACGTACTAGTTCAGTCACCGCCAGGCCGGCGTCCCAATGATAAATATCCAGTCAACACTTCGCATCGCTCACGATTTGTGTAAAAATGTTTCACTCGTAGTGTTATTTGGTAGCAACGTTAGTTGATACTACATCTCTACGATGTCAAGGATGAGTAAACACACATGTTATGCACGATATAGAGACGCTGGTCGCGACAAAAGAAATAAAAAAGAAATGGGACGGCAAAAAGTGCCGGATGTCAAGGAAATCTTCCCGCGGGTCATTTTGGGTTACGCGTGCCGAAGGTTCTTCAGCCCTGGAGACTTCCGAAGTACCAAAAAATAAAATTTAATAATCGTCTGATAAACAAGAACGAGGAGTTGCACCACCCTCAACGACTTCCAGAAAATATCATCAGTCTGATACAGCAGCCCGAGACTAATTGAATTCAGTCGCATTTATCGCTGTCATTTCCACTCGTCAGTCCAGCAAACCCGATGGTGTCACTGAAACGGCAAGCTGTCAAATTTTAGGTCACGGAAACATATTTTTATAAAGTAAATACCGTAACGAGATTCACATCTACATGAATGCAGGTAGGACACTGTGCGCTTCTGGATCTTTGCACGTAATACTGATCTTTGATAATTGAGTAAACGTTCATCATTGATATAATAATATAAATAGCCAACTAGATGCAACAATAATAATTTTATTAACAATTTCACTCAGCTCAACATGTTTCGGGCGATAATTTCGCCTATCCTCAGGAGCACTAGACTGTGTATACCACAGACTGTAAACACAGTCTAGTGCTCCTGAGGATGGACGAAATTATCGCCCGAAACATGTCGAGCTGAGTGAAATTGTTAATAAAATTATTATTGTTCCATCTAGTTGGCTATTCATACTATTGTTAATATTGATCGTTACATTAACAATTGCAGATCTTGAAATATTGCTGATCCGTAGCACAGTCATAAACAATACTTTTGTGAGGGGAGCAGATATTATGTTGCACTGATTTCCTTCCTTCGGGACAAATCAGTCATTTGATCAAGGAAGTCTGCCTCTTACGTAAGTGTATGTTCATTATTGTAGTAACATCGTCCCGCGACTGAAAATAGCTTAAGTATTTTTGGCTACAGAATACGGTGGGCGATTTAATTGGTAGGCGGTTTTTTTTTTCTTTCTGCGGTGTAACAACCCCAATCGGGCCTAGACAGCCTCATTGTTGAGGTTTCTAGATCACACACAATTACACACACACACACACACACACACACACACACACCACCCTGAACGAGTGATCGGCCCTTCGCAGAGGCCGCTACCTATAAAACACACAACAAAACACAAGAGACTAAAATCCACGTCATCAGTGTGATTCGAACCCGCAATCCCAGCAATCGAGCAGCCGCAGACTTAAAAAAGACTTTGACCGCGCGGCCACTGGGAGCGGCATTGGATGGTTCACGAATGCGAAATGAATATGTTTTAGATACACTTAATGTTTTCCTGGGAAGTATACATTTTTCAGCTCTCTCACTCTCCTTTCTCTCTTTCTATCGCTGTACTTTCTGTTTCTTTTGTTTTTCTAGTCCACTAATGACTCTCCACTTATTGTAAAGGCGCATGGTCTTAAAAACACTTCCCTCTTGTGACCTGAATTATCCTTCTCAGATAAATTCCAGAAAAAACAGTAAGTATCAATCATACTTTTCGCGTATTACCGAGTTTCGTTCCGTTTCCCAATTACAGAGTTTCCTTCACAGTAACTAATCACCTATTTGGTTTTCACTCAATATATCGATAACAAATATTTTCCAATAAGGTAAACATGACTTTAATTCATGTTTTCTCTCAGACATTCGTTACTACGGCATTTAACATCTAAATACCATTGTATGGTTTTCGTTTAACGTACAGGAGAGAGGCGGAAAAGGTAAAGAGTTCTCCCGTCCGCTGCATATCGCAATATATTGCGGTTCCACAGACAAAGAAAGGCTGAAAGCCACTGGCACAGAGGATTCCGCTTCCCTCCAGAAAATTATAGACACTAATATGCGGTGAGATGCAGTGTGACGCACGACACAAACCGCGGACATAAATTTTAGTTACAGTACAATATTAGCAAATTGCCTGAAAAAAAAAAAGAGGAAATATCTACAGACCTGTCAGAATAATACGTTCCATGTGGAAATAAACATAGAAATAATTTATGGGCTGTGAAAGCAGTGAAGATTGTACCAGTGTAATTCCGTTAACTTTTTCAGCTTGTCAATATACAATTAAAATTGTACACGTAAATGATTTCAGGGTAGAAAATTCTGAAGTTATGGCTTCATGCCAACTCTGAAAAAAAAAGGGGCAAAATATCCGGCTAACGATGAAAATAGAGATACTATAAAGAAGAAATTATGTTACCTAAATTAATGACCAATGACAAATAAAAAAAATAGAAGCCCCCCCACACGTGTTCCCTTGTTCACTAATCATATGGTCACAAAAATTATAGCCTTTATGAAATCAAAATGTTCACCATAGTCCTAGCAATTGACCTACTTAATGCACAAATTCTTGTTTTATAATAAGTTTATTATATTACTCTACATGTTTCGAGCACTTCTGTGCTCATCATCAGGAGGTCAAATTGTATTATACAGCATGTGATATCGTCACACTCTGTAGGTGACGAGAGTGTGATGATACCAGATGCTGTATAATACAATTGACCTCCTGATGATGGACACAACAGTGCTCGAAACATGTACAGGAATATAATAAACTTATTATAAAAAATTGTGCATTAAGTTAATCATTTGCTAGGAATGTACTGAGATGCACGGTCAGCAAAACATCAAAATTTCACCATAGTTTTTCACAAACTGCCCGTAGAGAGTGACCCCAGTCGGCTTCTTTGATATCACCTTCTCACAAAACTAATTTTTAATTATTCATACGAATGTTATTTTTGTGTTTGTTCACAGGCTTTAGCTATCAGCAGACTTTGAAGTTTTTGATTATTTCGAAAATACGCCTATTGTGGAACATATGCACACCGATACTCGGTTATTCTTTACGAAGAACGGGAAGAAAAGCTCAGAAAAACAGGGATTAGTAGCACCAATAACAGAAGGCTGAAGAAGGACGAAGAAATTAATGATTTTTTTACTATTCAGATGTAAATTGGCTCATAATAAAAAATGAACACAAACCACTATTCTAGTTGAAAGAGTTTTTATTTACTCCCTTTTCAATGAACAACGTGAAGAGTGGCACTGCAAAAAAGCAATACTGTGGCACGTCCGCCGAACTATTGTTGCTACCGGAACGTAGCAATGCTTTCCACTAGTAATTTTGTTAACCTACAAGCAGCTGTCAATAATACAAAACCGCTGGGTGTTGCCAAATAAAAACAAGAATGTGTTGTCTTTCCGCTACAAAATATTTCTTACCGATATTAACAATATAGACGTACTTAGGTCTCCATGTGTAGTTCCGGATATTTTTGTCCGATTTCAACCAAATTTCGCAGATCTCGACAGATTTTCATTAGAATTTCCCGAAAATCCGTGCAGGAGAAGTCACGCTGATATGTCCGGACAGACGGACGGAGAGACACGAAAAAGCTAACAGGCACCTTTCGATATTTATGCGAAAGTGCCTCAACAATGACAGATAATAATTGCTACCTGACTTGAGGTTGGTTTTAATAAGCCGAAACATGTAGTCAAGCATCATTATGTCAGTTTCTACATGACCTATTACGAAGCTTGAAATTATCAGCCGCATAAAAAATGATATAAATTTGTATCAATTTTTATAGTACCCAAGCAACAAGCCGGAATGTAACAAATAAAACTGATTCACAAAATCATGCAGGCTACCTCGGTTGAACGTTGTTTGTCAAGCAGGGTCGAAACATGTCGCAATAAAGTATGTGTGCCATTTACATCCAATCAGGTAGGCTCTGTTACCTGGACAGTTTGTATTTCACCGCTATAACTAGACTGAGAGTAAGAGATTGGCAGAACATGTAAAATGAATGGAAGAGATGAGAAATTAACAGAATCATTTAATTTAAAAATTAAATACAAGAAACCGCCTACAGTGTCTAAAGGTGTGAATGGAAGGTTAAAGTGTGTAGTAAAAAGTGAAACATAGGGGTGTCGATTGCATTAATCTGGCAAGAGATAAAAACCAGTGCCTGAATTGGTGTATGTAGGGAAGGGATTTAAAGAAAAATTGAGGGGGGGGGGCCCTTAGCTACCAAAGGACAATGCTCTCTGTTGTTAATCAATGACAAAAAAGTTTATATGCAACAAAAACAAAGGGTAACTAGTAGGTATAACTGAAAACTTCTGCATTACAATTACAATTACGTGGGACCACATATCTGTGGGTAGCCACAACCAACGGATAACTGGCATGCACCAGTGGGAATGGTGTGGATGGTACGCAAGCAGGCGGACACATCGGATAACAGTAAAGATGAATGGAGAATTTTACTGATAAACATTACATAATATACGCTGCCGCGTAGACAAGTCCCAGTGGAACACAAACTGACATCTCCAGGTACGTTATACTACACCATTTTTAAGTCTGCAATATTACGGACAGTTATCAAAATGAAAAGGCGCAATTAAAAAAAGGAACCACAATAACGACAGAAAGCACAGGCTTATGTGTTACTTCATCCGTGAATGCCATATACACGGTCATTTCCTCAATGAACCAATAGATTTTTTTTAATTTTATGTCTAGCATCAAGATATTGTTTAGTAGCTCAGGGTACGACGTAACACCGAACAGTTTATGTTCAATTAATAATTAAATGGACAAGTTTGACGTTCAGGTGACCGTGCATGGTGATATATACTCATAATAAAACCAACTTACTTTACTTACTTACTCCATGGCGCAGAGTCCTTCTTGAGAAGCTAACTGGTTTGCAGCGAGTCAAGAAATTCCCCGCATTTCGTGGAACCCGAAGGTTCATTACCACACTCACAAGCGTCCGCCACCTGTCACTATCCTGGGCCAGCCCAATCCAGTCCATATACCCACATCCCATCTCCTGGAGATCCATCCTAATATTATCCACCCATTTACGTCTAGGTCTCCCCAGTGGTCTCCTTCCCTCCGGTTTCCCCACCAAGACCCTATACACCCCCTCTCCTCACCCATACGCGCTACATGCCCAGCCCATCTCATTCTTCTCGATTTTATCACCCGCACAATATTGGGTGAGGAGTACAAAT
>Ga0123352_10019420_pt1 | contig 10842 bp, 2 predicted proteins | sample TergutLab28metaG_FD_89700 | JGI IMG/M metagenome (GOLD analysis project Ga0123352, IMG submission 89700) | Labiotermes labralis P1 segment gut microbial communities from Petit-Saut dam, French Guiana - Lab288 P1 | ecosystem: Host-associated > Arthropoda: Insects > Digestive system > Gut ... | reverse complement strand
GCGCCAGTGTGAGATGTGGTTCTAAATCACCTCATGGCACCCGCCCCTTCGCCCCCCCCCCCCCCAGGGAATTTTTTTTTCCATTTTCACAGTAGAGGCGAAGCCGGGTGGCCCCAGAGGTGGTCAGGATGTTTTGGAGAAAATAAAAATCTCCTCTCTCTGTGGGGAATCGAAACAACTAATGCTGTGATGTGAGAGGTTAAGTGTGAGTGAGAGGCGTAGGCTTGGGACGTTGGAGAATGAACTCCGGTTATTTTAAATAGGTCCTAGGGGAAAGAATGTTGCTTTCATCGTTGTTTCGCTTTACGTTAGGGTTTTCAGGAGCGGAACCAAAATGTTAAAGAAGGACGTACGGTATTTGAGTCGGAACAGCTTAGATAGTTTAGAAACTAATATAGGAGTTGGGTAAAAAGTAAATGGAGAATCGAGTCCGGACAACGTCAAAGCATTTGTTTTTCGTCTCCGCTTTCGGAGAGGATCTGAGGACCATTCAACCTTTTATCCTGTGCATATAGCGGGCTTCATCCTTGGGAGCAAAGCTTTCATGATTCGAAGCTGTCCACCATCGTCCTTCTAGCGCCAAGATGATTAATGTCTGGAGCCCTATCTCCACTCCATGTACATCTTCATAGCGTGATTCTTAATTAAGCGTAAGGACGTCATATTTTGCGGTGGTTTGTAAAAAGGCCTTTGTGAAGAAAATAAGAGCAGATTAAATTCATGGAGTGTTTGCAACTATTCGATTCAGAATTCTTGCATTTCCGTTTGATATCTAGAAACATGAAGATGAGAAGTCTAATTTTGCCTCTCTTTCATGTGGTTGTGAATTTGGTCTCTTGCACTGAAGGAAGAAGATAGGCTGAATGTGTTTAAAATCGGGGTGCGACAGGAAGATATTTCCGCCTAAGATGGAGGAGGTAACTACAGGATGGAGAAAATTACACACTGTGGAGTTCTTCAATTTTCATTCTTCATCAGATATTATTATGGTGATCTGATTACAGAGAATGTAGTGGGCAGGACAATTAGTGCGTTTGGGGGGGGGGGAAGAGAAAAGACCTAGGCATAGATGGGAGGATAATATTTAAATGGATAATAAACATGATGGGAGGACACCGACTGGATTTTTGTGGCTCAGAATTGGGACCAGGGAAGAGGTGTTGTAACGTTTGGACCGTAGTAAAATGAGGGAAATTTCTTGACTAGTTTGGGAGGTATTAGTTTCTCAAAAAGAACTATGATACGTGTAGTTAGTTAGAGTGTGTACTTCTCAGGGTCTGTGTTTTGATACAACTTCATGCAGCATAATAAGGAAATTAACACAAATTGGTGGCTCGAAGTGCCGGCTCTTTTAATTAAGTGAAATCATATGTTCAAAGAAGTACGCCGTCGGTTGAAAGAATACATGCGTATAACCCATATTACTTCTGGTTGAATTTTAAGCTTTATATTATTTAGTTGTGCTGTTAAAGGTCGTTTATATTTTTTAAAATTACTTTAAATGTTACACATACTGGAGGGCAGAGCCATTGTGAAGGCATTGTACTTGTCATTAAATTGATTAAACGGGAACAAAAGAACAAGGACAAGAGAAGCTGGATACAACATGTAAATAGAATGCCTCGAAACAGATTACCCAGTGTAATGAAATACTACTCCCCAGCCGGCAGAAGGAATCATGGTAGACCTTTGAAGAGACTTCTGGATACGTGAGACCGGAACGGGTCAACAAGTGGCCCAACTCCATGACAGATATATGATGATGATGATGATGAACGGGAACAAAACTGCATGACGCGGAGCTGCAACCAGTTGCATTTAAACTTCGAACGTGCCCTGTGGTTTTCAGTATGGAGCCACAAATATAGAGATTATTGAAAATTATGAAAATAAAGCTGGCAGTTTAAATATTTCTAACTGAGGTGCCATGATAATTATTTATGACGTTTGGTTTTAAATTTATAGTATGAAATCTTGTTAATTTCTAGATTATAATCAGTTTTTTAAAGACTGGCCTTATTTGTTAAAGCATTTCTCCTTCCTTTACTTCAGTGTCGATGTTTATCTCCAAAAAAAAGATTTATTCTTTATCATCAGTTGTTACAGACGGTCACACAAAATTGTGCTCTTTTTTATCAGACGCGTTTCGAATTGGCTCACTTCAACTTCAGAATTATTTCTAGCAATTTAATCTAAGGAGTTACATGCTAAATTAGTAACTGATAATAATACTAACTGATAACCTTAATAATAACTTATAATAGGAGCGCTCAAATTTAAACATTTTCATCTTACCGTATAGATACTTTAGTCAATTTAGGTTTTCTTAGGATGGAATTCCACAATTTTTTTTATATACTGTAGTTTGACACAAAAATATTTTATATCAAATTTAAGTATCGTCATTAAATAGTGTTTCCTTATGCTTTATTCACCAGTTTCTTCGCGTTTGCCTTTGTATCTCTGCTTACAATATAATGACGAAACTATAGAGTATACAATATAATTTTTATTACAAGAGATTTAGTTCCCATTAGAATTAGTGAGGTGCAAGAAGAATTGTTGCATTCTTCAAATAATCAGTGCCATAGAACAGACTCCTTCTTAAGAAGCTGTCATTTGCTCATATTATCCACAAATATGCCTCGCTTTTATACCTGGGACTTGGCAAGTGCATTTTTATAGATCTAAAGCCTATGAAACACTAAGTTAATTTTTGTTCAACGGAATATGTGGGCAGCCTGTAAGAGTGCAACCTTGATGCCCTGTGAATAAGAGACGTTGGCTAGGCTAGGCTAGGCTAGGCTAGGCTAAGCTAGGTTCGTATCAATTAACTCTCTAGTTTGATCTCCTAGACGGTCAGCAACAAATTAAAGTAGAAGGATTTGTGAGTTCATTTTTTGCGATTGTGCCTGCCCCTCGGTCCTGGGAGATGTGCTTGAGGAATCGTGCGCAAAGTACCCTTCCTTTAAACTACGTTATTGGTTTATGTCAGATGGTTCCTTTTGGTTATAGCAAACACGGAAAGCTTGCATGCAGACTGCAGTTGATCCCCTGCGTATTTGATCAGCATGCCACGAAGGTCTACTTTGTGGGCCCACACATCATTAACTTCGGCACGAGTTTCCAGCCGTGGGGGAAAGAGTCCCCGGTACTGTTTAAGACGAAGGCTGGGTGGGCCCAAGTTTCGGTTTAAACGATTTGGAGACTAGAGACCTACTGGCAACAGAAGAGTTATTCTTTATTCCTCAGTAGCCCAGCTCTTATTCTGCTCACGGCACCTACTACGCTATCCTGGGTTCCAGGCACTACACAGAAAAAAATATATATATGTACATATGTTTCCTGCCTCAACAGCCCCTAGTGGGACAAGGCTTCCTCACTATCGAGGCTTCACGATCACACTCAGACACACCACGTTCGTTATGACTTCTCTAGACGTGTGACCAGCCCAACAACCCACAACATTCACAAGACAGAGACGTGCATGACTCCGGCAGGATCCGAAGCCTCAATCCCAGCAAGCGAGCGGCCGCAGATCAACGCCTTAGATCACACGGCTACCTGGAATGGCACTTAGACAATAATCAAACAAATTACTTAACAAGTAGAAAAATATTAAAAAATGTAAGTAAAATACAGTCAAACACAACTCAATTAATGGTATTATTATTGTGTATTCTTACATTGTTTTATCAACGACATGTTTCGGCTCTAGTTATGAGCCATCTTCAGGTTGATCACTTTTTCTTAGTAGACTAAAATATACAATTAGCAATGCCATTGTTACCACAATCACAATAACAATGGCATTGCTAATTTATAATTTACCTTACTAAGAAAAAGTAATCAGCCTGAAGATGGCTCATAACTAGAGCCGAAACATGTCGTTGATAAAAGCAACGTAAGAATACACCTTAATAAAATCATTAATTGTGTTTTGTTTGAATTTATTTTACTTAAACTTTATAATTTGATACAACACAACGGGTATGTCTGACCTGAAAGTAGAAAAATATTGTATCTATGGCTCATGATTCGCACATCGATCAAAGTGTAATATTACAAAATGGGAGTTGATACATTCTGGCAATGATAATTTGGTAAAAAAGGGCGCAGGAAAAGATGGAGGATTGTCGTTCTTTTCATTGACATATATTTTTCTTTGGGTGAATAATACAAGTAATGTCATAAAAACATTTATCATGACAGTTTTACTCGTATTAGGACCAATATTGACATAGTTTATTGCTTACGACAAAAAATAAAACAAGGCTTTCAGCACTGTTTCTTTGTTGGAGATTTTTATCTTTTAAATTTGGTTCCGTCCCAGAAAATGGTGTGCATCGGTATAATACAGTACGGTACACTCTACTATGCTCTGCTACCGTTAGCTAAAAGTAGTAACCATCCAGTTGGTCTACATGACGAAAAATAATTTTGGAGGAAAACTCTTAAGGCTTGTTTTCCTATTGCGTACATCTCTAGTAAAAAATGGAATAACCAGTTATTGTTGTCATTTTTTGGTGCGTTCGCAAAATTGCGAAGAGCGACTATTAGCTTCTTCATGTCCGTCGGTCCGTCTGTCGACATGGGGCAACTCGGATCCCACTGGACGGATTCTCATGAAAATTGATATTTCAGTAGTTTATGAAAACCTGTTGAAATATTCAAATTTCTTTAAAATCGGACTGGAATAAAGGGTACGTTACATGAAGACCAATATACATTTTCGATCATATCTCACTCAATTCTTATAATGAAAAATGTTTCATGTTGTGTTGAACTTCGAAACACACATTTTATGTTCAATAGCTTTTTTTCGAAAATAATGCCGTTTAAGAGATAATTTGGAATACTTTTGTAGAGCAGGGCAGGCCACAGATGACAATATGGCGCATGTACATTGCATGCCTCATACCGAAGTCTATAAATACACACACACACACACACAAAGGTTGTGTAATAACCGTTGCTTTTCTACTGCAACAATGGTTGCACGAAAGAACCCCATTGTTACGTTATGTGCAATTTGCTTGTCTTTTCATTCTTGCAAGTAGCTTATTACAGAATTGCTGACTCTTTGTTACAATTGTTGGTAATGCCATCAATGGTTGCTATTGTCAAAGTGTTTGTACTTCTCGATTTAAAAACAAAATGTCCCGATGATTTATTTGTGGGTTTATATTATACCACAGTACCAAATTACACTTCCCTATTTCCAGAGTTCTCTATTTTTCGCTATGAAATCCAAAGCTAAAGAAAATATTAAGCTACCATATTGTCATTTTACATTTAAAAAAGATTGCTTATGTTTCAAACAACTATTAAATAATTTCCGCAATACTCTTACTGATTTCCGGACTTTAAAACTTACGGCTTTGATGTGGGCCTCCAGTTCATACCAAGTTTCGTGAAAAATAGTCAAAGGGTTCAAAGGTCAAATATTGTGTGTGTGTGTGTGTGTGTGTGTAATCAACATGGTGGTTACACAACTCTTCATCACTGCGTAAGGAAGCAACTTAAGCCTGAAAGCAGAAGCGATTTTAATTAGTCAACACTATTGATAAAATGCAGCATAATTGTAAGCGGGACGACTTTTCCAAATTCTGTCCATTATATTCGCGACAAAAAAAGCACCTGGTTAAAGTCACACATCATCAAACACCAACAATAGGAAATAGAATCCAGTGCAAAATAGGAATCGGATTTACTTGGTACAACGAAGAGACGGCGTTGCTCAGAGCATCTCGACACGTGGCGCCACGGCCCACATATCTTGTGTACTACAACAGACGGTGCGTGAATGGCGAAGCTGTGAAGAGTTTCTTTTGTTGAATAAGAGGCTTTCTGCAGACGTCACTGCCTTCGTGCTCTTATGTCGTGTACAGATAACGCCTCGGGACAAACACACAACACAGGTTTATTCGTTCCTGAATACTGCAATACGCTTAAATTTAGTTTCTTTTTGAACAATGATGTCAGGCGTCTTTTCTACTAACGTTCACTAACTGGCATTTACCGTAAAAACTGCATTATTCAAAAGAGAAAATCTAATGCAGCGATATCAAGCCTGTTTAATCATTCCAAACACAAAGAAAAGACAGAATAATAAGGTGAGAGTAAGTCAGTGTAAGAGGAAGATCGTGAAAGACTCTGCATTTATTGCAGAGGAAAATAAAGATTTACGGTTCTGGAGGTTCCAAAGCAGTGCCCGCTTGTCCTTCTGGTAAAGGTAGATTGAAGACAAGGTAATGCTTTAAGAACAGGTCAAAAGCATGAAGCAGACGGGGCGGTTTTGTGCATAGAGTAGAGGAAAGAAACTGAGCACTTACTGAGTTTGACCTGAAATATGACAGAAATTTTGGTGGTAACTGTGGGAGGATTTTTAGGCTAATATTTAGGGGTACTAAGTCCGCGTGAATGGTGCAGTATTTAATCATTTTGTCCTTACAGTCCAGAAAACTATTCGTTGCATCTCCAATATAGGGAATCACTGCTCAGTTCTGTTTAGAGAAATGATTCTTTTTGTTCCAAGGATTGTACAAAATCCATGAATACACTCCGTAGAATAAATGTAATGATAAAGCAGGCAATTCCCCACAAATTTTGACGTTTTGTTGACCGTGCATCTCAGCATATTTATTTCAGTATTTAACCAACTTAATGCACAAAATTTGTTTCACAATAAGTTTTATTTCATGCCTCTAAATGTTTCGAGCACATGTGCTCGAAACATGTAGACGCATGAAATAAAACTTATTGTGAAACAAATTTTGTGCATCAGGTTGGTTAAATACTGAGATAAAGAAAGTAATTCCCCCTTTTTTTAAACGGGTATAAAGATTTTGTATGTTTTAGGGAGGTTATGCAACACTGGTTTCGAACTGCTTGCTTACCGGTAGATTCTTCATTTTGGTGTGGCAAAAGAAGTAAGTGGGGCAGGTAACAACTACGTAAATTATTTCAGGTTAGAAAAGTTTTGAAAGAAGTACCTGTAGACAATAGAAATTTTTAAAGTAGGGAATTGTATTGCATTTCTTCCCTGATTACCCAAAACTTTGTGCCATACAATTTAAGCATAAAAATAGCATTGGGCTCATCAAAGCACAAATTTAAGTATGTCGAAAAACATCGACCCACCTCTACATGTTTGGCCGTCCGTGGCGTCGTGTTTTTGATGGAGTTACGCTGAAATATTAATGGCAGAAACATCAGTTCTCTCGTATCATACATTTTATCATTCTCCTTCACATAATTTAACAAGATATTGATGCAGTGTTTTACCCCAACCAATCTATGTAACTTGCTGTTAGGGAAAACCCTCCTAATTATGAATTCATGAAGGCTGAAACATGTAGAGATATATACTTGTGCTAATCAGTGTCCTTGAATTTGAATTGTGTTTAATAAAGTGAAATGCCAACTTGAAGCAACTAGGTAATTTTATTGATGTATTCTTAGCTCGACATGTTTCAGGCGCATACGCCCATCATCAGGAGCATTAGATGTGTTGCAGCATCTAATGCTCCTGATGATGAGCGTTTGCGCCTGAAACATGTCGAGCTAAGAATACATCAATAAAATTGCCTAGTTGCATCAAGTTGGCTTTTCACTTTATTTCATGAAGATGATGCACGGTCAAACAACCCTCAAGTTTGAATTGTGGTTGTTTTAATGCTATTTATGCTGCGTGTGCTTCAGTTGTTTAAATGAAATTCAATTTTGCTTTTGTTATTGCATCGGTGATGAATTTACCTGTTCCGTAACGATGAGAAATTTATTCGGTACTTAGAATTTTCCTGTACCTGCTAGGTAATTATATTTTCAGAATTTTATTTCTTAGCTTAACTATTTTGATTCGTCTTTAGAACAGCTTCCAGAACCATGTACGAAGTACTGGTCCTGAAGCTGTAATATTACAAGTATAGGTACTGACTGTAGAGTTTGCATTTGACCTTGACAGGGGTTTGCACTGGAGAAAGACGACAATCCCGTATTTGTCACCAGTAATTGATGTACTCCAGTTTAAAAAAGCGTTATATAAATATACAATTACGTACCAGTCAAACACGACAAAAACTTTATTATATTTACTATTGTATTAGGGCAACATGTTTCGATTCTTATAGAATAATCTTCAGGCCCTTCTAAGATAAAGATCCTTACTTAGCAATGTTTAAAATGCGCTGTGGGATCCCTAACACTTACATTCTTGATAAAACTATGCATAAAATGCATGTGTCGTATGTTCTTATTACACAATCAGGATATTTATTTCTAAAACTTTAACCGGTACATATGAAGGAGGTTAAAAATTTTAGAAATAAGTACCCTGATTGTACAATAAGAACATAAAAAAACACGCATTTTATACATAGTTTTATCAAGAATGTAAGCGTTTGGGCCCCACAGCGCATTTTAAACATTGCTAAGTAAGGATCTGTATCTTAGAAGGGCCTGAAGGTGATTATAAAAGAATCGAAACAGGCTACCCTAATACAATAATAAACATTATAAAGTTTTGTTTTGTTTGACTGTTACATCATTGTGTATTTATATATGTGTTAAACACTTCGGGATGGCAAATATTAAAAATGAGTTAGGTGAACTGTTTTCGTGTGTTGTGTGTCTGAGATAATACTTTATTTTCTTTAGTGTCCTGTGTGGTTAGAGCTGTGCATAAATTTGACTGGTGTGTCCCATAAAGGAAACACATAAGACGTAGCGACCAGTGCAAAGAAAGCCTTGCAGTAATAAAAACTAATGTTTCTGGCAGGATTTATATGTTTCCCCCCCATCCGTCGTCGCGGGTATTAAGGTACTGTAACCACGCTGTGCAGGTCAGTTGCATTCTCTTGAGTAAATGACATTACTTTTCATGCAGCATCCAGCGTAATTTGCTGCAAGGCTCTATGAGAATTATTTATCGGGATTATTAAAAACAGAGTGCTTTATATGTGTAATTTTCCGTATGTGACTTCCAGGCAGTTTCAGCTACCTCAACAGTTCTGTGTGTGTGTCTGTGTATGTGTGTATATATATATATATATGATGCCCGAAAAGGCGAATATTTTGCAGTCGATATCACTTAGAGATCTAAATCACATACTATGTGTTTTTGTTGTGTATCCTGTGTGTGTGTGTGTGTGAACAGAGCCGCAGGCGAACTAAATCTACATCAAACACGAATTTCCACTAAAAACCTAGGTTTAGAAATGCGTGGGGATAAAATGTTCCCCTGCAGGCTCAACATGGCATCTCCATTTCTGTATTGGATTGGTCGTTTCATAAGGTACCTTAAAACAGGCATTCAAATATATGATAATAAAAATCTTCTGTAATGGAGTAAACAAGAAATGTTACGCAAAATTTTTAGTTAAATTTGCCTGCAGGTGATCCAATTACTGGCGTGCAAGTCGCATTGGTTTAAAGCATCTAATTATATATTATGTTCACTTAGGTGACTACCTAGTTTATGGTCTTTTGTATAGCAAGATCTAGTCCAGCAGGGTGTTACCAGCGTTTCAGGAGAAAACACTGCCTACGTATTCAGGAAAGAAGTGAAGATGCGGGGTTTTGTTCCTCCGTAACTTGATAAATCCACACACCAACTTGCAGGCCATTGTAATAGAGAGGACTAAAATGGGCTTATAAAGATGTTTAATTATTTCGGAAGTAATTAAAATAAGCAATTTAAATCAATACAAAATATTGTGCTCAATTCTAGTCTGTGTGGATTATATGTTTGTATTTATTCTTATGTAAATTGAAGCATTGAGTTCTGTGATCTGAACTACGACTCTGGGTACAAAGCTTTGATTCTCATTAGTTTTTCTGGTTTGGATTGAAGAGCTGTTTGAAACGAGCATTCAGCGAGCGGGATTTCAAATTTTCATTCCGTAATAACACAGTAATATAAATGTCATTAGAATGGATTCCCAACTTTCATTCTTTCATTCACTCATTCATTATTCATTCATTCATTCGTTCATTATTCAATTATCAATTTCATACAACGAAAAACTGGAACCATATTAAAGGCCCCATATGTCATAACCTGCATGTACAAAATTCTAAATATCGTTGATGAAAGAAGCGAAGAAATATGTACTGTATCTGGCTGGTGTTAATCTCGGAAAATTAATGAGGAATATCAGAATTTTGTTCCTTAAAGCTGCATCAGTGAAGCACAAATAAAAACGTATATGTTAACAAGTTAGTCCGTTAGGTAACCAGAGCTTTTTTGGAAAGAACACACATTGCCTCGTCCGACACTTCGGTACTTATTTGACAGACTGCAAAATGTTATAAAAAGGATTTTGAAAAAATAAAACAAAGAAAATTATAAAAAAGGATTTTGAAAGTTAACTACTTTGAAAACCTCAGATATTATGCACGAGAAGCACTTCCACAAGTAAATAAACTTTAAAACTGAATATTAATATTTGCAGATATATATATATATAGCGCACGCTTGTGAGTGCGGTAATGAACCTTCGGGTTCCGTGAAATGCGGGGAATTTCTTGACTAGCTGCATACAAGTTAGCTTCTCAAGAAGGACTCTGCACCATGGAGTAAGTAAGTAAGTAAGTGTATGTATATATATAGCGCACGCTTGTGAGTGCGGTAATGAACCTTCGGGTTCCGTGAAATGTGGGGAATTTCTTGACTAGCTGCATACAAGTTAGCTTCTCAAGAAGGACTCTGCACCATGGAGTAAGTAAGTAAGTAAGTAAGTAAGTAAGTAAGTAAGTAAGTAAGTAAGTGTATGTATATATATAGCGCACGCTTGTGAGTGCGGTAATGAACCTTCGGGTTCCGTGAAATGCGGGGAATTT
>Ga0123352_10019414_pt1 | contig 10843 bp, 10 predicted proteins | sample TergutLab28metaG_FD_89700 | JGI IMG/M metagenome (GOLD analysis project Ga0123352, IMG submission 89700) | Labiotermes labralis P1 segment gut microbial communities from Petit-Saut dam, French Guiana - Lab288 P1 | ecosystem: Host-associated > Arthropoda: Insects > Digestive system > Gut ... | reverse complement strand
TCTCTATCCTGGGCCAGCCCAATCCAGTCCATATACCCACATCCTACCTCCTGGAGATCCATCCTAATATTATCCACCCATCTACGCCTAGGTCTCCCCAGTGGTCTCCTTCCCTCCGGTTTTCCCACCAAGACCCTACACACCCCCTCTCCTCACCCACACGCGCCACATGCCCAGCCCATCTCATTCTTCTCGATTTTATCACCAGCACAATATTGGGTGAGGAGTACAAATCCGACGAATACAACACAAAATAAGTATATACAATAAACAAAACATGTAGGGACAAAACAAAAAAGAATATGACAGGAAAAAAGGAATATAAAAGAAGGGCTAGTACAAAAACCATAAACTCGAATAAATTGACACAAAAAGTCACATATTAGGGCACAATTTGTTTTGAAGAATAATGGGTTTCCTAAATATATCGACATCTTTGCAGGCTTTGTTAGTAGCCAGAACACATCCAGCAGACGGTGAATTTTTGCGAGCAGCAGTAAATGGAGACGAGTTTATAAAATGACGCGGAAGAACTCGGATACCAGTAATAGCCAAAAGAGGCAGGCAACATTTTAAGCCTGAATAAACGCAGTAAAAGTAGTGCATCAAAATAAAGTAATAATGGAAGAATAAATGAACGAGAAAAAATAGGATATGAAAAACTATAGATCAAAGAAAACTTACAGAATTGTGTGTGTGTGGGGGGGGGGGGTTGTTGGTGTGGTGTGGTATGTGGTGTAGTGTGTGTGTGTGTGTGTGTGTGTGTGTGAGACGGAGACAGAAACATAAACATTTGTGCACATCTGTGTGTTAAATTCAATTTGTGATAAATTGAATCGTATTTGCCGTAGCTACAGCTCATTGCGCATTAACAATGCTACGAGCGTTGTATTCTTCCGCGTCTATAACGAAATAAAAATGGTTCAAAGAGCCACCACATTCACGTTGAAACCCAGAAATGCCATTATAAAATCCTGCATGCGGTGATATCATCACCCGAAGAGTGAATATATTGTCCGCATTCCAGTGACGATAGAGTGAAATTGCTGTCCAATGTGGTTCAAATAACCAGTATTAGCACAATGGGCCATAATGAACACGCTCCTTACTCTAACGCATTACTGGATTTTAATTCTTTTACAGTCTTATTTGGACGATAAGGATTGGAATATAACAACACTCATTAAAAAGCCTAATTTATTTTTTATCAGAAAAAAGACCAATTTAAGAGGAATTAGCTAACATTGCACAATAAGTTTTAAAAACGTTTCTTTTGTAAGTAAATTTTGACCTCGTTTTCTTAAAAATATTCATAATACTTTAACGTGCCCTTTCCATTTATAGAATCGCCACATATTTATGTCTACACACAGGCCAACTTATTTACTTCTGAGAAAGGTAAATTATTATTTTAAAATGAAGGATGTATTTCGTACAGAGCATTTTCTCCTCAAAAGGTGTAAGCAATGTAGGATGCTTTTCATCATACTGTGTTTCTTTAAAGTGTAATATCATATATCTCCCTCTGTTTTGTTACTTTACATTAAAAGCAGCACAAATGACAATTTCATGTGGGCCTAAATATCGTCCATTTCATGAAAATAACGGCATTCTCTGCCGTAAAACATATATTTAAATAACCTACAACAGCCCATATTGCAGCAGTCCATGAAATAGAATCCATTTGAAAAGTTAATTATTCTTCAGCCAGTCGAGAATTTTACTGTAACTCCAACTTTTCTTTTCAGCAGTAATACATAAGCTAAAAAGTGTGCTGTAACAATAAATAAAATATTTATCTCAGTAATTAACCAACTTGTTGCACAAAAGTTTTGTTTTACAATAAGTTTATTTCATACCTCTACATGTTTCGAGCACATGTTCTCGAAACATGTAGAGGCATGAAATAAACTTATTGTAAAACAAAAATTTTGTGCATCAAGTTGGTTAATTACTAAGATATATATACTGAGATGCACGGCCAGCAAAACGTCAAAAATAAATAAATAAATAAAATTTTGTACTCTGTAGATAGAGTTAATTTTAAAAATTCTAGATATTAATAAGAGTTTCATCTGGAAGGTAATATTCAGTCATTTTTAAAAATATAAGAACTGCAAAATAAAATATGTTAATAAGTTGCATGTTTCAGCCGTAACAAAATAATTGATCTTATGTTCATTTGTGACACTATATGAACAAACGTTCTCACTGTACATCAGAAAAAACTGCTTCGACGGTATGTCGTTTTAAGAATTGTAGATATTTTTATTCTAGTCTTCTGCATCACGACATATTTTGTAAGAGAGATGGTTGCAGTGTTTCGGAGGAACCTGAGTCTCTGTCGCATACATCTACGCTAGTTCGCTTCATTTATGATGTAGGATTACCTCAAGTTTCGAACTAAATTTCTAAATAATATTACTCACTTTCAGAAGCAAAAGTTAGGACCTCTAGCCTGCTCAAATTTAGAAGTGATTTCTGAAAATAGGGCACACTTCTACACTTCACGTAATACTCGGCAAAACTAACTCTTTAAACGAACATCATATCACCTCAAAGTCCTACTTACATAGAACACAGAAATACGTCAAGATTCCACAGGATTCGAATTTACAATCCACAACTTTTTTAAATTTCAAAGTAGTTAACATCTCAGACTGCAGGACCACTGTGAAGGACTTTCTGCATACTCGTAATTAGAAGCAATTTTTAAAATGACATTATTTAGGACAGCATATTCAGTATTGAACTAGCAGATAAGTTTCAGGTGTTTACAGTTAACACTCCACCTCGAAAGCATTATTCCACATTAGTGATACTACGTTTGGATATGAATCACGTCAGAGACATAACACACACAAGCACACCTGGGCTTAGTTTATTTTTATGAACTAATAGAACAATAATTGTTTAAGTCCATTCTCTCTGCTTGCACCAAACGACACAAGAGTTGCCGCATTTATGTGCAACATCACGTACAGACAAACATTAACTAGTCTAGAATTATCCCCATATATTCGGCCATTTATTGTCAATAAATTCAGCATTAAAATGTTCCATTAATCTTATAGGCAGTTTCACTATTTTAAGTACTTTAATAAAAAATTAATAAAGATAATGTTTATAACATCAGAAAACAGACTATACAGCGTGCGTTGGCAGTGTGATTGATGGTGAATTGTAAACAATTCGAAAAAAATTCTTTTAGGCCCATGTGCATAACACCCAGGCATATCTCCAGAGAAACCGGCAGAATACAAGGATATCATTAAGAACAACAGCTACTGGGCAGAGATTCAAATTACGTACTACCCAAATAAAATTCTGGTGAATTACTCTTACACCATCCTGTTTAATCAATATTTATCTGTATTTATTTTACATATAGTACGAGTGTTTTTCGTAAAATATTCAAATTCATTATTACGATGCATACAATAAGGGTGGATAATAATTATTCTATAATTAACAGTGCTCAGGGTATTCTCAAGTGACCGGCTGAACGCGATAATGAATCTTCGTGGTTCTCAAAAAGGGCTCTGCTTCACAGTTCCAACAGCTGTTGTTTCCCGAGGAGTGCGTCAAATTCTTTCCCTTGCTTTTACCTGTCTCTTCGATAAAGTGTCGACTTGGAAACTTTAAAAAATAGATATATTTAGGAAATTGTAAAATTTTAATTCCATTTGAGAAAATAAAAAGTTGCAATGCAGTGGCTGGAATTGTGCTCCTCTTTTATATTCAAGAGGTCCTGCTTTCAAATCTCCTACCTCAGATTTATTACCCTGATTGGGATTTATTATACTTTTCATTATTCCTTTTGGAAACATATCTAAATTATCTCTCAAATTAAGAAAGGGCTACTTTTTTACTACATTCTACTTTATTATGCATTAATTTTCCCGCCTTTCGACGCTATATAATTTAGATTTTGAGACAAATTTCGTGTATCACAAGGTCTATGTTAATTGCTTAGATTACACAGCGTGAGCAGTAGACGAATAAAATAGGAAAACGGAGCATTAATTACAATATGATAGTACAAAACCGCAGTACTCGGAGAAGAATCTGTTCTAGCGCCATTTCGTGCACCACAAATCCCACATGGACTGGCCTGAGATGAAAAACGGGCAACCTCGTTTGAAGGCTGCTGACTAACTGCCCGAAACGTAGCACAAAACTCCAGAGACTGACATCATTAATTAAACAATAAACGAACAAATAAATAAACATACGCCAATCAATAACACAAGACTGGTCCCATTTCATGTGTAATGCCAGAACAAGAGTTTAATTAAATCTGGTTGTGCTGTGGCTATGCTGCTGCTGTTCAAGTGGTGGCTGTAGTGGTTATTTACCTCAAATGCAGTCAAACACGGAATATTTTAGGAAAGTTCATACAAACAACTCCGTTTTGGCCGAACTGAGATATTCATCTATGGACAGATTAATCGCATGTTCCAGACAGCCCAAATCCGTGTATCAGTAATATCAGCAACAATGGCATGAATTCCTACAGCATACCACGAAAATGGTGTGTAGGCCTGTAACTTTCAAGACAGGTAGTTATGATTTCATAATTCACATGAAATTCATGTTTGAACCGAAAAAAAATAGGCTGAAATGGAATAGCTTACTACTACTACTACTACCACCACCACCACCACCACCACCACTACCACCACCACCACTAAATAATACTACTACTAAAATCTCAAGAAGGAAAAAGATTCAAGCCAGTATGGAGTTTAGTATCATTACAGACATCATAGAAAAAGATAATTTGTAAGGGTATTTAATAAGATCACTTCAAATTTAAAAATAATAAAATAATTCAGGAAAATATAGGTGTAGTACTACAAATGTAAAAAAAAAATTGAATTGTTTTCATTATCATATAATTTAACAATAGTACCAGATACAAAATGTGTTTCTCTTTAGGTGAAGGGAGGTCAGTGTTACATATGACGGAAAAATGGGCGAGACAAGGGTCATTGTCCATCGATCCCGGTAGCCCTCTGTCTGGTCAGAATTTTTCTGCGTGCTCTATAATGTAAAAATAACAAAGTACTGAGAGGGGAGAGGAAGTAAGGACTTCAAAGTGAAGAGTCATTCGAACTCGATAAACTTAGGTTACATGTCAGACATCTGCCAACCTATGGCCTGTCATATTAAGTAAAAATTTTCGAACTAACATAAAGGAAATTTTATTATTTTGTTACTTTTACGTATTTTTGCTTTACTTAAAAAAAAGAAACGAAATTAAAATTCATTAATTACATTATTTAACCTATATTACGTATAAGCTAGGAATGTGGATTCCTTCTCCTTGGGAGAGAGAACGTTTGACTGAGAAAGTCTGGAAAAAATTCTGATTGGATTATCCTGACTTAACACAAATTAAATAACGTAGACGTGAAATATTCTTCACACGAAGCTTCTAAAAGTGTAATCTTTCACTTGGCTCTCCGTGACATAATGTCCGTAATTTGATAATCTACGAAGTTCGGTCGCATGTAATTTTCGCCCCTCAAAATAATCTCTTTCTTTGTACTGTAGAAACGTTGGTCAATTATCTTCGAACACTTATACCCAAGTCATAAAATGTAAGTTAAAAGTAGTTTGTTATAGGCAAAATATATAATTTCTCATTGTCTAAACTCAGCACAGTGAAGAAAATATCCATGTACACACAACAAGTCTGATACGTTGTGCAGGAATCGTAACACTTCGACTTATTAAGTGTCTCATGACTTAATTACTTAAATCAACATGTTAGTTTTTAAAAGGTGGTAGCCAGTTTTACAGTAGTAGTAAGACATTTATAGAAACCTTATATTAACCTTTAGACGCCTAACGTCAATTATAGTTGACGTACCGCACCGTTAACCTCTAAAGTTGCATTCTATATATTTATTCAACAAATATAGGTACTGAATATTTTAAACATGATATATACTCTACGTTTCTTTCTCTTCAAAATGCAGTTTGTTTCATAATTCTAACTTGATTGGTTCCTGTATTATTCACATTTTATATACAGGGTGTGTTAAAATTTAAAAAAATAATTCCGGCGCCGAAAGGTTAAGAAAACATTACTCGTAGTATAAATGGCTAGAATAAAGAATTAACAGTATATAAACAGTTACAAAAATATGCAAAAATAAAGGTGACATTCACTGAACGTAATAAAAAATTTAAGTGAAGCTGCAGTGAATGGAAGTTTGAAGGTTTTAGCGTTGGGTGACTAAGACGAAACAGCAGATATTAAAAAAAATTCGCAATACGATCAGATAGAAAACTTTGGGAAATTTAATAAAATTTAGAAAATCATCTGTCAATCAAACACAGTAGACGAAATTAAAATAAATGAAAAACCTGTGACAATGTCTTCAAGCAAAATCTAAGAATGAAGCAAATTTCTGTCAAGTGGACTCAAAATTCTTAGCGGTAGAACACATAAGGATTTAAAATTCCGAATTTGTCAGGGCGGTCTTTAGAGGAAACTGGATTTACAAGGAAGGAAAAGAATCTGAGGTCAATCATGAGTTAATACTTTTCGAAATAAAGGCCAAAACCTATAACTGAAAATTCCACAGACCTCGAGAAAGAGATAAGCGAGCATTTAAACCAATGGTCAATTCCAAATTGATTAATTCATTTCAATTTCAAAGAAATGGTTAATTACATCCTATTTCGGTTAAATTAATTCAATTAAGCATTCCACCTTTAAATTTTAAAGTATGTAAAATCATACTCATCAAAAGCTCTTCTTTTCGCAGGCAAGTTTTGTGAACACCAAGACAAGTAGCCTTCCCACATGGCAATTTGTATGGATATTTTTGTCCAGTAAACAAATGCTATTTTGGAATATATATAATAGGGTGTCCCAGGAGGAAATGCCAATATTCTGGAAGGTCATAGTGTCGGCCATTCTAAACAAACGGGTGTATATGTACATGTATCCTATTCCGAACGTTTTCCGAGAAAGAGCTATTTCACTGTACAGTTGCAAAGTTGTTGATAAAGAGATATTACATATTGTTTCTAATACCGATATTTATTGTTCAATTGACATAGTTGGTACAGTTTACCCAGTACATTACACTTTCGAAAATTCCACCATCAACTTCAATGCACCTTGCAACTTGTGTGTGTACATGGCGTGTTGCTCGTCTGAGTGCATTTTGACGTTCCTTTGTGTAGGCGATAACATCCATTATGAGATCGAGCAATTCGTCTCGTGTATCCACTTATGTTCTGTACACTGTACTCTTATGCAACCCCATAAACAAAAATGTAACTGGGCGCAGTACGGCGGGAGTGAAGGACAATATTGGGTGCCAAAACCAAACTCCTGTACAGTAAAATATCTCAATCTCGGAAACCGTTCGCAATAGGACAAGTGTACGTATACACTTTTTTGCTTAGAATGAGCGAAACTATGACCTCTCAGAATATTGACATTTCCTCCTAGGATACCCTGTATATCGCCCTTTCCATGTTTCTCCTACGCGGCTTTCTCTTTTCCTAAAGCTAAATCGCATGGATAAATTTCTTTTTAATCATTTGAATACTTTCAAGTGAACGCTTTGAGAGTACTGAAAGAATTCTTATGAAATTATTTCTAGCCATTTTCCCAGGCATGGAAGAAAAGCTGGGCGCATGTGTAGTCAGAAGGTAGAGACTTGGAACACACAGAGGAAGGACAAGTTAGTGGAAACACTAGATAATATAGGAATAAAAATATTTGTGTTGGCTGCACTGATGGAACATTAGTTGTATCTTTTGTTATTAGTTTGTTTATTTACGCAGTGTAGTACCAATGTCAATGCATTACAGGTTGTGTTTAATAACAGTACGCATGAAAGAACTGCAAAACCGGAGAATTGTCAGATTTCAAAAAGGACAGACATTTGGTGCATGTTTAGCTGGAGCATCTTTATCCAAAACACCCACTTTATTAGGTGTATCCAGAGCAGCAGTTCCCAAGGTTATAGCGGCTTACATAAATCATTGGAAGACGTAATCACCTAAGAGGAACAGTGGCCGAAAACCAAAACTAGTTACCACAGATCGCTGTACGTTGTAGAGGATTGTGTCTAAAAATTATAGAACTGCTGCACCAAAGGAGACAGCGGAACTCAATGTTCATCTTGAAGACCCTGTTTCCACAAAAAGAGTTAGACGAGAGTTTCACAGATCCAACTTCCACGGTAGGTCTGCAATTGCTAATCCTCTGATTACTGAAAAACTCTAAAAGGCGATAAAGATGGTTTTGTAATCATAAATCCTAGACTATGATGATTGGAAATACGTAATATGGTCAGATGATTCGCCTTTCACATTGTTTCCAACATCAGTCCGGGTTTATGTTTGGAGAACGCCCAATGAAGCCAATAATCCTGAATATCTCGTTCCAAACGTGAAACGTGGAGATGGATCTGTGATGATTTGTGCTGCACTATCTTGGTATTCTGCTGGTCCTATAGTTACTCTGCATGGTCGAATAATTGCCAGTAACTATGTGGGCAATTTAGGTCAACAAGTTCATCCTATGTTTCAGGTGTTTCTTAAAAATGATGTAATTTTTTAAGATGACGATTCGCCCGTACACACAGCCAGAAGTGTTCAGTCTCGGTTTGAGGTGCATGAAGACGTACTTCAACATTTCCCTGTCCATCACGATCGCCAGACTTAAATATCATAGAAACACTATGGTCAGTTTTAGGGAGTAAAGTGAGAAGCAGATTCCCTCCTCCATCTACTCTCAAGCAACTATAAGACGTTCGTCACGAAGAGTGGTGCAGTATTGCACTTGAGAATATTCGACTTGTAAGCGTCTATTCCAAGAAGGATACAAAGTGTATTGCAGGCAAATGCAGGCCAAACTACGTATTAAAAAGAAGTGTGTATCTTTTACATCTGCTTCCCTCGATTTGTCCGTCCCTTCTATGTACAAATACATAAGGTGATTCTGCAAATTGCACTCGTAAAAGCCGGCTTTAAACCTAGAAGCAGTTCTACTCGTATTTGGTGCAGAATCAGTGCAGAACTGTCATAAATCCTATATGAAATTCCGTAAGAGTGTAGGATTTTCGTACTTAGAAGCCTAACAACACCTGGTGTTTTGCGACTGAAGAATAAACGTAATTTCAGTTAAATAATAAAGTTTATTCACAGAGTGTAAATTTCTTTCAATTCCACATTAAATTACATGTTTTTACAGTCATAAGCATAATCATGGGACTTTAGTACCTGCCGACATAATTTTACCTTTCTGCTTATTACTACTTCTAGCGTCAAGATCTAAGATTTAGTTAAGTACAATACCCTTAATTTCTCATTTTTTACGAGAATTTACACTTTCATTGTGCCTTGGCTTACGTAATCAGAAGCTTGCAAGTCGAAACTCTTCTTTCTTTGCTTCTTTCTTTCTTTCTTCCTTTCTTAGTCTGACCAGTTTCACCTATTCACTTTAGGTATAGAGGGTTTTACACACACACACGCTGGTAGGATTCCGCAGGACGAGGAATCAGCCTTTCGCAGAGACAACAAAAGACATGCAAAAGAGACAGACATCCATGCCGCCGGCGGAATTCGAAACTGCAGTCCTAGTAAGAGAACAGTCGCAGATTAGCGCCTTAGACCGCACAGCCACCGTATCATATTAGGATTACAAAATAAAGGAATATGAGATTGTGTGGCCTATATTACTTATTGGATGTCGGACAAATATGTAGAAAATTCAAGTCTCAAAACTGGAAAGAATATGTTACTTGGTGGAGCTAGCGCTGGATGAGTGTATAACTTGCGACTGAGGATAAGAATAGATAAGCGACGGTTAGCTTTTCAAAATATACTCTCTATTCTTTTTCACTGAAATTTCTGTACGTAAGTTATATCACATGGGGACGGCCCAAAACCTTATGGGTCATTTAGCTGTGCAGGTGATTATTACTAGTAAACTACACAGATTAAAAGGCAAGAGATTTACAATCATGTACGATGTTCTTACGTTTCTACAAGTAGTAATTCCATGGACTGTAGGAAAACCACTCTTAACATAGAGTTGATCAAAGGTCGGTCAAAATGGTTTTTGCTTAAACTAACAATAATGTTCGCAACTGTACAGTAGTGTAATAAACTTATATATTATACACCTGTAGCTCTTTTCGTAAGTAGTGTTCTCGCAGAATATATTTTCAGTCACATGGTTAACGGTAAACAGCACAAGAGGCACCAAGTTCATTAGACCAAAAGGGCGTTTTATTGAGGCAAAAGGATTTTCTTTACATCAAATAATGTTCTTCTGGCGCTTTGGGTTGCTGTTGTAGTTATTTACGTTAGAGCACATCTTGTTCCGTTGTCTTTTTACGTTAAAACATATCCTGCTCTTTTGTCCGTTTACGTTACAACTTAGCCAAATCTTTTTCCAATTTACGTTACAACATATGTTGTAGTTTCAACAGTTTACATCATATGTTGTTATTTGTTTTACAACTTATCTTGCAGTTTGTGTATTTACAAAATACCCTGCAATTATTCTATTTACATTTCAACATATCCTACAAGTTTGCCTATTTACGTACGTTACAACACATCCTGCGATTTTTCTATTTACATTATAACATATCCTACCCACTATATTATCTACTTACATTACAACATATCCTGCTCTTTTGTCCATTTACGTTACAACATATCCTGTTCTTTCGTCTATTTACGTTACAACATATCCTGCTGTTTTGTCCATTTACGTTACAACATATCCTGTTCTTTTGTCTATTTACGTCACAACATATCCTGCTCTTTTGTCTATTTATGTTACAAAATATCCTGC
>Ga0123352_10019407_pt1 | contig 10846 bp, 7 predicted proteins | sample TergutLab28metaG_FD_89700 | JGI IMG/M metagenome (GOLD analysis project Ga0123352, IMG submission 89700) | Labiotermes labralis P1 segment gut microbial communities from Petit-Saut dam, French Guiana - Lab288 P1 | ecosystem: Host-associated > Arthropoda: Insects > Digestive system > Gut ... | reverse complement strand
GAAAGAAGTCCGACCACCGAAGGTGGCTTTTGCCGTAGGCAAAAGTACTGAATTTCTGCAAATTTTTGCCTCGATTGACACAAAACCTGCTGAAAATCTGTGCATTCCCGATAGTGGGAACACACCCTAATACATCAATAAAAAACCCTTTTTACCCCATAAAATCACAAATTATCCATAAAATTTCCACAAATTTTATAAAGAAAATGGTTGCTTTTTGCGAATTTTGCGGTATAATGAAAATGTCGTCAAAAATGATAATGTAATTTGTCATTATCAATTGGGATATGTTGCCGATATGTTTGAGCTCTATTAGAGTCAGTTTTTCTCGAACCTATTGCCAATTCATCTCAAAATACAAACTATTAAAAGAGGTGTATCTAATATGACAAGGCAGGAACTAAGAGAAACTATCGGAGAAAATATCCGAATCGAACGTAAAGCCAGAAATCTGTCAACAGATGAGCTTGCAAAACTCATGGACGTAAGCACTAGCCTTCTTAATCTTATTGAAAGAGGTAAAAGAAGCTTAACGATGCACAATTCAACAAAACTTGCTCAAATATTCAACATGCCGCTTGACAGATTCGTTGAAAAAACTGAAAACCCCAAAAATTCTCCGTTTGAAATAACCCCTGACATTTTAAGACGTAAAAAGCTTGAAAGCCTTATCGTCGGTCTTGGTGATCACGAACTTGAATTTGTAATTTCAGTTATCAAAGAGTTCAAAAAAGTACAGGCTTTAAAAAGCGTATTGCCTGAAAATAATTAATAAATTAAATTCGCAAAACAGTGGTCTTATTTGGCACGAATTCGCTTAGGTTTTGGAAATTTACGAGTAAATCGTGTTTTTCAAAGCTGCTGTGGTTTTCGTGTCAAATTTCGTTGTTTAAAAGGATGTTATATGTCAAAAAAACCAACACAGCCACAGGCTGAACCATTTATTACCCAACAAATAACTGAAACTCTTGAAACGAATTATATGCCTTACGCAATGAGCGTTATCGTCTCACGGGCGATACCCGAAATTGATGGCTTTAAGCCATCCCACCGCAAGCTTCTTTACACTATGTATAATATGGGGCTTTTGAAAGGCGGGCGCATCAAATCGGCAGATGTTGTCGGGCAAACAATGCGGCTTAACCCTCATGGGGATGCGGCTATATATGAAACTCTTGTGCGGCTTACTAGGGGTAACGCCGCTCTTTTGCATCCATTTATAGATTCAAAAGGTAACTTTGGAAAGCAATATTCAAGAGATATGGCATATGCCGCAAGCAGGTATACTGAAGTTAAGCTTGATTCAATTTGTGCTGAACTTTTTGAAAATATTGATAAAGACAGCGTTGACTTTATTGACAACTATAACGGTACAATGAAAGAACCTGTTTTATTCCCTTCAACATTTCCAAACGTACTTGTTACGCCGAACTATGGTATAGCAGTTGGGATGGCGAGTTCTATTTGCAGCTTTAACCTAAAAGAAGTTTGTGATGCGGCAATTGCGTTTATCAAAGATGAAAGCTGCGATATTTTACAATTTTTATCTGCGCCTGACTTTTCAACCGGCGGTGAATTTATATATGAAGAAGCTGAAATAAAACAGATTTATGAAACAGGACGAGGCTCGTTTAAACTTAGGGCGAAATATCGTTTTGATAAAAAACATTCATGCATCGAAATATACGAAATTCCCTACAGTACAACAATTGAGGTTATAGTCGATAAAATAGCGGCATTAGTTAAGCAAAATAAAATTCGTGACATAAACGATGTTCGTGATGAAACTGACTTAAACGGCTTAAAAATAGCGATAGATATTAAGCGTGGAGCGGATGCTGACGTTATAATGCAGAGGCTTTATTCGATGACAACTTTGTCTGATTCTATGAGCGCAAACTTTAATGTGCTTATAGCGGGCAAGCCGATGACTCTTGGTGTTAAAGGGCTGCTTCGGGAATGGCTTAAATTCCGTATGCAATGTGTAAAACGCTATATCGCTTACGATATAAAACGTAAAGAAGAAAAGCTTCACTTGCTTACAGGGCTTTCAAAAATCCTGCTTGATATCGACAAAGCTATTCGCATAGTTCGCGAGACGGAAGAAGACTCGCAGGTTATTCCAAATCTTATGACAGGGTTTGATATTGATAAGCTTCAAGCGGAATATGTTGCGGAAATCAAGCTTAGAAACCTTAACAAACAGTATATTTTGAACAGGATAAGCGAGCTTGACGGGCTTAAAGCTGAAATTGACAGCTTAAAACAAACTCTTGGCAGTGATGCGGCTATAAAATCTCTTATATCGAAACAGCTTAAAGAGATTGCCAAAAAATACGGCGTTCCAAGGAAAACGGATATCATACACATAATAGCCAAGGAAAGCGTTCCTGAGCATGTTTTTATTGAAGACTATGGCTTAAAGCTGTTCTTAACTGAGCAAAATTATTTTAAGAAAATATCGCTCGTTTCCTTGCGGACATCCGGCGAACAGAATGTTAAAGAAGGCGATAAAGTCATTCAAGAGCTTGAGGCGACTAATAAGTCAGACATATTGTTTTTCTCGGATAAATGTACGGTTTATAAGCTTAAAGCTTATGAAGTTTCTGACTGCAAAGCTTCTTCAATGGGCGAATATCTTACTAATATGTTGGGTATGGTAGTAGATGAGCGAGTGGTTAAAATCACCACAACTACTGACTATTCCGGGTTTATGTTATTTGTGTTTAAAAATGGAAAAATTGCAAAAATTCCTATGTCGAGCTATGCAACTAAAGTTAACCGCAAGAAGCTTATTAATGCCTACGGCGGAGCTTCTCCACTAGTTTTTGCAGAGCATATTGCCGGGGATTTAGACGTGCTTTTAGTGCGTGACAGCGACAAGGCTGCATTGCTTAACACAGGGCTTATTCCAGAGAAAGTTACAAGAAGTTCCGGAGGTGTTCAAGTTTATACGCTTAAACGTGGCAGCAATATTTCAAAGTTTTGCCTTGCTGAAACCGCCGTTCTTGAAAATATTGAGCTCTACAGAATAGGTAAAATCCCATCAACCGGACATTTTTTAGCGGATATAGATAAATCGGCACTTAGTTTTGATGTTAATATTGGACTTTGGGACATATAATAGAATAGGATATAGTCATCAATTAATAATATCTATTGACAACACATATTATATGACATATAATATGTGTTGTGTAATAATAATGGTGATGATATAAATAGTGTTTGCACTTACTGCGATGCTATTAAAATCTTAATGCACTGAAAGGGGAAATTGAAATGAAAACGGTCGCAGAAAATATCGTTCAAAAGCAGTTGGATTTTTACAATAACCACGATTTAGAGGGCTTCTTGTCTACATATCATAATGATACAAAAATTTATAATTTAGGCGAAGAAAACACCCTTATAATGGATGGGAAAGAAGTAATGCGTGAAAAATATGCCGTTCGCTTAAGCACGCCGGGGCTTCTTTCAGTTGTTGATAAGCGTATTGTTGTCGGCAACACAGTTATCGACCATGAAGTTGTTACTATGGAAGGGCTTAACGAACCCTTAAAAGTAGCAGCTATTTATGAAGTAGAGGACGGACTTATCAAAACTGTTTGGTTTGTTCGAGAGTAACGTTTATCTGGAGGGTTGGCATTAATGAAATCAAAATTAAATATGCTTGCGTTAGTAATGGTGCTAATGCTTGCGGTGTTATCAATAACAGGTTGCAATGAAAGCCTTGCTGAGGAACAAGAGGTTTTTGTACCCGTTGAAATATTTGAAGTAGTTCCGGATTCTATCAGAACTGAAATAATGTATTCAGGGCGTATTTCAGCTTATGAATCGGTGCTCGTTATAAGCAGGCTTGCCGGACAGGTTGTTGAAACTTATTTTAATGTTGGCGACGTTGTTCGCCGGGATGATATTTTGTTTAGGCTTGACGAACAGGATATTGAAAACCAAGTGCGTGCGCTTGAAAGCCAACTTGGAATGGCCGGTCAAGGGGTTCGTGCGGCTGAAAGCGCACTTAGGCAAGTGACAGGCGGACAGTTCCAGTCAACAATTTTACAGCTTGAAGGTGCAGTTATGGCGGCGGAAGTGCAGCTTGAAAACGTGACAATAGGTCTTCAAAGTGCTAGGGATGCCTATGCGAACATGTCTACATCATTTGAAAGTGCAAGAGTATTGTATGAAGCCGGAGCGATGTCAAGAAATGACTTTGAACGAGCAGAAATAGGTTATAACCAAGCAGCAAATGCGGTCTTGCAAGCGACTTTAGGACTTTCTCAAGCAGAATCAGGTCTTGAAATGGCAAGAGATGCTCACAGAATCGCTGTTAATCAAATATCGCAAGAAAATACAGAGCGTGCAAGAATCGGTGTTTCACAAGCAGCATTTTCACAAGAAGCGGCACAAGTTGCGCTTGAGATAGCTCTTGATGCTCTTGATGATACAGCAGTAAGATCACCAATAAGCGGCATTGTTAGTGCTAGAAATGCAAGAGTCGGAGAGTTTATATCCCCGCAGGTTCCTGCTTTTAATATCGTAAATATGGATACAGTTACTGTTGATGTGCGGGTTTCTGAAGTTATAATCAACAGGATAGCCCAAGGCGATGATGTTAATGTTCACATACAATCAATAAGCGACGAACCTATAACAGGTACGATAAAAACAGTAAGCCCTGCCGCTGACCATACTAACTTATTTCCGGTTCAGATTGAAATTGATAACCGTGACGGCATAATAAGACCGGGTATGTTTGCGGAAGTTAGATTCACCAGGGAATCCGCAGAGGATGCTATAGTTCTGCCGCGGAGTGCTGTTATGAGAGATGATACTTCGTTTTTCGTATTTGTAAATGAAAACGGGTTTGCAAGAAGAGCTCGTGTTGAAACAGGCATAGATAATGGTGCGTTTATCCAGGTTATTTCCGGCGTTGATTTAAATTCGCAAGTAATCGTTGCCGGGCAGGACTTTTTATCTGACGGCACTGAAATTTTAGTAACAGCGGTCAGGGGGCGTTAATAAATGGGTTTAACCAAAATTGCCGTAAAGCGCCCGGTTACGACTATTATGGCAATACTTATCGTTATTGCATTCGGTATTTTGTCAATTACAAACTTAAATCTTGACATGATGCCAAATATGGACATACCTATTGCAGTTGTAAGCACCGACTACGCAGGTGCCGGTCCTTTTGAAATGGAATCGCTTGTAACTCGCCCGCTTGAGCAAGTTCTAGGCACAGTGCCCGGCATTAGAAACATTACGAGCATATCTTCAAGAGGTAATTCGCTTATCGTTTTGGAATTTGAAGATGGAACAAACATAGATATTGCCGCTCTGGACACCAGAGAGCGGATAGATATGATAAGCGCAATTCTTCCCGAAGGTGCTTCAAGACCTTTAACTTTACAGCTTGACATAAACGAAATGGCTTCACTTATGATAGGTATTTCGTCCGATCAGCATGATCTTGTAGGGCTTAAACAGCTTGTTGACAATAGGATAGTTGATCGGATTGAAAGACAGGAAGGCGTTGCATCTGTAAATGTCACGGGCGGACGCAGCATGGAAATTGCTGTAGTGCTGAGCTCGGAGCAAATGCGAGGGCATGGCGTTTCTGAAATGCAAGTCATCCAAACTTTGATGCTTGAAAACAGGAATATTCCTGCCGGCGACGTGCGTCAAGGGGATAGAACGCTTCAACTTAGAGTTACAGGCGACTTTAGAACTCTTTCTGAAATTGAGGATATTCTTATTCCAACGCCATTTGGTTCTGTTGTTGCACTTCGTGATATTGCAACTGTTGAAGAAGTGTATCGTGAAGCGACAAGTCTTTCGTTTATTAACGGTGTTCCGAGTGTTACGTTGTCGGTTCAAAAGCAATCAACGGCGAACACGATTAACGTTGCAAACGCTGTTCTTCGAGAGTTTGAACAAATTAAAATAGACATGCCAGAGCTTGAAATAATGACGATTATGAACCCGGCGGAATTCATTGAAATGACGCTTGCAGGTGTTATGGGATCGGCTATTTTAGGCGGTGTTTTGGCTGTTATAATCTTGTATATATTCCTTAGAAATGTGCGCCTTACACTTGTTGTTGCAGCTGCTATGCCAATTTCGATTATTGCAACGTTTGTTTTGATGTATTATGCAAACATTACAATTAATATAATGTCGCTGGGAGGGCTTGCGCTTGGTCTTGCGCTTTTAATTGATAACTCAATCGTTGTTTTGGAAAGCATTTTTAGAAAAATCGAAGAAGGATGCGACCGAATAACTTCAGCTATTGAAGGTACGCGAGAAGTTGCAATGCCGATTGTTGCGACAACTTTAACGACTGTTGCTGTTTTCTTGCCGATTACGTTCGGAGGCGGGCTTACAGCTCAGATTTTTAACCAGTTGGCTCTTACAGTTTCGTTTTCACTTGTATCATCATTATTTGTTGCCTTAACTTTTGTACCAATGATGTCAGCACTTCTTTATAAATCTGATGGAATGGGCAAAGAAAAGGAAAAATCCGGTGCTTTGAGTAAAATTTTCGCTGTTTTAAACAAGCCTTTTGACTTTTTGAGCAAATGCATTGAAGGTCTGACAGCCTTTTATACAAGAACGTTAGGCTTTGCGATAACAAAACGCAAAACAACACTGTTTGCGGCGATTGTGTTTGTATTTTTAACAGGCCTTTCAATGCCGTTTATCGGATCAGAATTTTTACCGCAGGCAGATGAAAGCAGTGTTACGATTAACGTGAGTTTGCCTAGAGGTACGCTTCTTGCTCAAACGGAAGCAATTGTTCATTCTGTTTTATCAAGGCTTGATTACTACGAAGAGATAACGGATATAATTTACACAGTCGGAACAACCGGTCAGTTTGGGCTTGCCGTCGGCGGCGGAGCAACCGACAGTGCACAAATAATCGTAAGGCTTGTCGGACATAATGATCGTGCTCTTTCATCGGCTGAAATAGCAAGAGATATCGCCAATGATCTAAGAGGAATTGCCGGAGCGGAGTTTAACGTGTTTGCAACAGCATCTGCAATGGGCCCAATGGTGGGCGGGGGTGTTGAAGTCAGCATTTTCGGCAATGAAATTGAAACGCTTGAACGCCTTGCAAGAGAAATGAGTCTTGTAATCGCTGAAATTCCGGGCATTCGAGATGTGAGAACTTCTGTTGAAGAATCGTTCCCGCAGGCAAGCATACAGATTGACAGAGCAAGAGCCGCATCATTTGGTCTTTCATCAGCGACTGTTTCAACGATTATTAACACAGCTGTGTCGGGCACTGTCGCAACTTGGTTTAGAACCGGAGGAACGGAATATAATGTGCGTGTATCTCAAGATATGGGGCGTTTTGACTACATTACCGATATTCAAAGCATTTTGATCCCGTTGCCGACAGGAGCGGTAATCCCGCTTTATGAAATAGCAGATATTACAATACAAGATGCGCCGGTTTCAATATGGCGTGAAAATCAACAGGTCGTAATCCAAGTAAGCGGCAGCTTGGACGGCATTTCAGCCGGTCATGCGGAAGCAGCAATGAGAAGTGCGCTAAGCACCATCATAATGCCATCCGGATATGAATGGAGATTAACAGGCGAAGCTCAGCAAATGAATGAAACGTTCGGCGGGCTTCAGCTTGCACTTATAATGTCTATTTTGCTTATTTACATGATTATGGCGGCGCAGTTTGAATCGCTTATTTACCCGTTTATCGTTATGTTTTCAATTCCGATTGCGTTAACGGGCGGGCTTGTTGGTCTTTTAGTAACGGGAGTTACACTTAATATTGTTAGCTATTTAGGTTTAATTATGGTTTCGGGCGTCGTAATCAATAATGCAATTGTGCTTATTGACTACACAAATCTGCTGATTCGAGAAAGAGGCATGAACGTGCGTGATGCTCTTATGACAGCAGGACCTGTGCGGCTTCGACCTATACTTATGACCGTTTTAACAACGCTTTTAGGTCTTTTTCCAATGGCAATTTCAACAGGTCAAGGCGCAGAGCTTATGCAAGGGCTTGCCGTAACTGTTATTTCCGGGCTTTTGTTTTCAACTATTGTAACGCTGTTATTAATCCCGGCGATTTATATTATGATTTATGATGCTAAGGCGAGAATAAAGGCTAAATTTCAATAAAAAATTACGAGACCCTATATGCTTGAAATACTAAGTTAAACATGCTACACTAGGGTGTGTTCGATAATTCGCTTTCGTTAGATTTTTGAGCGTTTTTTCGATAGGTGCTTTTGTGAAAAACCACACATACCCAAAGGTATTGATCCCCCGATTAAAGTTTTCCTAAGAAAACTTTAATCACCCAGATTGCATGGGCGAGCAGTTCATCGAAGATGAACTGCTCAACCCTCTTGGAAAGGGGGTTGCGCCGCCAAGATGTCGGAATGAATTAATTGGCGGCGCAATACGTAAGGCTTTTCCGCAAAAGTGCATAGCGGAAAATAAGCCGAAAATATGACGGAATAGAATTATCGAACACACCCCAGTTTCATATAGATTAGCTTTTTGGGAAAGGAGAGTGTTTTGACATGGCTAAAATATTAACCTTCTTTAATCATAAGGGAGGGGTTGGGAAAACCACTCTATCATATAATGTAGCTTGGAATTTGAGTTCAAAGGGTAAACGTATTTTGATGATTGATGCGGATGCACAATGTAACTTAACTGAGATTTCTGTCGATAATAGCTATTTATACAGTGATGAACAGCAAAATCCTTTCGACTATGACCAAGATTTTTTCTTGCAAAACAACATATACGAATATCTACTACACTATATTCAACCGATTGCAAACAAGCCTTTGCCGGAAATTAAAACTTTTAATAAAAAGGAAAATCTAGAATTCTTAACTGGATCGATACGGTTTGCAGAGCTAGAGGAGACAATAGCTTTGTCAATCGCTGGTATAAATGTGTTGCGCCATGTTCCAGTTTCAACTTACAATGCACTGCAGGAGTTGGGAGAAAGTTTTGATTATATTCTTGTTGACTTATCGCCAGCTCTTTCTGCTACAAACCAACTTCTTTTAATGCTTTCAGATTATTTTGTTGTTCCTGTAAATCCTAGTATTTTTAGCAAACAGGCACTAATAAATTTAAATGAAATATTTAGAAATTGGAATAGGAATCTATCAGGATTTGAAATCTTTAGCAGGAAAGTTAAGGGACTTCCAAAATTACTCGGGATCGTCTGCCAAAATTATAGATCTTTTTCAAGAAAAGATGAAGAAAACACACGGTCAGCTCAACGATTTGGAGAGAGGATGGATGAAATAAACAGCCGTGCCGTTGAGCTTGCAAATGATTTAAACAGCTTTGGGATGGCATTAACACCTTCGGAGTTTAAAGATATATTTGTTAATTCCGAACCTTATAGAATTGCTAATATACCCGATTATAACCAATTGGCGGTGGTTTCAGAAAGTGAAAAAATTCCTGTTACAGGACTTGACAGTAAAACTTTAAATAAATATGAAATCAACACATTACCATACAGACAAAAAATTGATGACTTTAACAAAGAATGTGATAACATTGTTAATGGATTGCTTAAGATTTTGGAAAAATATTAATATATCTGTTCTGAAACTTGCTTTTATCAAATTTTAGAACATTTCTAATGAAATCGAGTAAGCCGGATAGCTGCGTGTATTCTAAACATGGATACATGAGGAAAGTCCGAGCACCAAAGGGCAGAGCGCCGGGTAATACCCGGTGAAGGCGACTTCAAGGAAAGTGCAACAGAAATAAACCGCTTGCTGTAAATTGTTCATAGGATAATTTGCAACAAGTAAGGATGGAAAGGTGGGGTAAGAGCCCACCGCTTCTTTGGCGACAAAGAGGGCTATGTAAACCCCGCTCGGTGCAAGACAAATAGAGCTTATGTCAAATTGGCATTAAAGGCTGCCCGCCTTGCTCTGGTAAGTCGCAAGAGCGCATCGGTAACGCTGCGCCTTAGATAGATGGCTATCCGATATATTATAGATATCGACAGAACTCGGCTTATAGGCTTGCTCGATTTTTGAAAAAGACAGAAACATTCGAATATTTTGAATGTCTTTTTTTATCTATTGACTCTCCCCTTACAAGAGCCTATAGAATGAAACCACAAGGAAGGAGGTTGGAAATTATGTTCCGAATCGGCGAGTTTTCAAAAATGAGTAAAACAACGGTAAAAACACTTAGACACTACGACAAAGAAGGTCTGTTAAAGCCGGAAGAGGTAGATAAATTTACAAGTTACCGTCTTTATACGACCGACCAGCTCATACAGCTTCACCGAATACAAGAGCTAAGGCAGATTGGAATCTCAATTAATGAAATTGGCTTGATTTTATCCGGTCATGATTTAGATGAAATTTTGCAAAAGCGTAAATCTGAACTTATTTCCGAGCTTGCTCATGGACAAAACCAACTTTCCCGAATTGAATTTATTCTAAAAGGAGAAAAAACTATGAACTATTCTGCCACTATTAAGGAACTGCCGGGGTGTATCGTTTATTCTAAAAAGATACCCTTGCAATACAATGTACAACACGCCTAAAACTGCTAAAAATTCGCTTCTTCATGTATCGGAAGGAAGTCCGACGGCGTAGCCGCTTTTGCCGTAGGCAAAAGTACTGATTTATTTTCGGTTTTGGTGTACAGCTAGTACAGCCTGCAACCTCAAATTTCGAATAAACGAATTTTTAGCGACTTCAGGTCGGAGAGTTTTGAGTCGGAAATTTTTATTCCTGCCACGAAAAGAGACCGCAGCCTTACCAATGTAAGGCAAGGGCTATTGACAAAGGCAGGAATAAAAATTTCCAACTCAAAACCG
>Ga0123352_10019402_pt1 | contig 10848 bp, 4 predicted proteins | sample TergutLab28metaG_FD_89700 | JGI IMG/M metagenome (GOLD analysis project Ga0123352, IMG submission 89700) | Labiotermes labralis P1 segment gut microbial communities from Petit-Saut dam, French Guiana - Lab288 P1 | ecosystem: Host-associated > Arthropoda: Insects > Digestive system > Gut ... | reverse complement strand
TTAGTTTATATATTCTTCCCCAGGCTTTTTATGGCACCCCCCCCCCCCAGTAAAATCGTATCATTAGTACACAACATAAGCAGGCATGTTAGATTCATTTCCATTTCGTCTTGATTTTCATGGAACCACCTAATGCTTTATTAATAAGTGAAGAGGAAAAGAAACCTATGGACAATCGTCTTTTTTCAGACAACCCTAATGGGAAATGTAACGGGTATATATTCAACTGCCCGGACTTTAGTGTAGGACACGTTAAATATGTTCCAATTAGTTTAACTACTTTCACAGTTATTCCGAACACCATGAGAGTGTTGGACAATATTTCTCTCACTAAACGTAGTATTGCTCTAAGTTTAGATGTGAAGTAGCCCTATAAAGTTGCAGATTAATTACAAAACAAGTGCAGAGCCAGAATTATTCAGCCATACTTGCTGCCAGTAAAGTCTAACTCTTGCACTTGTGGTTCTTAGAATGGAAGAGCACGTATTATGGACTGCTATTTCGGACTCAGCTGACGTTATGACTACGCAATTAGAGATACACCGATCACAAATATAAAGCAATATTAGTTTTCTGTAAAACGAAAATTTTTACTGGATCTTTTTTTTTTCCTCCTCCTTCTCCTCTTCGAACATTCAAACCTGTAGACGTTCCAAACAATAACTGAAGAATAAAAAACCAACTATATCCCACTTGTTATTTTATTGTACTTCTTATAGGATCAACATGTTTCGGGTATTACTATGTCCATCATCAGGAGCTCGCGACTATGATGTTGATTACCACTTTAGTTGTATCGTTCTTGGTTTGCTGTAGGTTGGAGGTTAGGTGCGGTTAGGCTGGAATAGTGTCAGAGTTGCAGGCTCAAGCACATGCTTGAGCCTGCAATGATGTGCATAGTAATGCCCGAAACATGTTGAGCCTATAAGAAGTATAATAAAATAATAAGTGGCATCTAGTTGGTATCTTATTCTTCAGTTATCAAAATGATGCGCGTTCCAATAAACATCAGGTTCCAAACAATATTTTTTCCGTCCATTCCTATACCGAAAAAGGAGTTAGCGCAAAACTCATCTTCCTGTAAGAGTGCAGGCATGTTTGTGATTCCGGTTTCTACCATTTGTCGCTTGATTAATTACGATGCTGCATTTAGTTACAGGTATCAGATTAAAAGATACATTTTACAAGAAGCAGCTACTGTTAAAAATTTGCATATTTTACGCAGCCCTATACGTACGATACATCATTTCACTGTCCTAGATTAGGAGATGCTAATGTTCCTTGTACGTCACAAGTATTTGTGTCCGCCAAGCTATTACTGATGACGTCAAAGCACTCAAACCCGTCAGGATGGCCTTGTTTCTTAGGGGGAAAAATATTTTTAAAAGTTATGTGAAAATACACCAATTTTTTTAAGCGTTGAAATGAGGAGAAGCAGGTTGCCTCCACCCTGCATACCGGACAGTCATCCACACAGAATAACAAGTAACAAGTGTCGCATAAACACAGTTGTTTCTACTGATGATGGGCCCATAGAAGCCCAAAACATGTATAGATTGATAAATATAGACATACCAAGAGTAAATTGTGCACCAGGTTGCTTTTATTGTCAAGATTATACAGAGACGCACGGTCAGCAAAACATAAAATAAGAATCTCAGTTTAAGACTGCAACATTTTCAAATAAAACCAAATTTCACCATGCATGAAAACTTGTATATGCAATGATCCTTTGCCACACGTGAAAGGAACCGACCGAAGTGAAGGGACACCCCGAAGGATTGTCTAATTAAATACTGTTCAGAGCATTGCTGGCAGCACACATAATCTAGTTTTAGCGCTGCTCTACACCTGCTTCGGACCGGCCTCCACAGTACACAAACCGATACGCAAACTTCCAGCCAGTGAACTGAAGCATACCTTACAGTTTACCCTAGTGCCAGGACACTGTACCACAGAAAAATGCACATTCATGCAGCATATTATCCCATTATTCCATTACTATACTCTGAACCTCAATATTGTCTAACGCATCACTAATTACATTGCATCACTGGCTGCTACTTTGAGACGCAATCCTGCTGAAAAATAGTTCTCTGTTCCTCTACAATGCCCATAGCTAAACAACGTCTTGTATTACTTCCTTAATACAGTTCATCATTCTTTCTTTCTATTCGAGATTTAGGGATGTGAATCTTTGTCCTAAAAACGGTTACACTAATGTTATTTACTGAGGGGAATGCTCTCGTAACAGCTACATTACCTTCTTTCAATCCCGGAAAATCTTAACTCTTCCAATGTGGTCTCGGTTTTTTTCTACACTGAGCAAAGAGATCTGTTATTATTCTGACAACAAGGCCGAGTTCTTTAAACAGCTTTTTAAAAATATCCGGACGAACTCATTTTATTTTCTAGACAAACCAGAATAGCAATAACTGTTTTTTGCGGAGCTGCTAAGGCATACTGACACGTGCTCGAGCATGCGCCAACTTGCCGTTGATTCCAAATTCTGCAAAAGTACAAGATTCCATTTGTTTGTTTCAGCCTCTATAAACAACTTGTATGGGCCATTAAACGTCCCTTATGTTTGTCTCCTCTGCCAAACTCTCTCAGCTGCAGCGCAAATTGTTACTACGTCATCCACTAACAAACACAGAACACTTCCCCATCTATCAACATTGTCATCATTCAAGAAAACGTCTTGTGGGTAAATTCCAGACGCAGTAAGTTTGAACTTTTAGAAAGTTTTCATGTTATTGAAGGAAATGTTTTAACTCTGAAGGTTGGTTTGCTTTTAAGTTAGGCGCGAATGTGAACATGAAAATAAGCGATATGTCTTGGCTAGTCTGCAGAAAGCGCCCGGTACTCCTTTGAAGTAAAGGTAAAGGTAAAGTGATCCCGTTACAGGGATTGTGTGACCCAGAGGGTGGGTAGAGGTATAGCTCTACTCTTCCATGACCGCGGCATTAGAAGGGGATGAGTGGTCAGCAGCACCCCCCGGCCGCACTTTACCCCGGGAAAGACCCGGTACCCATTTTACAGGAGGCTGTGTGGGCCCCAGGGCCGGTCTGGACAGGCGGAAAATCTCGTCCCAAACGGGATTCGATCCCGGACCGTCCATCCCTTAGTCAGTCGCTATACCGACTGAGCTACCGGGCCCACACTCCTTTGAAGTACTTGATGAAAACTAAAAAGAAATTTGTCCGAATATAAGGAACTTAAGCAGGTATTCGTAACAGGTACTTGTCAGATATTAGTTTAGAACAAAATCGTAGCTTCATAAAGTTTAAAATACATCTAGGTCAGTTACTGTTAAAATTTAGAAGCGGCATTGCTGAATTTATAAAACGTAAGTAAGAAAAGTAACACAGGGCGATTCAGTAGCAAGAAGGTAGTAACGAAACATTAATAGCCTATTTTATAGTGTACCCAAAAGCCGACAAAGAAATGTATCCGTCAATATGCAACGAAAAGTAATCAAATAACCGTCTGCTGAATGTACTACCACGTACCCTTCTTCTTCTCACACCTCACGTCACCCTCTTGGTCTCTTTCAGATGTGCAATTAATCAAGATATTGAGCTACAAATTGGAATAAGATTGCACGCTGTAATAGCTATGAAAAGATCTAAGAAAACGGTTCAGGTGTAGTTCTGAGTTTCAAACCATTTGTTATTCCGTCTACTCCACTTCTGCCAGTCAAGTTCTGTCAGTGTACAATCTTATGTACTTTGTAGGTCACTATTATGTGCAGGTGGGCAAAAAAGCGACTTGCTGTATTTTTTTAGCTTCAGATTTCGAAATGTGTACTTGACCATTTAGAAATTTTGGGACATACGATTATTATAAAAAGGTAAAACCGGACGTCATAATTCTAAGCAATATGATACCACAACTGGTGTATTTAATTAAAAAATTCAGTTTCTAATCCTTTCCCCCCTCCCTTCTTCTACAAACATATCCAGACACACAAATAAAAACTACAATTCGACTCTTTATCATGTAGGTTAGTAAAATGGCCTTTAGTGATAAAGGTAGAACACAGACTGAGGGTTCCTGAGAATAAAATTCCAAACAATGTATTTGGATCCAAGGTAAAGAAAGAAATAGGAGAATGGCGGTAAAGTTAAAGATAAATATAATGGTGAGAGGAAAGGTGAACGTAAAGGTAAAGATAAGAAATTCATACAAAATTTCTCAGAAAGCTGATAAGAAAATGCAACTTTGGAAATCCAGTTTGTGGATAAGAGATAATACAAAAGGCAATTTTTCAAAATAGAAGATCAGGCTCTAAACTGAATTTATTACACACACCATAGGGTCTGGTATAGAGGTGCACAAATATTCCAGAAATCTAAGGAACACTTAAAAATTTCAGGGGCCAAAAAATGACATATAGTAAGAGCCATACTGAGGACCAACAGATAATTTGACACAATCGTACAAAATTCCATTCTTGCAAGTTTCCTGAAATATTTACCGAATTATTATGGAATTGCAAACTTTTATTAGGCTCATTTCAATTCATCAAATCAACCTTAACATAAGCTGAAATATTCATATAACCATATTATAATAAAACACATAGACACATTACCGTACCTTAAAGCGTGTATGGCTGGTTAACGTCGCCGCTGAGAGGCCAGCACTCCAAACTGAACTGCGCCACGTCCTCACATTCTCCGCGAGGATACCAAGCGTCATACATCTTATTAAAGCCACAAGTACTTGCTTCCTCTTTTTTTAAATTTCATCATTTAGGAGCTGCCTTGTCATTCGACTTTAAAGGAAAAATCATCGTTAAAAAAAAGAGCCAATCAATCTACTGTTCAGTGGTACTGTAAATAATTTTGGGTCATTTTCCATGCAGCGAATGTGAGAACTCTATATAAATCAACTAATTTCGCAAGCAAATTAATCAAAGATTATTGTGAAGTCGAAAACAAAAATAAATTTGGGAAGAGCTTCAGACGCGTCTGTGTTCGGTTAAAGGTACTAGATGCTATATGGCTCCCGAGACTTAAGCGCTTGTGGCAGTAAGCGGAATGATTCTAGACGAAAAATTCTGGCGAGGTGTTCTGAGCCTGCGATAATTTTTGGATTACCTGTCTCATTCTTTGACCTTGCGGCCCGCAGAACCTGGAACACTACTGATCCAAAAAAATTAAAACAAATAATATGCTGTGTTTCTTTCAGGGACCGGATCTCGGTCAACTCAGTGCCCCATAACTAGTGCTTCTTCTTCTCGTTTGGCTTGTTGTGCTCTTTGTAGACAAGAACATGAGTTTGCCTGTAAAGGCCTAAGGGCAAATGAACATGTGCTCTTAATGAGTCTGAACGCGGTTGTTTTATGGCAGTCTTCGTTGAATTTGTTCTAGAAATTCTACAAATAGCACATTCATGTCTGTGTGAAACCACGTGTGTCGTGTTCGTTGTTGTTGTTTGTTGTTTTTGTAGGAGAAACTGCTTACTGGAGAAATGACTCAAGTGTCGAGATCAACAAAAGGAAAGCGTCGAAAGCAGAGAACGCAAAAAAATTGCTTCGTGGAGCGTCAAACAGCATTAGTCAAGCGGGTCATCAAATTCAGTTTCTATTTATTGTCCATCTCTAATCTCTATCCCAATTCTTGTTACAAATGGTACATTAATATACGTTACTAACACAGCAATTATTTAATCATAGAGCAGTCCGTTAAAAAGGGCACCCCTTATTTCAGAATTATACTACTTCTTTACTGCCCATTAAAAATATTTATCGGCTTTTCATACGGTAAATTACACACACACACACACACACACATATATATATATATATATATATATATATATGACATTATTACATCTGTGTAACTTCCTAAAAATTCTGAAATATCTGAGAGATGAGGGTTGTTTGAACGCACATCTTCCACATGAATTAAAGTGAAATGCCAACTTGATGCAACGATGTAATTTTATTGATGTATTCTTAACGCTACATGTTTCGGGTACATACGTCCATCATCAGGAGCATTAGACGTAGATGGTGCCGTGCGACTCGCACGGCACCATCCGCTCCGTACACACGACCTACGCAGCGGCTCTCAGGACCACCAAAACTAAACTAAACTCCGTGGCCTTAGTCCGCACGCGAACTATACCGACAGACAGGACCACCACCCATCCAAAAACTCGGTGCAGGAAACCATATGCTGCAACTCAACATCTAATGCTCCTGATGATGGACGTATGTACCCGAAACATGTCGAGATAAGAATATATCAATAAAATTATCTAGTTGCATCAAGTTGGGATTTCACTTTAATTCATTATCTGACGTTCTTGAAACCTGATATGCAAAGCTTATCAGCGAAAAATAACCGAGTGTTGCACTCTTCTCCTACCAATACAGTCTTCGTGAGAACGTTTGGTGTATTAATACAGCTCAAGTTAATGTAAAGTGTAGTAGGTTAGAAACTTAGAGGGTGTTTGGCAGCAATATGCCGAAGGAAATATCTGAAGATAAGAGACAGGCAGTAACAGCAGACTGTATAAAACTGTGTACTGGGGGATATAGTTCACTAGATAACATTAGAATTATAAATGGAGGAAAGGATTAAAGGACATGAAGAACGTATGGGATAGCTGAAAAATGCATGTAATATTTCACTTAGACTATAGGAACAATAGAGGTCACCTGGGAATTACTGGAGTGGAATGAAGGATGGTATTAAAATGGGCCCTGAAGAAATAAGGCGTGACGCTGTAGTCTAGTTTCAGCTGACTTATAATACGTTCTACAGGCGGTTTCTTTTGATCATAGTAATCGAATTAAAGGGTTCTATAATTCGTAGTAATTCTAAAACTATATGTTCTATCCGTCTAAAGCAATTTGTTTTTTGGGTGATATAAAAGCTTCGGCTTTCAATCAGGCATTATCAGGTTGAGTGTAAGGAAATAAAAGACACAACTTTACAACTGTGAAAAGTTTGTATATAGAGTTGTACATTTTACCTTCCGCCTTCTTCTACACAGCCTGGTAATGTCTTATTAAAAGCCGAACATGTACTTGAAGCTTCGTTCTTTACCACTAGCATACAAGTTGCGTTCAACAGGTAAAATAATTCACTTTATTATCTGTATCACGATGGATGATTCACCTTAAGATTTTCGGGTTAATGGGTTAACGACAGTCAGATTCTCAAGGAAAACTTAACAATATGTATTGTTACGTTTATCCTAACTTTTTTTAAACACAAATTTAGTTTGTCGCTGGACTTCTTTTGTTAATTCACATCCTTGTTTCCGAATATGAGAGTTTTCATTTGGTGCTCGGACATGAAAATCTGAACTTGTAACTTTGGTCGTCACAGTTTCGAGTAGATGCTTCCTATTTACGTAAAATAAGTATTTTGATCGCACTTTGAAACAAATAGAGACAAATGCGTTCTGCTGCATTTTATGACGCAGTAGATCCATCAGCGTCATCCGTGAGAAAATATTGCAAAATCTACGCATTTTACAATTCTAATGTGAAATGGAGCATCTGTAGAAATGCTGCAAAATAATGTCTTTCTTTGTCTTTTCTCTGTTTCAGATGCTTTGGAATTCTCAGGCATGGTTCAGTGGTCCCTTAGGTTAACAGAAAGCGCGCAATGTGACAGTTAGTAAACAAGGAATCTGTAGGGACACACGGCTTTCACATAAGGGATATTAATCTACTCCTTATTGTGATTTGTACAGCTGCAACCCGTAACAAATATTCAAGACCTGTCATGCCTCATCAACCATGTATTCCTGTTACTTGTTCCTACATTTTCAAATGATACAATAAAAAAAAACACTTGTCGATCATTTACTGTAATTGTAAATACTAACTGACTTTGTAAAACAGGGTATTTCTTCAGAACATCAACGTAGTTGGGCAGGTGAAAACATTTCCTACATTTTTCAAATATCGAAGTTTATTATCTCTCAAAACTCCAATACTAGGCCGCATAGTGAGTGACATGTTTTTCTGGAATAAGTACGTTGTCAACTATACGCATAATATATTCTCTCCCGAGATGTCCATCGCTTAAATTCCTTGGTGTACAACACTTCTAATTCTAATGTATACACAGAAAATCGGGATGTGTTTTTCAAAATGCAACCGGACACACGGTGAAGGCTTAAAACCAAACATGTCACTCACTTTGTCGTAAGCAGTAAACTTAGACACAGACTCTACTGTGTTGTTGGTAAATATTTTGACATCTAAATATTTGTACATGTGTAGGGGATAACAAGTGACATGTTTTGAATGCAGTATTTGGAGATGGAAGAGTGAATATGAGTTAAAGCATTGCTGAAGTGAAATTAACAGGTACTCGGCTTCAGTACTCGAAGAAAAACCTGCTCAGATCAACTAGATAAGAAATGTTAGAAGAAGGGGAGGGGTGGGGGAGAAAGTTGATAATGTGTGAGATCGGGGCGCTGAAAACATGCATGCATGGGAGAAAGAAATTAATGGGAAGGTAGAATAGTTACGTCATGAGAAACTTTGTAATACACGAGCACCAGGTTAAAAAAGTTCAAGAATTCGGCAGTGCATATAGCACGCATGAGGAGTTATGAATGTACACAAAATTTGAGTCGGTAAACCTTAAAACAAAAAAGGAGACCCAGACACAAATGAGATAATTATTTTAATTAAATTGTTCTTAAACAAATAGCTTGTGAATGCGTGGAAGGGATATGTGTGGCTCGGAATAGGGACGAATTCTGGACTTCTGTGAACAAGAAGGACTGCTTATGATTCCGTATAATGGGATTCATTTCTTGGCCACATGGGTTAATGTAAGGACCGTGACGGACTAGGTAAGCGAGTTTCGACGGTCAACATGCGGAAGGATAAAACTTCATGGTACATACAAGCCAAGCGTAAACTCCAGTCATTTCTTTCGTGAATATCTTGGAGAACAAATGTCTGAAGAGAATGGAGAAGTAAACACGTAAATATGTGAGTGCCCAAATACTGAGGTGACCAAAACTCTGTAACAAATGCAACAAAGTGAATGAACTCTTGATTGGTTTGTAGCCTCGAGATTAATTTGAAGATAGCCAGCCCTGCGTCATACAAGTGTTTCTGTAAACATGCCCACAGAGCGCTCTCTTCCGCATTATCTCCATTCATTGCCTCTCCGTGTGTTTTCGCACGTTACTCTCTCACTCAGCCTGATCGGCTCGACAGTTGCTCAGTTTCAGGGTATGAAGCCATATTTACTGAATTTATAATGCAAGCTTCTTTATCTTGCACCCAAACAAGAATTTACTAAAGAAATTAATATCCAGTGGAAACAGCTGTACTTATATTTTAGCGTATATAGAATTAAAGAATTCAGTCAAAGAGGCCATAACTTCTTGACTGCTAAAGATGAAATAAATATATTCTGTCCAAAGGCAGGGAACCATTACTCATAGACAGCGTTATACCACAGGGAGACTCTTTCCTCTGTAGCACAGATGTGAGAACCTCAGAACCTCAAACTTTACAAGCAATAAGTAAAAAACAAAAGATTTCTGAACACTATATCAACTTATGAAGAACCCATGTGCATAAAAGTTGGCAACAAAACCCTCAAAATTCATCACAAACCGCAAGATAATCATATTCAATGCATGGAGTACTTTAACTGGCCAGGGTCCTAAGTTCAAATCTTGGAATGAGCGTCCAAAATATGAGACAATAAACTGGTGATTCGGGGTTTATCCGGTTTATGTAATGATCCTGCAATTAATTAAGAAATGTGCTTCGCATATTTTAAATATGCGAAGGGGGGTCGTAGTTCAAATCTCTAATTGCTGTCTTCACATATGACACGCATTCATAAGATGTAAAGCGGTTTATTAAACCTCATTAGCACGATGCAGCTTGCATGCAAGTTCGCCTTTTCCTAGAAGTAGCGGAAAATACGCAGATGCAAATAATTATTGTACGCTACGGGATTAAGTTTAGCGACCACACAGGATTATTAGTAATACATGTTTAGAGCAGCACGGCTAATGTTAGTTGGGATCATCGCCAACAGTATTCATTTTAGTCGACCTGCATGCTAAATAAACATAATCAAGCACTTACAAAAGCTCGTCAGCTCCCTTCAAATTACTTCCGAGATAATTCCGTGCTAACAATGAGAAAAATTTAAGTTTGTAAAACAGTGAGCCGGGAAATTCAAATGGACGGTTAGAATTCAATCTATCTGGTTATTCAGCCCAAAGTAATTACCTTCATTTTTCCTTTTCGGTACTAATAAGTGAGGTGAATAAAACAACGAAGTTCACAATTCTTCCGTATTCCATGTTGCTATCTAGCCCAAATTTAGGCCCAAATATTTTTATTAAGTTCTCCGTTACAGACGTTGTACAGTTTGAGAAGCAATTGCCGCTCTTCTCCAACGGGACCGGTTCTGCAGAATGTGGACCTTCGTCCAAACTACTTTACGTTCCCCGAATCACAGTATGGACCACTGTCAGAACCACATTATTATTTCCGAATCACAACATGGACCATTTTCTGAGCCACATAATTATCCCCGAATCACAATATGGACCACTGTCAGAGCTACATTATTATTTCCGAATCACAATATGAACCACTATCAGAACCACATTATTATTTCCGAATCACAATAAGGACCACTGTCAGAACCACATTATTATTTCCGAATCACAATAAGGACCACTGTCAGAACCACATTATTATTTCCGAATCACAATAAGGACCACTGTCAGAACCACATTATTATTTCCGAATCACAATATGGACCACTGTCAGAACCACATTATTATTTCCGAATCACATTATGGACCACTGTCAGAACCACATTATTA
>Ga0123352_10019401_pt1 | contig 10848 bp, 3 predicted proteins | sample TergutLab28metaG_FD_89700 | JGI IMG/M metagenome (GOLD analysis project Ga0123352, IMG submission 89700) | Labiotermes labralis P1 segment gut microbial communities from Petit-Saut dam, French Guiana - Lab288 P1 | ecosystem: Host-associated > Arthropoda: Insects > Digestive system > Gut ... | reverse complement strand
TGTAGTTTAATTAATGTTTTAATTTGAAATTAGGCAAATGTATTTTTGTTTTCGGTTCATATAAACGCTGTGTGATTGATTGTAATGAATGGAAGACAGAGAAACGCCACGAATGCGCAAATACGGGGAAAGAAAAACGACTCAAATTATGTTAGCAACTGTACGTCACGTGACTGCCAGTCGGGACTTAGAAAATTTTAGACTGATGGATTTTTGTTCGATTGAGTGCACAATGATCTATTTCTTCCACTCCTCAGGCAATTCCTTCTACAAGGGGTGTTCGGTAGCTAGGTGGTTGGATGAGGTGCTAACATCTCCTCACCATAAAATCATATGATGTTAGGAACCATTCACAACCCTCAACATAATTGTGAAATTTAAGATTCAAGACACCTGGGATATGACAATGTGTCAACTGGTAAATACTGACTGACAATTCGGAGCTTATTGCCTACATTTTCTGGGCCCATGCAGTCTCACTTCTTCTTAAGCTACTTGGACACTAAATATGGAGGCAAAAACCCCTCTACAAGGCAGCAAATAATACCCAATTGACACGGTGTCATACCACAGAAGATCTGAATCAGCAACACTGCTGTGAGCAACTGTGGCTTTGTGCAAGGGACAGTCGTACATTATTAGTTATTTTTGACACCAGAATAACGTTCTTTGTTTTAAGCAATGTAACCCGAGTGACATACACAATAAATAGGCTACCAATCGTGCAATTCTGCCTCTTCTTCCGCATTCTTCTAATCTGTGCTAATTCATCATCATAAAAGAAAGAAAAGTCACTGTTGAAAATATAAGTAAGGTCAGCAATTCATATTAATTAATCTGGGTAGGATGAAGGGTCAGTGCGAAATTGGTGCTCAGAAATCACGAAAGCAAAAACGATGCAATTAAATATCCCTCAATAAGAAAGGGATTTTCTATTGTCCACGGAATCTCGTTTAAATTGAAACGCCAATTTCCCCTTCGAGTCGCTCAGCTATTTAAGATACATCCCTCTAGCTTCGGAACACAAAGGTGTTCAAAGAATCTCGCCGCTGAAAAATATCTGCAGCCCCTTACTGTGACAAACAATACATTCTCTTCCCTTGAGGTTCCTTTTAATATTAGTCTTGCCTCTGTTTTATCTCCCACGCGGTCTCTTCTTTGCTGGTTCCCTGAGCAAAAGTTTGTACGGATTCTTTGTTCCTTCTCTCGTGCGATTCAGCTCTCATCATTATTTCTCCAAACTCTCGTCACTTCCTCTCATATTATCCTCCGAAACCCACTGACGTGCACAATCGAATAATTCGAAAAATTATAAAAAAAGAGGATTATTTTTGTTGACACTTCGCAATAGAAAACCGCCTCCGATTCTTTTACTGTAACTCGGGCTGTTGCGGCATGGTGTGGGGAAGATAAACGTGAAGCCTTGAGAATCGCTCGCAGGTTCCTATTTTCAATTATCGAATGGATTAATTAGTTACGACACACGCTCCATTTCCTACATTGTACATTCCATTGTCATCTAACGATGTAATTAAGCACAAGCGTTGTTGTGCTCGATTACAAATGACCTATGCAGACTTATCAGGGAAAGCAATTGTTACATTCGGCACTAGACTAAGGCAAATACTGTTTCACGTTTCTACCACCTTACCGGAAAGAACAGTCAGCAGGACGCCAATTGGATAGGTGGTTGAAAGAACCGAGAGCCGGTACAGACGCCGTGAAAGGGAAAATTACTGCATGTGCTGGGAATCGAACCCCGATCATAATGCAAGCAGCCAGTCAAGCGTGCACTGGAACCTCCATACAGGGAATTTTAGTTTTTAGTCTTGTAAAAGACGAATATTGATTAATATCATAAACGACATTATTTTTACAGGCCAAATTTATACTACTCAGTTTTTTAAATTAACAATTAAACTCGAACTAAAAAAACCAATCTCTACACATGAGACAAAATACCAGACTTGTTTTTCCGATATTACGGTGTGCCGTAGCATACCTGGTACACCCTCTACGCACGCCGGTGATCCAGCTACTGTACTGACTTGCAACTGCACCGGCTAAATTCTTATAATTCAGCCCCTAACGTCTCATATTCAGTCACTGCAGGGTTTCCACACGTCTTTTTCCCAGCCATGTTCTCCTCTCGATAATAAAGTTCCGTCCATGAAATTTTTTTTAGCGGCGAAATTGCTTTGCTTTTTAGCCGTCTATCTTGATTTAGAGCTATTACAGCTGATGAGCACAGAAGAACAATTCTTCCCAGTTTTCATACACGCGAAGTAGAAAATTCGAATACGCACGCAAAATGCACTCCAAGGTTAAATTAATTCTTGCCATTTTACTTCTTAGTCCATGTTTGCAAGTGTTCTTCAGTAACAGCACTCTGATTCTTTGCTACTGTTGTAAGGACAGTAAACAATATGGAGTTTTAGGGCTGAGGATAGGCGAAGAGACAAAGCAGTGGGGTGAGGGTGAAATTTATAAAGGCCAACAACTGTACTTGGTTTAATAAATACTAATGCAAACGCCACCTTATCTCAATTTCTTTTCCAAAATATTACATTGTTAGAGTCTGAAAGAACCAATACTTCTTTGTACATCACATCAGGAGGATGGACTTTGAATTGGAGCGAAATTATTAGCACTTCTCTCCTGCAATGTCAGTGTCATAAAGAGATCCATCATTATTAAAACCAAAACTTAACGAACACTGGGTAGGAGGATGATTCATTAAGTTCTTTAATAACAACCAGCAAGTCCTTTGTCGCCTAGTCCAAGCAAAATATCGTACCAATGTATATTTCCTCCTTGTACTGCCGCAGCTGTTTTTAGAATGAAACGGAATACAAGCGAGGGAAATTGTTGATTTATCTCAGGACTTTCCACTTCCTACATCGTAATGACCTATCAAACATATTTTAAAGAAAATATAAATTATTACTGGAAAGTGTCCTTCTCTGCTCCAATAAACATGTTAACCCTAATTCCCTACCCCAGCTAACCCCCCCCCCCCCCCAGAAATCTTGCCTCTATCATCACTAAACTGACTCAGTTGCTATATTAACGAAGGTGCCTCACTTAACGTTTCAGAATATAACCCCTTACAGCCAGTCACTGTATTGTCTGAGCTGACCTACCTAACCTCTCATAACACAACACCACACAAAGTCACTGCAATGATTGTTACGTTTCCTTGCCTTGCAACTTACAATACAATCATACAACCCTGGTCATCTGGCCCATATCCTGAGCTACCCTGGCTACCTCTTACTTGGAACCAAGGGTCTGGTCCACTTTCCGAGATACGACACTTCACCTCATCATGGCACCCACGCTGTCCAACTCGTAACAGGTCAGCATCCTTAACTTAGCCATCCTGACCCTCTACAATCATTATACTGACTGAGCTACATTAGCTCCTACAGAAGTAGTCACAAAGTTCAGAGAATTCATAAGAATTATTTTGCTATTACATGTTCGCAAAGTGTGGAAGGGAGCTAATGCGGCCATTCTTTCAGAGGAACATGCTACATGCAACTTATTTTGACACTTGGGACAATTGTAGCAAGTTCCTCTGAAGTGTTGGCAATATGGTCCATATCCACACAATGTTGACACCCAAAACCAGAGAGAACAACAAAATTCACACCACTGTAAGTCACTCAACATAGGAAAATTTGTACTGCTCATTTTCAGAACAAAACAAAATGAACTTCCATGATTGCTGTTCGATGACTCAAAATAGTCCAACTGAGTTCATGAATTTCTCACAGAAACCTGCTGTCTCCATCAGTGTACATGATCCATCCTGATGATGGAAGAAGCAGTTTCCTCTGATACATCAGGATGCTTCTACATCACAAGGTGTCAAATTCCAGAAGACATTAATGTTTATAGAGTTCCTGATCAGATAAAATTGTTATTAGGTGTGTCCACTGTAACCAAAGGCTTGAAACAAACTAGGATAGACTGAAACATTTTTATGAATGTGGCTTATCACTTCAATTTCACTTGCTGAACATGTGTAAAAGGGGACCATTTGATGAAAGGCAGCATGAGATATTAATACGTGGGATTGGTGACCATTTACATACACACATAAATTTACTTCCTAGCAGCAGTATTCATGTATGATGTAAACTTTAAAAGCTCTTTACTCTCTCTGTTCACAGACTCCGGTTAGAGGGAGATATGTTGGTACCCCAATGCCTCAAAACAAAATATTAAAGTGCACAATGTCCATACAAACAAAGGTCTAAGCTTGCTATTTCCAGAGATGAAGATGCACTAAAAGTCTAATATTGAGTATGTAACAACAGTTCTTACAAAATTACCAGTTACATGGATAGATTGTGCATTTGGATCCTTTTACAATCTATTTCAACACCAAAAGCTGTCACATCTTTTTCTTTTGACCACTGCTAATGGAGCTGGAATGGATCAAACAACAACCAGGCTATGGGTTGGATGATTTTTTTTTTATCCAGTTCCTAAACAGAATACTGTTTTTCATAGCCATGTGGGGCCCTCTTAGCCTCCTACTGAATTGGTAGCAGGGGAAATTTCTCTGCAGGTAAAATAGCCAAAACATGCAACTGACCACTCACATCCCCCATCTGGTGCTGACAACTTAGAAGTATGAGGAGCTGTACCACCACTGCTTCATAAATCTTCAGGGCAGGGTGTTATGTTTCATACATCTAAAAGGCTTTACAATTTATACACTAATTAATCCAACTAATTCAACATGGAACCATGATAACTGTTGTTGCGTGACATCTTACATCTTGGCCCTTACAGGCCACCTTCAGTGAAGTTATTTTCAAAGGAAAACATTTATGATAAATGTGAAATGTGAAGTTAAAATGCAATGTTATCAATTAAAATGTTGCTAAAAATGTATAAAATGCAGATTAATTACAGGCATTTTACATTTCTAAATGAATTTATGTTTAGTTGCTGACAAATGTCTGTCATTTCTGGTATCTGCATTCCAGTGGGGTATGGGGTAATATTCGTTTTGCATCGTTCATGTTTACGCTCAAGTGGACCACTGAGTACACAACAACCCTTACCCACTTCTTGAGGGTTGAACTGTAACCTGCAGCCCACTTCATCACTTGCATGAATTTCACAAATGACTTGGGGCTCATATGTCAGGTGCTTCCATTATGGTTTGTGTTGCACAAGTCTGTCTTTAGCACTTAAGTAGCTGCATAGCCCTGCTGTCTGGATATACTCCATGTGTGATTTTTATGAACAAAGTATTATGAAACAAATACTTGGAATCAACACACAAAAGTAGACCCTAAAAAATGTATCTGCTTTTAAATTCCCATTACGAGAAGTTACTTCAGGTTTTTTTCACTGGTCTGTCAATAATTTCTTATACAAGAAACGCTTTGTCATTAGGTGCCATCAAATTGAAGTTTTATTTCGAATATTCAAACAGTATTCATACTGTACTGAAATCAACTGTGTGGTTCTCAAGATGAAATATGCACACAGTTAAAACTTACTCATTATGCATAATTAATGCATTTTGTGGTAACAAAACTGACATATAATATGCAGTATTTTATCAGTGGTGTGGTCGGGTATGTAATATGTGATTTGTATTTGCACTACATTAACATAAAGGCCAGCAACATATGCAAAATTATGAAGCATATTTGTAAGATATTAATAATCCACTGAAAGTAGTGTACTACAAGAAATTCATCTTCATCCTTCATGTGGTTTGATATGGAAGTGCTGCGACAGACAGACATGAAAACAGCAGTGATACCAATACGCTAAACCGTAATGTAGAGCCGCACCTTCTTAGTTGGTTGCACAGTTGCTGCCACAAGAGTGCAGCACAACAGCACACAGACACTACTGAAAATTACTCTGTTTACTCAAATACAAGATGAGAATTTTTTTTGATTCAACATCTGCAGCGTTAAGTAACAACATTTTCATAATTATGAAGAATAAAACAGACGAAATGTAAATGCTGACCACTGCAATTTTGACAGAAAGCCAGCATGTACAATGAGAATCACATCACCCATTTTGTAAAAGTGGCGATATGATCGTTTATAAAATCATGCCTGCCCCAGTGCAGCTGCCAATCTGAATGTAATTTTGCAAATATACAATTAACACAACAACTAGCACACTCCTATACACAAATTGACTTCTGACTTTTCATGTATTTTTCAGTACAGTACATAAAGGGTGTCTTTCTCTGGGGGTAAAGAGGATGGGGCGTGGCACTGACTACCCACCACCATCTAGCGCTGAGGTTAAGGAGTAGAGCTATATCTCTATCCCCCTATGGGCCTTCATGACTGTTCTGAGGGTAAACTTTACCTTCACTATCAATATGTGTTATCAAACAAAAATGTCAAATGTGTCATATTTATATTGTAACACCTCTTGTTCCACTTTTGATTTCACCAAACGATATACCTGAAATAATCCTTAAGATTAAGAATTGTAGGAGAGATGTCATGATGCAAATACAAATGACGAACAAAATTAAGTGCACTATGACAGTAAAAAAACGCTGTTTCAACTTGTATGGTCTGAAAATCGACTATTTTGAACTAAACTCATTTCTTAAATGCTTCTTTGAACTGGTTTAAGAATGCTGAATTGAGAGAGATGTGAAATTAAGCAACCATAACCTAATGTAATGTAACCTAATCTAAAATAGTATTGATGTAACCTAATCTAAAATTGTATCTAAGACTGCTGGAGAGTTCAGAAGAAACCAATAAATGTCAAGCTGGATGGATCTCTGAACTGAAAACTACAACTTGAGTTTCAAAAACACTGCGCGAGGCAGGCATGCTCACCACTGAACTGTAACATTTGGTGTTGTGTACATGAAATGTAATTTCTTCGTTTATAGATGCTATCAAAAGTACTTCTATGCTGGTTACATAATCTGAAATGAAAGGACTTTGAATGATAAATGGAGGAAACACACAAAATACATGTGGTCTATCTCAAGTCCAAAGTGAGTTTGAAGCTCTTCACATTTGGTATGATAATGAGGAAAATCTGTGAACTTATGCACAATAAAAATCTCAAGTTATTTGAAAATGGTTAATTCAAAACACCATGTAATTCAAAGTGACATTCTCTGGTTTTCAATGTAGATTCTGCATACTGTTTACTGTGGCAACTGCAAAATATAGTTACTTTCTAGTCCAAAGCTATGTTACAGCCGCTTGATTTATTAAAGTTGAATAATTTGAAATATAAAATTTTCTGGAAAATCTACATATACAATCTTTTACAACTGGACACCCAAGGAAATATCCAAATCTGTGAAAGCAGCTATCTTGAGCAGCACTTGGGCTACCCACTGGTCGAGTCTACAACAGTAAACTGCACCCCATGCTCCAGTGTGTCCTTCACAGTAGCAACAATAATCAGATTTTATGTGTATGTGCACTGAATGCCTACTGGTACCGTTACATTTCAGTTATATTGTGACGGGTCACAATGGAGTGTGGACTGCAGAGAACGAGGTACTGCCAGCATGTGCAAGCCACTCTAAAATTGTGAAAATGTACCAGTAACCACGTGCGGGGTGCTACAGCAGTTAATGTTGTGCATTGCTACAAAGGTACATTGAGAAAACATGTCTTCTTATATTTACAAGTGCCATGTCATTTTTCACAATTATTCACTTTCTAGCCCTTTCATGGGATAAAATATGACAAAGTAAGAGAAAATTCCCCCCCAAAAAGTAACTGGTAGGTCACACGGATAGTCTTACTAGATTCAACAAGTTCATGTGGGTCAAGCAATCAATTCCATCCATCGACAATCAATGGCAAAGCTACGAGGGGGTGCTTATAAAGTCCTTAGCCCAACCATGTAGAAAACAAGACACAGCGATCAAACTTGGGATTTATTCAACATAATCACCACAAAGCTCAATACACTTCTTAGCCTCTTGCTCTAACTTTTGCAAAAAACTAAAAAAAAATTCAGAAGGTTCTGTCTGTCCAACCAGGTCTCTTCAGCAGCAATGACCTCTACATTGGAACAGGTGGTAGTGCAACGGGGCTATTTCTGGAGAATAGGATGGGTGATCAAGACAATGGAAGCCCAGATAGGCCAGTTTCTTCTAGGTTGCAACCGCCTGGTGAGCTGGGGCATTGTTGTGCAAGAACAAGACCCACTTGGTAACCTTCTCACGGCATTTTTCCTTCAAAATGTCCTTCCATTGCACCAGCAGAGATAAGTAATTCTCCGCGCTGATAGTTTGGCCCTCTGGTACATAGTCAATGAGGAGGATGCTGTCTTGATCCCAAAAAATCGAGGCGAGAAATTTTTCAGCAGATTTTTGCACTCACTTTTTTGGGACGGGGTGAGCTGCAATGCCGCCACTCCATTGATTCTTGCTTTGTCTCTAGGTTATAGCGATATAACCAGGTTTCATCCATGGTCACCAATCGCGACAGGAAATCATTGGATCGTGCTGAAAAAATTTGAGACGTTGTTCAGACGACTGGCACCGGTGACGTTTTTGATCCGCGTTCAAGCATTTCAGGACCCACTTCGCGGAGAGCTTCCGCATGTCCGTATCTTCATGAATGAATGACCCAACGTGTTCACGTGAGATGCCCAGTTGCTCTGCTATTGATTTAGCCAAAATCCGGCGGTCTTCCAAGATTAACTCGTGAATTTGATCAATAACGTCTGGGGTGGTCACAGTTTTAGGCCGTCTTTACTGTTTTACTGTAATTAGCTATTACTCTTTCTAGTGATTGACTGCATGGGACTGTTATAATTAAAAAATATTTTCTTGAGCCATATTTGTACCTGAGAGTGAAGTGTGTTAACAGCTGCCACCACTACAGTGAGACCATTCCCTTTAACTTTACAGTCATCACACCACTGCACACAAAACAAAAACCTGGTGGCACCAAAACAGTAGCAAAAGGAAAAAAAGAACACTGCTTCCAGCAACTGTGCCAGCTTGCAGTTTTCTGACCTTGCCTTTGAAGACTTACCACACATTAGTAACACAGTTGTGGAGGAATGGTATGCAGCACAACATACGTCCTGAACTATTGCTACTCTACCATAACAACTATTTCTGAAGACAAGTAACTTACAGAAAGCCAACAGTTCAACAAACATTCCGCAACCCATTTGATAGTCTGTGTGAAGGAAGGGCCAAAATCAGGCAACAAAACACACGGAAGAAGGAAGAAAAGCTAAAAGCGAAGACCTAGCAAAGTATATGAGCTCTTAAAAGACAAACATGATTATGCAATTAAAAAATAAGTGAAAGAAGATATCTATACAAAATCTGTTTTTCATCATAAATGTCAAAGATTTTTTAATGTAAAAATTACTCACAAAAATGAATTCATGATAATTTCCTATGATATTATATTCATACAATTAACAAACAGGAAATTACATTTCATCAACATCTATATCAGCATGTGGACATGGTATTTTAAGAGCTCACTCTTCCCAGCTACCTACACTTTGTGTAGTACTGTAAATTTTGCACCCCAATACAAACTGTTCTAAGTATGTTACAACTGTGTTACAACATTTCTGTATATTTATGTAACTTCAAACACACTGGGGCCAAAAATTACAACACATTCACACGTGAGCGGTGTAAATTCCAAGGGTCTGTGCACAAGTCCTCCCTTTAGAAGCAATGCATATATTTTTAAAGTTGTATTTAGGGGGGTGTTTAATTACAATCAAATACACACAATTATAAGTGATACATTTAAGATAGTGAGGAATATATAGCAACTATTTTCCATTTTTAAATACAGAAAGCATAAGTAAACAGAGGTACTGTTGCCATACTAAAGTAGAAAATAAGAATTACTTGTTTCTCCTAACAGTGCAAACAGTGAGAGAGAGAGGAAACCAAAACAGTTATAATGAAGGTTGTCTAAAACTCAGCCACAGTAAGTAACAGTAAGAGATAAGGAAAGCATGCATTATTCCTGCTCTCAAACATTGGCTCAGCTTTCTTCCTCCACGCACTTATCTTTAGGCTTATGAAACGTGTAACTTCTTTCCCGAAACACAACTGCTTGTAAGAGAATAAAACCAGCTCAAAACATATAAAATGAATGACAACTTTTTGCTGTTTTTATGCAGACACAAGCAGTAAAAGGGGCTGAACATAGTTTATGTAACAATGATTTCCATCAGTGTGTAATTGCCATGTTTCCTGCTTTGCAATCATTTTTGAGAAGCAGGAAACACAGAACACTAGAGATATTATTATTATAATGCTGAACGACACAAAGTTGCTCAAAAAACACAATTTAGAGGGATAGAATAATACATTTTGTGTCATGGTCAACTAGACATAATATAATCTAACCCTTTTCACAGTTTCATTCAGATAAAATTTGTTCCATTCAATGAACAGTTATGCAAAAGATGCGGGAGAAAAAATTAACATAAACTAACAATTATGGTTAACTACTCATTGCATAATACTATTAACTAATATTATATTGTGCCATACTTGGTTAATAACGCACCTTCACATGAAGTTATAATGCAGGCATAGCCTCTATACGAGTAAATAGAAATCATTTGATTCTCCCTTTTAATCAGTAACAGTACAACATGGTAAGAAGTATATATTTTTTAGTAGTAACCTAATATTTAGCTACAGTTTCTAATCTAGTGCATCTGTATGCTATATATACTTCCTACACAGACTCTGTATGGATATATTTTCGAACTATCAGTGCTACTAGACGAGTGAAAAGGTTGACTGTAACTTAAATGAACATAATACATAAAAATGAAATGTAAAATAATAATAATAATAATAATAAT
>Ga0123352_10019400_pt1 | contig 10848 bp, 7 predicted proteins | sample TergutLab28metaG_FD_89700 | JGI IMG/M metagenome (GOLD analysis project Ga0123352, IMG submission 89700) | Labiotermes labralis P1 segment gut microbial communities from Petit-Saut dam, French Guiana - Lab288 P1 | ecosystem: Host-associated > Arthropoda: Insects > Digestive system > Gut ... | reverse complement strand
CGTATGATATATACCACTGCTGTGTATACAGTGAAAAACACCTGATGATGGACAGAGGAACTGTCCGAAACATGTAGAGTTTTACTCCAAAAATAAATTTGAGAAAGTAGTGCATCTAGTCGGCTTTATTATAAGAACTTTAAACTGGTGTTATAACCTAAAGGCATTTCCGTATAGTCTGTTATAAAGGCATCAATCAACATTTCAGAGGAACCCAGCCGGTGCTTCTGCCTTCAAGTAGGACGTGCAGGATGTTTTATTTTTGCTTACCTTCTCATAACAGTACGCAACATCCCACACAATGCCAACGTTATGTAGACTCACGCATCCTAGGGGAACTGGAACGGGGTGGGCGGGGTGTCGTGCTGCAGTCCCCCCCCCCCCAAACGAAATTAAAAAACCACATATATTGTGAAGACGATGATATCAAACGATTTACTTCACTGATAGTTCAGCCAAAATCAGCCACTGAAATCGGTTGATGATTATTAAATTGGTATTTTGAAAAATAAATGTAACCTTCCAAGTACGTAGACTCTTCTTCCAGTTAGCTTTAATTCTCTCTGCAACCTAAGCAGCTTTTGGCTCGGATGTTTGCAAGCAGGATAATGTTACGCTATGTTATATTTATGACATGATTTTTATAGCGCAGATTTTAAAATCAAACTTCTGTAGCCCCACGGTCTGCTCCCCCTTCCACTAGCGAAAAAAAAATTCCAGGTGCGCGCATGCAAAGTTGATATGACGGCTATTTTCGCATTCACACAGTATGAGGCCCGCTATTTGTACAACGTTGCTTTGTTTAATATGAAGGGCAACAGTATGATCCATGGGGCGTTGAGTGCACATGCGCAGTACGCGGTGTGATTCACTGTTTACCGTGTCAAGAGCTCTGCCGATAAACGAACAGGAAGCATAGCCCTCAAAGATAAAAAGCACAATACTGAATCGTAGCTGGGCTATGCTCTTTGTCAACAGGAATTACTGGGTAGTAGGCCTATCAATGGCGCCCAGTGGTAGCAGCGGATTAGGGCTGCCAACATTGTTGGTGTGATAACCTAACGTAGGATTATATTTCTGACCGCAATTATTAAGCTCCACAGTTCGACCATTTCAAGGTGTTCTACTTCCAGTAGCGTGTCATTAATTCATCTCCAGTTGAAACATTTTTTATGCAGGAACGCGGGGGCAACTTCAGACAGGCTCGGGAAGCCAAGACCGGCTCCATCTCTGCCATCCACAGGATTTTTTTTTGTGTACTCAATGATAAAACGTGTGTCGAAGCTTCGTGTGTGTAGGGTTACGTATAATGCCGATATCAGTGGCCGTGCGGTTTAAGGCGAAGGTCTGCGGTCGCTCGCCACCTGAGATCGTGGGTTCGAATCCCAACGGTGGCATGGATGTTTGTCTGTTGTGAGTGTTGTGTGTTGTCAGGAAAAGGTCTCTGAGACGAGCCGATCACTCGTACAGAGGAGTGTTACAGACTGTGGTGCGTCTTTGAGTGTGATCTAGAAACCTCGTGAATGAGGAGGCCCTGGTCCACTGGAGGCTGTCGCGCCAAAAACAAATGTATACGTATATTTAAAAACAGCTGGCCAGTCCATGCTGGTAGTTTGATTACCAATGAAAAATTATGTAATATTGAAGCTGAATTCTATCTGTTCGATTGAATGGAACGTTCTGAAACGTCCAGTTTTCTACATAGGAGCCAGAATAGCGAAGTCGGTATAGCGACCAGGCTACTGGCTGGACGATCCGGGGTTCGAATCTTGGCAGGGGTAACAGATTTTTCTTCTCTTAAACGTCCAAACCGGCTCTTGGGCCCATCTAGCTTATTCAACGGCTACGGAGGGGGGGGGGGGCGGGGGGTTCTCTCCCGGAGGTGCGGCGGCCGGAGCATGAAGTTAATCATTCACTTCCAACTAGTGCAGAGCTTAAGGATGAGTGGAGTTCCACCTCTACCCTCGCGGTATGGACTGGGAAAACTTCACCTTTACTTTCAGCAGTTTACTATGCACATAGCTTACCGGCATGTTTGATTGAATGTAGGATGATTAGTTATGATTTGGAATGGACGTGCAAGAAGAATGAGAATTTGCCGGACGGGATCACAGCTAGGCCATGCAAGAGTTCTTTCCAAGACTGGCTTCAAACTGCGTTCCTCCCAAGTTAGAGGGAATGGTAACAACTCATGCTTGACGTTCTGTACCAATTAGAGGAGTTTTCATTCATTCATTCATTAGTATTCAGCCCTAGAGGCCGGTCCGGCAGGAACCAGAGCCCGGTTATGGAACGGATGTGGCTCTTGGCACACTGCATCCTAGGCAAGTTCTTGGGAGTAGTTTGCCATTGCTTTCTCCCGCCTTTAGACGTTCCCACTTTCACTTCCACGTGCCTCTTCGTCCTCAGCTACGCGAGAGATCCTAGCAGCGAAAGGCGGAACTGTGGGCGAGAAAGATGTTCGGTAGTAATTTTTGCCTAAATTCCGAATTCCACGTAAATTTAGGGATCTTTTACATGCCGCAAATCTACGACATGGGACCGACGCCTTTACTTCTCCTCCGAAGGAAGACGTGCTGAGAATTTTTTTAGAGGAGTTTTATGGAGTAGACAAAAAAAGGGGGGGGGGGCAGAGAAGGTTAATACTAAGATCGTATTTATGTAAATAGCTTTCGGTGCTCGGAGGTTGACAGATCGATGTCATCCTCAGCCTGTACACATATTCACAACCTAATTTCGTGACATCGGTTTTAATATTACTCCTCAAACCTATGGTTTTTCAAAACACCCCCTCTCCATGCAGTCTACTCAGACCACGGAGGCGTCTGTCATTCGAATACAAGGAACAACTGCAGATGATCAATAACTTGCACAAGCCCTCCTGTTCTCCGTTCCTCCTACCACCATTCGAAGCAAGAATTTCATTACACAGAAAAGTCGATTTTGGGAAATATTACTGTTTACACTGAACATCACGACAAACACACAAATACAATTCTCAGGCAAACTGCGGAGTTCTGAACATAAGGCAGGTGGTACAGTGTAGTAAATGTTGAGTTTAACAGGTTAATTTATTCGTATTCGACGTAAATAATTTTATTTTCTCTTTCATTTCATATACTTGTAATTTAAATGATCTGCTGAGAGCAGGGCTGCGGTGATGAATGTTAATTTACGTTCTCGCGGATCCGAGTACTTGCCAAGAGAAGAATCGTACTTAATAAAAAGCGTTGCACGAATAATGACTTTGGGAATACAAACGTTGGTGATACTGGCCCATTACCGTTACGGACAAACTGTTTGTACTTGCTTGTTAGTTGGACAATAAATATATATTTCGGAAGCGAAGGCCCAACGATCTTCATATGGAAGGACGTTGCGTGGTGTGAGATAAAGCTAATGTCTGAGTCGTTAATAACTTTGGTATAAAAAGTAGCTGATTTATTCGGAATAGTGCGCCACATAACTGTCCGTTCGTGCAGGTCCCAATGGCCGCGCGGTCTAAGGCATGGGTCTGTGGCCGCTCGCTTGTTGGAATTGTGAGTTCGAATCCCACCTGGGGCATGGATGTCTCTCTAATGTGAGTGTTGTGTGTTTGAGGTAGAGGTCTCTGCGATGAGCTGACCACTCGTCTAGAGGAGTCCTACCGACTGTGGTGCGTCGTTGAGTGTGATCTAGAAACCTCAAGAATGAGGAGGCCATGGCCCACTGGGGGGCTGTTGCGCCCCCAAAAAAAACTATCTGTCCGTACTGATATGAATGGCGTACAGTTTGAAATACTAATAGTGTGGTTTTATAAGCCACAAACAAATAAATATTACAACAAAAATTACAATAATACACACATATATAAGTAATTGTTCTTTAGGAATTGACAACATAAATCTAAGACAATCACCGTTTGCTGCTTTAAGGTTTTTCGCATTCCCATCACAATTAATATCTTACAAGCCATTTACACGCTTTCGGAAATTATGGCAGCTCTTAAAAATTTGTCCAACATCTAAAAGATTACATGCATACATTTGGACCCACTGAAGACACTATGCAAATTTTAAACTACTAGAAAAGAGGCTCACACATAAACACTATAGAGCGATTTGCCATCCATAAAGAAGCCTCACCCAACAGCCAACTGAACGACAAACAAACTGTTTTCCCCAATATAATCTTTGATACAATCTTAAAAATCGGATTACAACTTACGTACCCCCCACCCCAACTCACCACCCCTACCCACCGCAGCTTCACCTGCCTACCAAACCTCACCTCACCTGTTATCTTCAATAGTCTGACGGCATCCGCGCAAACTACACAGTGCAGAGCAGTCATCAGGGTTTAGTTACCATTTCCACGCAAACCATACGTTATAAATCGCATACTTTCGCCTACAATGCGAACAACATAATTATACAATGATCTAAAGCATTCGACAACTATACTCGTACACACAACGGGGAAAGATGTCAAAGAATGTAAGTACCTCAATTATATACACCACCCACACGGGTAACGCATATATCAATATTCTTGTTACACCTATATTACAAACTCTATATTATTACAGAACGCATCAGGAAAACCTTACCTGAGTGATACACTTACGCAGCCGATACCCTACATCTACTGAATATATACCTCTAAGTATTACGTCATATGACCCTCAACATTAACATCTTAACATTCAGCGAATACTAAATTTGATTAGAAATACGTATCACAATAATATACATACCACCGTATAAAAATACGGTATACCGTACATATACCTGTAGAACTCTATACTGTTACAGATCGCTCCCATCATCAGCGAGATACATTCACGCTATCCACAATCCACCCCCGCGGTAGCACAGTGGTTAGGGTGCTGTGCTACAACTCGGAAGGTCGCTGGTTCGATCCCAGCTGGTGTCATTGGATTTTTCATTGACATAAAATCCTTCCGTTCGCACTATGGCCCTGGGGTCGACTCAGCCTCTAACAGAAATGAGTACCAGGAGCATTTCCTGGGGGCAAAGGCGGCCGGTGTGTAAGGCTGACAACCCTACCACCATCCTGTGCCGCTGTCACGAAATCTGGGAACCTTAACTTGCTGGAACCCTCTGGGCCAATCCAGGCCTGTAATGGGACTGCTTTACCTTTACCACAATCCACCCAGACTACACAAAACTTGCAACTCCAACTATGATTTCTATGTTATGTTTTACATGTTTATATTATATCTTCATATTTTTAATGTACTTTATGAACATTTTAATGTAAACGAGGTCCCATTTTAAGGCGTAGTAAGTTACATATTCAATCTTTTAAGTCAAAGCCTGAAGATGGCTCCTAGAAACCGAAACACGTAGCTTTGATCTCTTAAATATTCACGTAATAAAGGTGTGTTAGACTATATTATACCACTCTATTAACTATACAAGCCATTTTAAGATGCGAATATTCTAGAATATGTATATGAAATTATTTTTCCACGGCGCAACAGCCTCTAGTGAGTCAGGGCCTCCACATTATCGATGATTCACGATCACACTCAGACACATCACACTTGGTATGACTCCTCCCAGTAACATACGATACTCACAAGAGACAGACATCCATGCTCCCGGTGGCATTCGAACCTACAATCCCACCAAGCGAGCGGCCGCAGACCTGCGCGACCACTGGGATCGGCTGCACATAAAGTACTGAACGAAATATTCTTGAATAGGTGAGCAGTTTAATTAAGTTTGCTCAGGGCAAATCTGGCTGAGAGAGGTACAGTCTGAGCACGTTCCGGTGCTGCCTTGTTAGGACTATCGCATGTTTTGGAGAATGTTAAGAGATGTGTGTGGACCGGGATATCGTAGTCGGCACAGCGACTCGCTACGGGCTGGACGGTCTGGCGATGGAATTCCGGGAGAGGGGGAGATTTTCCGCACCCGTCCAGACTGGACCTGGGGCCCACCCATCCGCTTATACACTGTGTGCCGGGCTTTTCCCGGGGGTAGAGCGGCCGGGGCGTGGCGTTGACCACCCAGCCCCATCCAGCGCCGAGGTTGGAGAAAGAGTAGAGCTATACCTCTACGCCCCTCTGGGCCTTCGTGGCATGTTGCAGGGTGAACGTTACCTTATAGATAAGTACTGGGAGTGGTGGAGGGCTTATTACCAAGGGAAACCGAAGAATTCGGGGAAAAATCTGATTCACTGCCACTTCTTTGACCACGTAACTCCCATAAAGTCACGAAAGAAAGCACCCGAGTCTCTGTGGTAAGAAGCCGGCTGTAATTACCTGATCCATCACGCGTCGAATATTAATACGCGAGGCTATGGGGTTGTCTTTACGGAAAATAGAATGTTTGTAGAAGCTACTAGGAGTTGCTTAGCTCGCATAGGTAACAGATCGTCGTGCATGCCAGACGTATAAACACACAAGAGGTAGAAAAGTATTTACTGGATGTCAGTTGATCAGAAAATGAGCTGGAACCAAAAGAAACCCTGCAAACAAACCTGTAACTGAACATCTCTTACTGGGTAAAAGCGATACAAATCGTCTGTGTGTATGTTTTCTTCTGGGTAATTCCCCCGGCGTCTGAATTTTATATAATAAAATATAAAATTCAGACGCCGCGGAATTACCCAGAAGAAAACATACAACATTCAGAACACGGCGAAAGTTTGAAATGAAGAATACGGTTGTGTGTACTTTATTAATATTTATTATTGATTCTTTACTACGGAATTACATTATTCGCGCAACATGCATGTCAAATCGTCACCTATGTTTCTTGTGTGATCAAAACAGACGGTGACAGAATTACATCTTTCCCCAGACACGTTATTAAAAATAAAGGGCTGTTGGACTCAATGACACGTGACTTTGGCCACCTTCTCAACTGCAAACTACTGTGGAAGTGACAAGCCTAATTCGAGGAATGTTAAGTAAGTAAGGTTCCATATCCCGCAAATGTTGTGTAATTCAAGCAATTTATTTTCCGGTAGGAGGTTTTGGTACCAGTGTGTACGGGTACATAATTGCTTAACTGTTACTTACGTTCTTAGTAAACGGTTTAGTTATGGCTACTTTATTAACCGGCGCAGGCTGTTTATTTGGTTGTTATTTTCTGTGATGTGACACCGTGTAGTCCGGTAGTTTACCGACGTTTCAGAAGATACTGCAGCTCCCATCGTCTATACTGGTCATGGAGGCAAGTGGATCTTCATAACACTTCTGCCAGACTACACGGTGTCACATCCCATAAGACAGCAGTCTTCGTCATAACCTTCAGGAGAACCTCTAATCACAACCACTCTGCGTCCACAGTTTTATATGTTTGCCTTTATGACATGTACAGTACGTATACACTTATTTACAGTTTTATTGAATGTACATAGTTACTCGTCATTCAGTGAGTATAGTCCGTCTTAAAATGCTAAAAGTAACTCAGCCTGACAAGCATTTCACCGGTTTTTGTGGAACTAAAAGTACATTACCTTGTTCACAGCAGCCCCTCATTGGTTCCTTAACGCGTGCCAGATTAATCCAGTTTACATGACACCGCACTTCCTTAACACCAATAGTAATGTTATCCTCCCATCTACACCTAGGTCTGGCTAAGCAGTCTCTTCCATTCAAGTTTTCCGACTAAAATTTAGTACGAATTTGTTAGGTCCTCTGTTAGCTGCCCACGTCGTCACCTTTGAATAGAGATGCAGTGCGTACAAATAATGAACTACTTAGACTGGTCCAAGCGTGCTGGAATGTCAAGTACTGTAGAGGACTGAGTGCAGGTATTGCAAAGGGCGGGAAACTGAAATATGAGTGGATACGAGGATGCCTGGACATAGTGATAAGCGTAGTCGAACAAGGAAAGAGCGGGTAGGAATTGGGATAGCATGTATTGCGTAGCAATAATACAAACAGGCGTCTTGAGGAGTGGCAGAGCTTATCTGGGACCCAGAGTGGCTGCGTAGTTTTACAAACAACTCTATCTCTAATCAGTACTTAACACAGCAACGTACAAAGTGCAGTGTGGCTGAAATACTGTAGAGGCTGTTCGTGTGAGTCGCTTTTTTCTTGTGGGGAAAATTATATGGGACACTGGAACTGGTACTTTCATGCTTGGTTTGTTTTGTTAACTTATTTTTGTTCAAAACTGTGTAAAGTGTGAAATTTATTATCGATAATGTATTGAGTGAAAGGATTGTGTGTGTGTGTGTGTTTTTTTTTTAACTCATGGTTCCGTGCATCGTAATTCAATGTTAATAAAAATCTTGCATCTGGTTGGATTTTTATTAACATTGATCGTGTGTGTGTGTGTGTGTGTGTAGTTTGAAAGGATGTTAGTCAACGTGAAACGACGTTTTCTTTTTAGACGTGTAGAGTGACAGGAACCAAATTCCACATTTATAGACACTTCAGACAGACGGGGGTTTCAAATCGTGACGTTCCGAAAGTACTTGCAAAAAACGGGTAGGCGCAGACTAGATAGCGCCAACGCCGTACTTAACTCGGCGCCGTACGATACGGCACGTACAAAGGAAACCTTGTAGTCCAGAATCGTCAACCAGCCACTAATGAAAGTTTTACCTAATATGAAATGTAAATATTTTTTTAAATATGTTGCTGGGGTTGTAGAACATGAAAATTGTATTTATTTCTTTATTCTTGGTGTATCTTTGGGTTTTCATAAGCTAGGATTATGCAGCGTCCAATGATAGAACGTTAAATGAATACGTCTAATAAATCAGAATGAATGGGAAAGGAAAATTTCATGACCTAATGTGAGGTACTGCTACAAAATTGACTGGGAGTCATCGAGAGAAACCACGATTTGGGACTATCACTGTCGGCCGGGCCGAGAATGGAACCACGGCCTCCCGAATACGAAACGGGCGCTTAAATAAACAGTATGCAATTAGAAATAATTTAGTGAAGAAACTAAGATGAATGACTGAGCGAGTGAAAATGAGTGACAGTCGTCGAGTGAGTGAGTGACTGGTTGGTTGGCTGGCTGGCCTAGCGAGTGGCAGGGACTGAGGAATGACAGTGAGTGAGTGATTACAAGGAGTGACTGAAGGCATGTGTATGGAACCTAGGTAGCTAATATTTGTGATTTCCAAATTCCGTTCCCTGGAAAGCTGTAATACCATGAAGATTTTCCAAAATATTTTCAATTAAATTTCTCAAAGTGCGGAATTCATTAATAATATGAATATTCAAATCAGTGTTCTAGGAAACTGATTCTGTTACTACTCCATTATTAAGTACTGAAGTAAAGACGTTAACAGGCCTGTGTTCTTCAAACTTCAAATCAAGTTCCAACGAATATTAAGCAACCGACGTCATTTACATTTCCCAGTATTAAGGGACAGAGAGAATTGATAACTACACAACGATTGGTGTAATGACCGCTATGATATGCTGTGATATAACGTGTATTGTGGTGGATGGTACCAACTTTTCGGGGGAACCAGCGGCCTTACACTGTTAGCTTGAAATCTGAAGCAGAAGATTTCTCCGAAACCTTAGTACAGATCTAATAAAATGCAAGGCATTACATCTAGGGGTCCCAATTTTTTAAACACTCAAAAACATTTGATAACAATGAGGTGGGGCGGTGGGGGAAGACAAAATTTGTAACCTGTTATGCAATTTATTAAAACTATTAGAACGAGATGACTGTCGATCCCAGTGGGGTTACGGGTTCGAATCCCGACGGGGGCTTGGATGCCTCTCTTGGGGAGTGTAGTCAGGTAGACGTCTGTGTGTCGGTCTGATCACTCGTCCAGAGGAGTCCTACCGAGTGTGGCGTAGCTTGAGTGTGACGCGGAACCTCAACAGTGAGTATGCCGTGGCTCCCTAGGGCTGTCGAATCACGGGAAAAAAAAGGTTCGAGATTACTCACATTAATTAACATTAACTGTACTACTCAATAATTTATTAAACTTTGATGAATGAGTGGGAACAATAAATTATCGACTAATACACGGAACAATTGACCGTACAGCATTATAAGTGGCAACTCCACACTCTGCCAACCGGCCCATCGCACAGCATTTCTCGACCCAGTGGGATTCCCACCCCGAGAAAAGCAAAAGTTTCCATATTCTTTGTCAGAAACGTTGACGTTTAATGACTTGGAAAAAAAAAACCCCAGGACAGAGCTGTTTTTAATCCATGAAACTGGGACTGTCCCGGGAAAATAAGGGCGAATTGGATCTGAAGTCACATCCCATAGCATCATAATCTGGAACAGGCACTCTTCCTGGGCAAGACATTTGCTTCTTCACGTCTTGTGGCCTTCGGCCCGTTTTCGGGCCATAGCCTCCCTGTTGCCAGGGTTTCGAGACAATTAAGTGTTGAGTGATTTCAAAATTCACTGGTGCACGCAAGGTCCCTTACCCGGCTAAATATGCCTTCGACACGGTGGAGATATCATCCAGAGATCCTTGAGAAGATATTGGCTTACCTAACATCAGCTAAGTACTTGACGATGTAATGTATACTTTATATTTATGGCACAGTTATGGCCTATCTAAAAACCATGTGACTGGGGGAAGACTATATGGCATGGAATGATAAGATAGTTTTTTTTATTTGCGTTTATTGATTTCAACCCGTGCTTTACCATCTAGGTATACCACGGGGTATTTACAGAGATGTTTTCAGTGGGTTGTTACAGAGATGTTTACAGTTGATACCATTTTACCATTTTTCCTTAGAGTAAAGGTCAGTATTTGGACGGTACTTTAGGAGTGTTGCCGAATTTAATTTCCTTGGGCATCTTCTTGAAGTGCTTGGAAGATAGTCTGAGGAAGCTTGTGATGCTGACGGTGTTTATGTGGTACTGCAGAACCAGATGTGGG
>Ga0123352_10019397_pt1 | contig 10848 bp, 6 predicted proteins | sample TergutLab28metaG_FD_89700 | JGI IMG/M metagenome (GOLD analysis project Ga0123352, IMG submission 89700) | Labiotermes labralis P1 segment gut microbial communities from Petit-Saut dam, French Guiana - Lab288 P1 | ecosystem: Host-associated > Arthropoda: Insects > Digestive system > Gut ... | reverse complement strand
TCGGTGTACTATAGGTTGTTGCCTGGAAAGGAAGCTATCGATGGCTATGTTAGAGATATCAAGGCGCAGCTTCCGCCCCAAGGCAAAGTGGATATTATAACAATTACGGACAAGCAGTATGAGGGTATCATTTCATTTTCCGGAAGAACGAAAGAAAAAACAAATCAAACCCCTTCCCAGCTCTTACTTTTTTAGCCTGTTTTTTATTGGACTTTGCCCCGTAAGTCCTTATAATACAAGGACTTACAGGGCAGCAATTCAGTTTACTCGGAAAATAGGTCGGTCTGCAACTACGGAATTTGTTTCACAACCGGCTGAATTATTCAGTTTACTCGGAAAATAGGTCGGTCTGCAACCGTCCGCGCCCTCTTTCGCCAACAGAATCAAATTCAGTTTACTCGGAAAATAGGTCGGTCTGCAACATAACGCCGAAGTTTATGGCGCTGGTGATGAATTCAGTTTACTCGGAAAATAGGTCGGTCTGCAACGGAAGTTGACTATGCCATTTTTCCAAATATAATTCAGTTTACTCGGAAAATAGGTCGGTCTGCAACAGCAGTACAAAGCCCCGCCCTCCGGTAAAAATTCAGTTTACTCGGAAAATAGGTCGGTCTGCAACCCGATCGCGGAAAGACAACCTCCGCATCTCAATTCAGTTTACTCGGAAAATAGGTCGGTCTGCAACAGGGCGATATGAGCGAAGGCGCGGGGGAGTATTCAGTTTACTCGGAAAATAGGTCGGTCTGCAACAGCCTGATACCTGGCACAATCAATTTCTCGAATTCAGTTTACTCGGAAAATAGGTCGGTCTGCAACAACCGGCTCTATCATGCGGTTAATCCGACTAATTCAGTTTACTCGGAAAATAGGTCGGTCTGCAACTGTGGGCTGCCTTTGTAAATTAACTGGCGAAATTCAGTTTACTCGGAAAATAGGTCGGTCTGCAACCACTGAAGCGCCGCTCCTGCCGCATTGCTCAATTCAGTTTACTCGGAAAATAGGTCGGTCTGCAACCCAGCGCGTGTCCTTAAGAGAGGCTGAAGAATTCAGTTTACTCGGAAAATAGGTCGGTCTGCAACGGAGAGCGGCATGACAGCGCAAATTCACAGAATTCAGTTTACTCGGAAAATAGGTCGGTCTGCAACTATTGTTTTTGCGGGCCGCCATCGGCTTGGAATTCAGTTTACTCGGAAAATAGGTCGGTCTGCAACATGATTAACAACGGCTCTGTCTGCCTCTCTATTCAGTTTACTCGGAAAATAGGTCGGTCTGCAACATGATTAACGGCTCTGTCTGCCTCTCTTCTAATTCAGTTTACTCGGAAAATAGGTCGGTCTGCAACGATACTCTAAAACAGCAAACATCCCCACGAAATTCAGTTTACTCGGAAAATAGGTCGGTCTGCAACGTCCTATGCCACCGATAGCTGAACCCGGTCAATTCAGTTTACTCGGAAAATAGGTCGGTCTGCAACCAAGGCAAGATGATGAGATTACGCGCTTCGAATTCAGTTTACTCGGAAAATAGGTCGGTCTGCAACCGACAGCGCAGGCGATGCCCTCCATCATGGAATTCAGTTTACTCGGAAAATAGGTCGGTCTGCAACTGCGTCTCGTGTCCCAATTGGTGCTGTTGTAATTCAGTTTACTCGGAAAATAGGTCGGTCTGCAACCGTGCGTACCCGGTTATTACAAAGTGCCGAAATTCAGTTTACTCGGAAAATAGGTCGGTCTGCAACATGCCTCCTGTGATTAATAAAAAAGCCCCCAATTCAGTTTACTCGGAAAATAGGTCGGTCTGCAACTTAGGGCAATGCAGTATCCACGTATACTTAATTCAGTTTACTCGGAAAATAGGTCGGTCTGCAACACAACGCCGAGGTTTACGGTGCTGGTGATGATTCAGTTTACTCGGAAAATAGGTCGGTCTGCAACGGGCATTGTGCCGCCACCACGGGGGGCTGCATTCAGTTTACTCGGAAAATAGGTCGGTCTGCAACAGGCCAAGTCCAATTGCTTCTGTTGCGCTTATTCAGTTTACTCGGAAAATAGGTCGGTCTGCAACGCAAGGCGTGCGATGACAGCTTCACCTTCGAATTCAGTTTACTCGGAAAATAGGTCGGTCTGCAACCCAGCGGGCACGGGCTTCACGTGTCCGGCGAATTCAGTTTACTCGGAAAATAGGTCGGTCTGCAACTGCGCCGCGCGCCGTAACTGTTCGTGTGCGAATTCAGTTTACTCGGAAAATAGGTCGGTCTGCAACCAACTTCAATAGTTTGAAAAGAGCGTTTTAAATTCAGTTTACTCGGAAAATAGGTCGGTCTGCAACCCTTAACCTACAAAGGTTACTAAAGCTTTTAATTCAGTTTACTCGGAAAATAGGTCGGTCTGCAACAGCCTGCGCGATTGGTGCAGTAAGGGTTTTAATTCAGTTTACTCGGAAAATAGGTCGGTCTGCAACCGCATCAGAGGAGGCACTCCGTGCCCAGCGAATTCAGTTTACTCGGAAAATAGGTCGGTCTGCAACTAGAGGTCTTTGTTGCGCTGAATTTCCTCAATTCAGTTTACTCGGAAAATAGGTCGGTCTGCAACGGTCGCAGTCGCACCCAGCTTATCAGCTACATTCAGTTTACTCGGAAAATAGGTCGGTCTGCAACTGCCCAACGTTTTGAACGAATGATGAGGCGAATTCAGTTTACTCGGAAAATAGGTCGGTCTGCAACCTACGATCCTCCAAGCGGAGACCTGCCCAAAATTCAGTTTACTCGGAAAATAGGTCGGTCTGCAACTAAGATGACTTCATTGTTGACAAGAGATGGAATTCAGTTTACTCGGAAAATAGGTCGGTCTGCAACGGTACACCCTGCGGTTCGTGTTGATGATAAATTCAGTTTACTCGGAAAATAGGTCGGTCTGCAACTAAAGCCTTCGTCAATCCACGCGCGGTAGAATTCAGTTTACTCGGAAAATAGGTCGGTCTGCAACAGATGAAGCGATTCAAAATGCCGCCGATGAAATACAGTTTACTCGGAAAATAGGTCGGTCTGCAACATTGGTGTAGTGGGGTGAAGTGAGCCGTCGATTCAGTTTACTCGGAAAATAGGTCGGTCTGCAACTGATTATAGTCCACACCCTATCGTATGGGCAATTCAGTTTACTCGGAAAATAGGTCGGTCTGCAACTTTCGTCGTAAGTCAGATCTTGCAGTGCCAATTCAGTTTACTCGGAAAATAGGTCGGTCTGCAACAAGGACAGGAAAACAGAGAACGCGACTTTTATTCAGTTTACTCGGAAAATAGGTCGGTCTGCAACAGATATTGTCGAAGTTACTCAAACTTCTCAAATTCAGTTTACTCGGAAAATAGGTCGGTCTGCAACATTTGATACGAGCGAAAAACGGGATCGGGTATTCAGTTTACTCGGAAAATAGGTCGGTCTGCAACAGGGGGGGGGTCTGCCTCCGGCGGTTTTAATTCAGTTTACTCGGAAAATAGGTCGGTCTGCAACAAAAACGGTAAATGTGTTTATACGGCTCGCAATTCAGTTTACTCGGAAAATAGGTCGGTCTGCAACCCTCCGTCGACATCGCCGACCTGCGCCTTGAATTCAGTTTACTCGGAAAATAGGTCGGTCTGCAACAGATGCAGATACTGCAAGAAAATCACGCCTAATTCAGTTTACTCGGAAAATAGGTCGGTCTGCAACAGGACGCCCAAAATCCCGACCCTAACGACCATTCAGTTTACTCGGAAAATAGGTCGGTCTGCAACATGCCCTTGTGGCTGACAATCCGTTTATCTAATTCAGTTTACTCGGAAAATAGGTCGGTCTGCAACTGGGACCGTCAAGGTTTGCTGCATATAAAGAATTCAGTTTACTCGGAAAATAGGTCGGTCTGCAACGCATATCATATACAGTAAGTGGATCGCCTTAATTCAGTTTACTCGGAAAATAGGTCGGTCTGCAACCGATATTGTCGAAGTTACTCAGACTTCTCAATTCAGTTTACTCGGAAAATAGGTCGGTCTGCAACCACCCCTCTTATCGAAGAGCGCCCATTTACAATTCAGTTTACTCGGAAAATAGGTCGGTCTGCAACGCGGGCAGGCAACCGCTTCAAGGAGCACCTAATTCAGTTTACTCGGAAAATAGGTCGGTCTGCAACCTAGGAAACATCTCTAACATTGAAGGCTACAATTCAGTTTACTCGGAAAATAGGTCGGTCTGCAACTGAACGTATACCCGGTAAATGCAATGGAGGAATTCAGTTTACTCGGAAAATAGGTCGGTCTGCAACCTATGATGTCTGCGGCCGGAGCTATGGGAAAATTCAGTTTACTCGGAAAATAGGTCGGTCTGCAACATGTTGAAATACATCAAAGTCAAAAACCCAAATTCAGTTTACTCGGAAAATAGGTCGGTCTGCAACGGGTGCAAGCAAATGGGAAGTAGAAAACTTAATTCAGTTTACTCGGAAAATAGGTCGGTCTGCAACCCCGTGCCCCCTGTTAAGCCATCGTCCCCCAATTCAGTTTACTCGGAAAATAGGTCGGTCTGCAACTACATAACTAAGAGAATGATGAGTCGCCATAATTCAGTTTACTCGGAAAATAGGTCGGTCTGCAACTATTGTTAAGTACACGGCTTAAAATCTCGTAATTCAGTTTACTCGGAAAATAGGTCGGTCTGCAACGAAAACGTTATGCGCTAGACAACGCAGAGGAATTCAGTTTACTCGGAAAATAGGTCGGTCTGCAACAAACCTTGCCAATGAAGAATCAGTTATTGAAATTCAGTTTACTCGGAAAATAGGTCGGTCTGCAACTGACGCTTGTTACATTCGCCCCTGTTGCATAATTCAGTTTACTCGGAAAATAGGTCGGTCTGCAACTGTTATTGAATGCAACAAACAATGCGATGAAATTCAGTTTACTCGGAAAATAGGTCGGTCTGCAACAAAAAGACTTGCAGGTCGCCAGCAAGAGGAAATTCAGTTTACTCGGAAAATAGGTCGGTCTGCAACACTATCAGAAGGCAAGCATCCTTGAACAGGAATTCAGTTTACTCGGAAAATAGGTCGGTCTGCAACTGCACAGTGTATGGCCTGAGAGACATTTACAATTCAGTTTACTCGGAAAATAGGTCGGTCTGCAACCTATATTATATGGTATAATTTAATTATGGAATTCAGTTTACTCGGAAAATAGGTCGGTCTGCAACATAATAAATTAAATACTCTTTTAATTCATCAATTCAGTTTACTCGGAAAATAGGTCGGTCTGCAACGCTACGAGGACGGCATCAACCGCCAATGGCAATTCAGTTTACTCGGAAAATAGGTCGGTCTGCAACGAGCTTCTCTGGGTATTTCTGGCGCTAATTAATTCAGTTTACTCGGAAAATAGGTCGGTCTGCAACAATGTGTATGAGGTTCTTCTCTATAATCCGAATTCAGTTTACTCGGAAAATAGGTCGGTCTGCAACCTTGAAACACTTTATCAGCAGATAGTTTCAAATTCAGTTTACTCGGAAAATAGGTCGGTCTGCAACTCCGAACCAGAAAACCTAGTTCTATCGGGTAATTCAGTTTACTCGGAAAATAGGTCGGGTCTGCAACCACATTTAAAGAGGAGTGTCAAGAATCTTTAATTCAGTTTACTCGGAAAATAGGTCGGTCTGCAACAGGCAGCCTTTGGGATCGCTTCGGCTTTCCAATTCAGTTTACTCGGAAAATAGGTCGGTCTGCAACACATCACCAGCGGATACAATACGACAAACCAATTCAGTTTACTCGGAAAATAGGTCGGTCTGCAACCCACAAGACTCAAACCAAGTGTCAAGACCAAATTCAGTTTACTCGGAAAATAGGTCGGTCTGCAACATAGGGACTTTTCCAATAATAGCCCTATAGAATTCAGTTTACTCGGAAAATAGGTCGGTCTGCAACAAACTAAACCAAAAGATAATTCACGATAATAATTCAGTTTACTCGGAAAATAGGTCGGTCTGCAACAGACATCGTCGAAGTTACTCAAACTTCTCAAATTCAGTTTACTCGGAAAATAGGTCGGTCTGCAACTAAAAGCGGTTTCATACTACTGCGACAACGAATTCAGTTTACTCGGAAAATAGGTCGGTCTGCAACCCGAGCTTGGGGGGTTCTCACCATTAATTTAATTCAGTTTACTCGGAAAATAGGTCGGTCTGCAACACCGATTGATTGACCCTATCCATCTGACGAAATTCAGTTTACTCGGAAAATAGGTCGGTCTGCAACCGACATAGTGGAGGTTACCCAAACTTCTCAAATTCAGTTTACTCGGAAAATAGGTCGGTCTGCAACAAAAGACACTGGAGTAGTAGACCGGGAACTAATTCAGTTTACTCGGAAAATAGGTCGGTCTGCAACCGAGTATCGCATCGGTGTTGTTCGCCGTGCAATTCAGTTTACTCGGAAAATAGGTCGGTCTGCAACCAACAACTACTGAACCTTCAACATATTCTCAATTCAGTTTACTCGGAAAATAGGTCGGTCTGCAACTTATAAAGAATTAACGAACGCCAAGATTCAAATTCAGTTTACTCGGAAAATAGGTCGGTCTGCAACTTAAATGGGTGTCGTCAAAAGTATAAGTACAATTCAGTTTACTCGGAAAATAGGTCGGTCTGCAACAAAATCTCATATAACCACTTTTGGACACCAAATTCAGTTTACTCGGAAAATAGGTCGGTCTGCAACCATACTGAATAGGAGAAGGTTGAGGGGATGAATTCAGTTTACTCGGAAAATAGGTCGGTCTGCAACAGAAGTGTTTTGGTTTAATAATTCCATCAAATTCAGTTTACTCGGAAAATAGGTCGGTCTGCAACATAGTTGTATTAAACTCCTTTTTCTCTGTAAATTCAGTTTACTCGGAAAATAGGTCGGTCTGCAACGCCTTGCGTCATGGGAGACCGTGCGGACGGAATTCAGTTTACTCGGAAAATAGGTCGGTCTGCAACGAGAAATCTGCTTGAACATGCATTCGACCAAATTCAGTTTACTCGGAAAATAGGTCGGTCTGCAACTGCGGAAAAAGCGAAGCGCGACGAGGAGATAATTCAGTTTACTCGGAAAATAGGTCGGTCTGCAACTGCCAAAGGTTGTAGGCACGTTGAAGGAGCAATTCAGTTTACTCGGAAAATAGGTCGGTCTGCAACAGAGCAGCGAGGGGATGAATTCCAGCTTTTAATTCAGTTTACTCGGAAAATAGGTCGGTCTGCAACTTCTATCAAACCCACCTAAATTATTTATAAAATTCAGTTTACTCGGAAAATAGGTCGGTCTGCAACATTAAATCCATAAGTAAGTATTTCCCAAATAATTCAGTTTACTCGGAAAATAGGTCGGTCTGCAACCATTCTTATCAAAGGAAATACGCCTTCTTTAATTCAGTTTACTCGGAAAATAGGTCGGTCTGCAACTTTTTCCTCCTTTAGAAAATATCCGGTTGTAATTCAGTTTACTCGGAAAATAGGTCGGTCTGCAACCCCCGCCGCCTGAACAATCGTACTGGACGAAATTCAGTTTACTCGGAAAATAGGTCGGTCTGCAACAGCATCAGCATTTTGACAACGTTACTTCTAAATTCAGTTTACTCGGAAAATAGGTCGGTCTGCAACATCGCCGACTTCATCTCACGAAGAATTTCAAATTCAGTTTACTCGGAAAATAGGTCGGTCTGCAACCTAATGCTCAGGATAGACGCGAAAAAAGGCAATTCAGTTTACTCGGAAAATAGGTCGGTCTGCAACTGGTCGAGGACAACCTCGACCGTTTTTTTTAATTCAGTTTACTCGGAAAATAGGTCGGTCTGCAACTTGGCATCACGGCGCCGTCCATTACGGCGAAATTCAGTTTACTCGGAAAATAGGTCGGTCTGCAACTGTCTTTTCTTAAACAGTCCGACGCCCCTGAATTCAGTTTACTCGGAAAATAGGTCGGTCTGCAACCGTCAGTCTTATTAGTATGAGCAACTTTACAATTCAGTTTACTCGGAAAATAGGTCGGTCTGCAACCGGTGGCAAATCTGGGATGGATAACCATCTAATTCAGTTTACTCGGAAAATAGGTCGGTCTGCAACTATCAAAGAACACCTGAAGGTCGCCAGCAAAATTCAGTTTACTCGGAAAATAGGTCGGTCTGCAACATCAGGTCTCACCGAGGGATTTTCAGAAGAAATTCAGTTTACTCGGAAAATAGGTCGGTCTGCAACATACCTTTGCAATTCAAGCTTACTTTTTGAAATTCAGTTTACTCGGAAAATAGGTCGGTCTGCAACGCTACTACGCGTGCGGTGAATACGGCTCCCAATTCAGTTTACTCGGAAAATAGGTCGGTCTGCAACTGCGCTCTTGCGCTTACGTTGCCAAATACAAATTCAGTTTACTCGGAAAATAGGTCGGTCTGCAACAGAACCTTTACGAATCATACAGACTTCCACAATTCAGTTTACTCGGAAAATAGGTCGGTCTGCAACTGACAAATCGGTTTTGGAAATTCTATCCAAAATTCAGTTTACTCGGAAAATAGGTCGGTCTGCAACTTGAAGACGCGGTATTCATCGTAGCGGGGGAATTCAGTTTACTCGGAAAATAGGTCGGTCTGCAACCATTTGGAATGATTGGAGACATCACCTCCAATTCAGTTTACTCGGAAAATAGGTCGGTCTGCAACGAGTCGCCCCGTGAATTGTCATGTAACCGGAATTCAGTTTACTCGGAAAATAGGTCGGTCTGCAACACGGGGCGACTCTTATAGCTCCTTCTCAAAAATTCAGTTTACTCGGAAAATAGGTCGGTCTGCAACTAGAAGTAGGAACTTTTGTTGTAAAATAATAATTCAGTTTACTCGGAAAATAGGTCGGTCTGCAACAATTGCGATCTGGAGAGCAGGTAATAAATTAATTCAGTTTACTCGGAAAATAGGTCGGTCTGCAACATCATGATTTGTTGATCAATCCGATCCTCCAATTCAGTTTACTCGGAAAATAGGTCGGTCTGCAACCACCTCAAACATACATAACTCGTAGAGTTCAATTCAGTTTACTCGGAAAATAGGTCGGTCTGCAACGGGAAGCCCCCAACGAGTTCGAGCGGGCGCAATTCAGTTTACTCGGAAAATAGGTCGGTCTGCAACTGTAACACGCGTATATTACGGCGTATATCAAATTCAGTTTACTCGGAAAATAGGTCGGTCTGCAACGGCAAGAAGAGGTAAAACATACCGCCGCCCAATTCAGTTTACTCGGAAAATAGGTCGGTCTGCAACAAAAGAATGTCAGTAGGCGATTCTAATAATAATTCAGTTTACTCGGAAAATAGGTCGGTCTGCAACATTTCTGTACTTTTCCAGTTTTTGTAAGAAAATTCAGTTTACTCGGAAAATAGGTCGGTCTGCAACATTAAATCCATAAGTAAGTATTTCCCAAATAATTCAGTTTACTCGGAAAATAGGTCGGTCTGCAACAGGGCGCCTTAACTGCTATATGGACGTCAAAATTCAGTTTACTCGGAAAATAGGTCGGTCTGCAACCTTTGACGCAAACGGCAACCCCGTCGTTGGAATTCAGTTTACTCGGAAAATAGGTCGGTCTGCAACAAATAGGAAGATTTGGTTTCTTTGAAGATTAATTCAGTTTACTCGGAAAATAGGTCGGTCTGCAACCGCAATATATAAAACCACTCTCTAAAAAATAATTCAGTTTACTCGGAAAATAGGTCGGTCTGCAACCAGTTACGGATAAAATCACCCATTACCTCCAATTCAGTTTACTCGGAAAATAGGTCGGTCTGCAACAATAACCAACTATAGTATGTGCTCTATCAGAATTCAGTTTACTCGGAAAATAGGTCGGTCTGCAACCGGTTTAGGCAACTTAATTATGCCTAATTTAATTCAGTTTACTCGGAAAATAGGTCGGTCTGCAACAGGGATCGGATTGGCGTTATCGGTCAGAATAATTCAGTTTACTCGGAAAATAGGTCGGTCTGCAACATAGCCGACTTCATCTCACGAAGGATTTCAAATTCAGTTTACTCGGAAAATAGGTCGGTCTGCAACCATTTCATGTTCAAGGTGCCAAGTGTCCCCAATTCAGTTTACTCGGAAAATAGGTCGGTCTGCAACAATGTGCATGAGGTTCTTCTCTATAATCCGAATTCAGTTTACTCGGAAAATAGGTCGGTCTGCAACAATTTCCGATAGTTGCATTTAACCATTCCAAATTCAGTTTACTCGGAAAATAGGTCGGTCTGCAACCTACAGGTGAAACTTTACAGTCAATTGAAGAATTCAGTTTACTCGGAAAATAGGTCGGTCTGCAACAAATAAAAAGACGGGGATAACAGCAATCAAAATTCAGTTTACTCGGAAAATAGGTCGGTCTGCAACCAACGCATAGAATCAGGTGAAACAGGCAGAAATTCAGTTTACTCGGAAAATAGGTCGGTCTGCAACCGAAAAGACAGAGCAGCGAGCCGACAACGGAATTCAGTTTACTCGGAAAATAGGTCGGTCTGCAACGACCATTCAAGAATAGACTTTAGATTTTTTAATTCAGTTTACTCGGAAAATAGGTCGGTCTGCAACCTTCAGCTAAAGCATAGGCACGTTGTATAAAATTCAGTTTACTCGGAAAATAGGTCGGTCTGCAACAGCACCACCTCCTACAACACAGTAGTAGTTAATTCAGTTTACTCGGAAAATAGGTCGGTCTGCAACACAGCGTCATCAGATGCACCATTGAATTCTAATTCAGTTTACTCGGAAAATAGGTCGGTCTGCAACACAGCGTCATCAGATGCACC
>Ga0123352_10019396_pt1 | contig 10848 bp, 7 predicted proteins | sample TergutLab28metaG_FD_89700 | JGI IMG/M metagenome (GOLD analysis project Ga0123352, IMG submission 89700) | Labiotermes labralis P1 segment gut microbial communities from Petit-Saut dam, French Guiana - Lab288 P1 | ecosystem: Host-associated > Arthropoda: Insects > Digestive system > Gut ... | reverse complement strand
GGTCTAGAAAACAGAGATTAACGGCTGGGGGGACCCGTTGCGCTGACCACGTGACACCCCTCTATCCGCAAAAGTTGGCACTAACTTCGCCGACCGGCGGCGGCCGCTCTGTCGGTATAGTTCACGTGCGGACTAAGGCCACGGAGTTTGTTTGTTATATACTCTCCGTTTCTTTCTCTTTAAAATGCAGTTTGTTTCATAATTCTAATGTATTTGATTCCTGTATTATTCACATTTTATATACTGGGTATGCTAAAATTTAAAAAAAAATTCCGGCGCCAAAAGTTTAAATTAGGTGTGCTCATGCTTTTGTGTTTGATTGCTCTAACCCATTTTTCCATAAGGTCTTAACTTCACACATTGACGGTTTATCATTTGCAGGATTTTTTAAGAGTGCGACTTAAGAAGAGCAGTGGTTTACTGTGTGTACAATGTATTACTACTTGAACTCTGTAGATCAGCGTAGTTTAAGCCACAGAAAAAAGAGTAGTCTGTGGAGAGTCAGCTGAGAAACAGCGTTAAACAGCACAGTCATGGGGTATGGCTATATGAACGTGGTATGCAAACACCTGATCACATGTGTTGTAGATTAGTCCTCTGAAGATTACCCAAAACACAGCATAGCTGCAAGTTTTGTGGTCGATTCATGAAGATCACTTCTCCATTGCAGTTGTTTGAAGTGCTCAAATTCTGTTGGTAAATAAACATAAAAATATTTTGTTTGTTTAGGTTGAAGCTGTGATGATTAGTCTTACTGAGGGCCAAGGAAGTCAGTCACCTGACACTTATGTGGAATTATTGATGAGTGAACCAGCACTTGATGGAAAAGCTATGTTGGTCATAGAAGATCTTATAATGCTGGCTGTTCATGGAGGTATGGAACAATATGGAATGAGTTACATCTCTGAAAGTAAAGGACATTCTTTATTGTCCTGAATTTAAGTAATTAGAATAGGGTCCAGTCACAGAGTTGATCATCATGTAGGCAAATCTCTTCTTTTTTGTGATAAATTTGTATGTTGTGGTAAGTGATATTAATTTATTAGTTTTTCTGTGTCACATCAAAATATAGGTAATGGAGTAGCATACTATTCTTGATGTTATTTTTTACTGGATGTATGCATTTTGTAATTGTTTTTATATATATTCTGTATGTATAGTATTCTCTCCTAATTTCCTTTTTCTATATAATGTGTGTTTATGTGTTAGCATGCAATACCACATAATTAAAGAAAAAAAAATTGTCATGTAAAGCTGAATAATGAAAAATGAGCATTGGACTAATTTCATTTTTGCAATTTTATTGCATCAAGGACTGGTAACTGGTGAGTATTCTGATATTGTATTGTTGTGATGTTTATGTGCATTTATAACATTGCCTGAAGAAATGGATGTGTTGTTCCATGCGGCTTTTAGATGGCAATAAAAAGTAGTGTTTATGTTCTGTACAAGTATCGTCATGAGAATTGTTTTGGCACCATCAAAATTAAAAGTTAAAAAATGTGTTTTTGAGCTTTGCCATGTATCTGTGACCATCCACCTGCCTGCATTTAACAGCACAATAAACCACTGAATGGACCAGAGTGACCTTCTGCTGTAATGTGCTTAACCCTTTGATAACGAAATTAAATCCCTCTGAGCAATCCTGCCTGCCAGAATTTTTTACTGGGGATTTTAAATTTTAATGCTTACTCTTAGAAAAAAAAAGTATATCTCATAGACTTTTCCTTCAAATTTAATGAAATAAAATTTTGCACTCTGCGCATGAATTGGTTAATCCAGGAAAAAAATGTTCACCTATTTTTATCATAAATTTAGGCCTGTGAATCGCATGTATTATATGAAATGTGGTGTAAATAGTTCATTACTCACATAATTCTGGCTGGTGCATATGGTCTGTGGCAACTTGGATCACTGTTTTATCATGAGACACTGTATTCACAAGAGGGTGATATACTACGAATTCACTTTTATGTGATATTCTGCGAAACAAGGCACCACGCACAGGCCCATGTCACATCTGGCGCATCTTGTGCCCTTTCTTTGGCCATGAGAAGAACACAGACGACAGCGCAGTCAGGTTCACTGGCCAGAGTTTGTTATGGCGACTTCTGCTGAGGCTTGTTGTTGTTGTTGCTGCTGCTGCTGCTGCTGCTGCTGCTGCCGCCGCCGCCTCTTCTTCTTCCTCCTCCTCCTCTTCTTCCTCCTCCTCTTTTCCTCATCTTCTTCCTCCTCTTCTTCATCTTCCTTTTCCTCTTCTTCCTCCTCTTCTTTTTCCTCTTCTTCCTCCTCTTCCTCTTCCTCCTCCTCTTCTTCATCTTCCTATTCCTCTTCTTCCTGCCCTCCCTGTCCTCCTCCTCCTCCTCAAACTGGTCTTCAAAATTGCTAGCCCCCACACCTGATTCTGAGGCGGTGTCAGCAACCAGAATTTCATTGATGGCTTCCTCCTTAAGTTTTATTTTTTTCCCTGCCATGGTTCTGAAACCTACAATTTTCTGCCTTGTTTACACTATGTATGACTGGCCAGAGTTGCAGAAACCTTACGCCTCTAAAGATACAAACATCTTCTATAGTGACAGCAAAACAGATCTAAATCTACAATGTAGCTGTTTATAAAATTCCAGCTATTCGAGGGTGCCCAAGACATTTTTAGTAGATTGACGGCTGTGTGTTGCATGTTACTATCCCACAACCCCTACAGATTACCCCAGCACTACAAGAGGCAGGTCTGTGTGCCTTCCTGTAGCTGTAAACATCAATATTTGTGGTTATCTCCAATTTTTGACCATTCCTTTTGTCTGAATTATATGAGTACAGTATGCCACTGACAACCTTTCCGGTCAAGAAAGAGTTTTCGCTTCGTAGGCCAGTGTTGATATTTTAACCCACAGTGAATTCCAGAGCAAGCAATAATCAAAGCAAGCAGTGTCAGAACTGTATTAATCAGCTGGGAAAAATGCTCGGTTACTAAGTGTGTATATGTATATTGGTGTTTGTGGAGGGGTTTAGGAGGTGGAAGGGGTACATTCTGGCTCCTGAATGAAACCCTGACTTTCAAAGGTCCTGAAGCATAGCAAGTCACAGCATTTAACCAAGTAGGATTGAGCAAAATTCCTCCAAACTTCAACACACTGTTTACGACATCTTTAGAAGTTGTTCGGCTATTTAAAGGGCTCACTGCGCGACATCTTTAGAAGTCATTCAGCGTTAAAGGGTTAAGTGAGTTCCATAACAGGGAATTTTTGAGTGTCAGCGACAGAATTTACATTTGTGAAGTGTGGTGTCTGTAGTACAGCTTAGCTTTGCAACAACAAGTTACTCCCTAGAACTGATTAATATTGTGGGAAGTGTGTCTGCAGAGTAACAGAACACTAGAAATACGTAGTCTCAACTGGATGACACCTTGCCATTCATATTGCAGTTGAGTCTCTTCAATGTTTTATAGGAGAATATGATGCCAGAATGCGTGTCCTAATTCGACATGTTGCCAAACTGCTGGATGTACCACTGGATCTGGTTGATTTGTTTGAGGAATCAGCTGTGGACTATCTGACAGATGACCAAAAGGAGCTTACTGAGTAAGTTTTCATAGAAGTTAAATTTTCATTCAGTCTATAAAAATTATTTAAAGACGTGATCACCCAGTCAAATCTGAAAACGCTTAGTTATTAATTATTAGTTACGGCAGGTGACATAAGGTAATTTGGGCCTATCATAAGTGTCTAGTTTTGTTCCCAACCTTCCCACTTGCCTGTGTATGACACTGCATTCTCATCCTACACACTTTGACCCTGAATGTTAAGATGGCACGTTCCTCTGAGATACTGGTAACACAGCCCACTTCAGTGTTGATGAAAAAATCCAAAAATGGAACCAACCGCACTCATTGAATTACTCTGAAAGCTCAAAATCACTTATATAATACAGTGCATGGTTTTGACTGGTGGAGTTATTGATGAAATTAGTGGATAGGCCTACTGGGTGGGGTGAACTGGCAAGGATGTGTGTTTATTTGTTTGGGACTACAGTGTGACAAGGCCAGGTATATTTATGGAAGTGGAGAGAAGGACCACACCAAACATGATGCTGTCATTGCATTAGTTTCCTAGCCTACCATTTGAAAATTCCACCAGCCAAAAACCAAGCACTGCATTATAATAATAAATACATGCAACAAATATGATGACTTACTAAAGCTGATAAATTGCATCTAATAGACTATATCTTCAGTAAAATCTGAATTAGTGTACATAGCTCTGCCTGTTAAAATAATGTTCATGAAAGATGCCAACTTCATTGGTTTGTTGAAAAGCTGACAGTGATTAAGCTGGTTGAAGCAAGATATTAACATTCTGTAGCAGTAGTAGTAGTAGGTAAAGTTGTCCTTGCTCATGGCATGGAGGCATATAGCGGGAGTAGAGATACAGCTCCACTCATTCATAACCTTATCCCTAGATGCAGGTGAGTGGTCAACATCATGCACTAGCTGCTTTATTTCCAGAAAAAACTCCTTTACCCACTGCAGACTGGGTAAGCCCCAGAGATGGTCTGGACACTTTTTAAGAAAAGAAAAGCTCGTGCACCTGCAAGGACTCAAATCCTGGACTGTCCATCTTATAGCCTAATCTCTATACTTCCCTGGAGGCTACCAACCAAACTTCTGTATGTTTATCTCATTTCTCCCATGCAGAGTATGTGAACTGCACATCTGAGCCACCATTATTTGATTACTGTAATTGTATTAGGTGAAGAGTATAAATTGTGAAGTTCTTCAAAATGCTGTTTACTCCAACCTCCTTTTATTCCCTTTTCTTAGCTCTATATATTCCCAACAGCACCTTTATCTCATACACCTTCAATCCATATTCTTCCATGCAGGCTATTACAAGTGGTAAATAGCAAGAATATTAGAAAGGGACAAAGGCCAAGCATACATGTGTAGCTTCCTCTATGCATAATATTGGTCATTGAGTTTCATTGGTACCTTTCAGAGATGAGAAGAAAGAGCTGAGTCGGCGTGAGCGCACAAAGAAAATAAAACGTTATGCTCTAATAGGATTGGCAACACTTGGAGGTGGAGCTGTTCTGGGACTCACTGGTGGTTTGGCAGCAGCTCCTCTGATTGGTATCGGGGTTGGCCCGCTTCTTGGAGGAGCCACTGCTGCAGCTCTTGGTTCCACTGCTGGAATAGCCATTATTGGTTCTTTGTTTGGAGTAGCAGGAGCAGGTCTTACAGGTATGGAGAAGTCATAATTATACTGTATGAATATTGGTAAATATGTAGTAGTAGTTGTTGTTGGGAATAGTGTGTTGGTACTTTATCTTGAAAACTTTATACTGTTGTAGGGAGACTCTTTTGATATCAGTCTGTGGGTGGCTTGTTTTCTCTAAATTAAATGTTGTGTAGTTGTCAGCATTGGCCTTATTATTTCAAAATTTTATCTGTGAGGCATTTAAAATCTCTAAGGATTTGAGTTAAGTACTTTGTTTCTTTTAACTTAATTGTGTGGTAAGTTGCTAAGATTGCACAGTGTCAATAGTATGTACATGAAATATGATTGTGGACCATTGGTAGAATGGTACCAAGAGGGTATAACCAATGCACACAGAGAAGAGCTTGTCCCAGTGACATTTTTTTACACTGTCCTGAGATTCAAACCCACGTTTCTATGGTAAGAAGTTGGTAATTGACTGTCTGATCCATGGCATAGCCTTAGTTAAGTGCAGAAGTGTTAAGTGTATTAACATGAAAGTAAACAGGATCGCACAATTTACTGTTAGAGTTAGCTCCTCAATTTTTGGGATAGTAACAGTGACATATTATTCCCAGATCTGTAAGTCTGCATTGTGACTTTGAAAATTTTAATTATGTTTTGCAGGATACAAAATGAGTAAAAGGGTTGGTGAGATCGAAGAATTTGCTTTTGGATATCTTACTCCACCAGACCCAGATGATGCTGAAGAGGCGGATGATGCAGATACAGTACCATCAGATCAGAGCACAATCAGCAGAGAAGCTACTGCCCAGATCATATCACAACAACTTCACATTACTATTGCCATCTCTGGTTGGCTGTCTGATGACCGTCATGATAACTTCACACGGCCATGGAAGTCCCTGTTTAGTTCACGTGAACAGTATTATCTCCGTTATGAGTCTGCTTATCTCCTTGAGCTGGGAAAAGCAATGAATTTAATCCTCACTTTTGCTGTTTCTGTTGCTGCACAGGAGGCCCTTAAATACACAATACTGGCAGGTTGATATACTGTTTTATTGCATAAATATTTTTAAACCATGAAATAATTGGTGATCTGTGTGTTTATGTTCCATGGCAAAATTCTCTGTATTAATGAATCTGTTGTGTATATTATTATCATTACATTCTGATTCACTTATTTGCTTACTTATTTATTTAGTTAGTTAGATTTTTTTTGATACAAAATACTGCAAGATAAAATCTTCATGATATGTGTATATTTGGTCCACACTCAGCAAAGTATGTGAATTCATTTCTGAGATGTGTTCTGTTACTTTTGTTGTCTAACATGGATTTAGAACTAAGGGCAGATGTGATGTTCGCAATCCAGAATCACAGCTTAAGGGAAGGTGAAGACTTTGCTTTGTCATCACAGAAACGTGTCTATCCAGGTCTTCTAAATAAAATGTGTATTTAGGTTGACTGATTAGGTTTATTTAGAGACAGTTTTAAAACTCTCCTGGGTATTTTTTTATATTTATTTTTATTATTTTTTTATTTATTTTTTGTTCTGGGTATGCTGTGTAGGATAATTGTGAATGATAAATTGTAGGTGATACAGAGGCAGTAACCATGGATCTCCTTAATACAAAAGAGGAATATTAGAACACATTTGAGCAACCGGAATTATCCATTCTTCCCATGGGATGTAGTTGCTGTAATTGTCAGTATCACAGTATGTAGTGGTGAAAAGTCAGAATATTCAAGTACACTGAAGTGCCGCATGTGGTGTGTAATGCCTTGGTTGCTAGTGGTCAGCTGTTAGGAGCAGAGCAGCAGGCTACACATCCGAGATGAGGGAAATTGTGCGACTCGCACAATTTCCCTCATCTCGGATGTGTAGCCTGCTGCTCTGCTCCTAACAGCTGACCACCAGCAACCAAGGCATTACACACCATATGCGGCAATAACACAAGTATACTCTTGAGCTCCTGATGATGGGCAAATAAGTGCCTGAAACATGTTGAGAAGATTATAAGTGCAATAAAGCATTCAGTAGCATATAGTTGGTTTTCTTCTCTACACTTAAATATCTGTATATGTTTGCAAGTGTGCAAGTGCACACATGCACATTTGCATTTATACATGTATATATTGAAATTTTAAGTTATTGGATATACCTAATGTTCAAGGTGATGTTTATAGGACTTATAAATGCGATAGCATGGCCATCTTCTCTGATCACACTTGCATCAGTGATAGACAACCCGTGGGGTGTCTGCTGTCGTCGATCTGCTGAGGTTGGAAAACAACTGGCTGAGGTTCTCCTGTCCAGAGAACAAGGACAGAGACCAGTTACACTTATTGGCTTCAGTCTGGGTGCACGAGTCATTTACTATTGTCTTCGTGTAAGAATGCCTCATCCTAATTCTCTGCAGTGTGTACATAGACTTGTATTCAAGAAGTGTCTGATGCATATTTCAGATAGTACACTAGTTATTTTGAGACTTTATGTAGCTTTTCTCAGTCATTCCAGGCAATTGCAAGGTTAATACCTTGATAGGCCATAACTTCTTCCTTCCATATCCTTTCCAGTTAATCATTCATAGTCATACTATCTTCATTGTGTAGCCCAAGACACTGATGGCATTGTAAAATAAACAACAGAATCTACTGTGTACCTTCCACATTTGTAATATATGTTTTCAATTGAAAACTTTCCTCTTGTTTTTATTGTGTGTCCCTAGTTGTATGTCTTTCTTTTCATCTATGATCCACACACTCTACACCAAGTAATTTGCTTTTTTCAGTTAGTGGCCTATCATGTCATGTAATTTAAATTTGTTCATGATGATGAATAGAATAATAATTATTTTGATGTATGTACCGTGCATCTTGTACAGTTTATTATCTAGACCAACACATGCACAACATATATATGTATTAACAATATTTTGTATATCGTAAGTACTCCTACGTGTTTCGATGCACTCGCATCATCTTCAGGGAGTCTTATCCTTCTACTTCACCAAGTTATAAAAATCATTAGGGATACAAACTCAATAAAAGCAGTAGATTAAAATGTGTACATATGTGATCATTATAGTTGATGATAAAATAAAATCTATAAAATGTTGTAAGCAGTGTTAACTGTTATAAATACAGTACATGGAAGATGTTAGCTTTGTGGCTGTATATACAATCTGGACTGTCTTGTCAATGTATTCTGTATGTTGGTGTTTCCTACAAGATCGTTCAGATTGTATATACAGCCACAAAGCTAGCATCTTCCATGTACTGTACTTATAAAAGTTAACACAGCTCACAACATTTTATGGATTGTATTTTATCATCACCTATAATGATCACATATGGAAAGATCTTAATCTACTGATTTTATTGAGTTTGTAACCCTAATGACTTTTATAACTTTAGCAAAGTAGAGGGATTAGACTCCCTGAAGATGATGTGGGTGCATCAAAACATGTAGGAGTACTTGCAATATATAAAATATTGTTAATATATGTGTGTTGTGCATTTGTTGACCTGGATAATAAAAAAGAATAATAATGACGTTTATATTCTATATTAGTACTTAACAAAGGAGATACATAAAATTATTTTTGGTGGCGTTAGACTGACCTCAGTTACCATTCTTTCCACTAGCAGAATGTCTTAATGCAATGACTCACTTTCTGTAATCCAGTGTATTAATGTGTCTAACCTTTGTTGTCCTACAAGACCACATGCTTGTCTGTATGTATTTGGATCATCAAGAGACACAACTGGGATTTAAACCCATCTCCTGGAGGTTGAACATAGTAGCAAATACTAATGTGTACTAGGCTCGTGTTTTTCCTCCGAAGCTAAGAAGTGTAGTATTGCGCCAGATCTCAGTTTGTAGCTCCCACATGCAGTGCACATGTAGGCAAAGACCTTGTATGGTAAAAGTAATTTGACTTGCATGTCATTGTACATATTCATTCATTCCATTGGTATATGCAGAATGTGACGATTCCTTGCCATTCTCAGGAGCTTCTTCCATTCCCCTCTGTTATGTACTTTTTCCTGCCACCCTTCTTCACCAACTATTGTTCCACCCTCTCTCACCTCATCTGGCCATCTATTTCTTGGTCTTCCTCTCACTCTTGTTGTTCCCAAATTCATATACAGGGTTATTTTAAATGATTGTCTGGGTTTTAAGAACTTGTCATACACAATACACTTGAGATAGGAGTATATGTGTTTTTTTATTTAATAGAACAACACCCCAAGTTTTTGTTACATACCTTACAGGTGCTCTATATGTGCACCCTTTGTGATTCTACAAACACCAACATGATAATTGAGTTCATTCCAAACTGCTTGTAGCATGTCAGCGGTGATGATTTCAATGGTGGTTCTGATTCGTACCTTCAGTTCCAGGATACTTGTGGGAAGAGGAGGAACATAAACTTGATCCTTGACATAACCCCATAGAAAGAAATCACATGGGGTTGCATCTGGAGAACGAGGTGGCAGTTGTTAAAACCCCAACAATCATTTCGAATAACCCTGTGTAATACCCTTTTGGGAATTCTATTTTCTTCCATTCTCTGTACATGCCCAAACAAACGTAATCTATTTAACCTTACTGTCTTTATTATAGTCAGTTTTTTAACATTTGCATAAATTTCTTTATTGTTTAATGTCCTCCAGTTTTCTTTTTCATTGTCATATACTGGGGCTAAAATTCTATACACTTTACTTTCAAAAATATTCATTGTATGTATGGATAAATATATTTAGGGTACTGTACTATTGACACCTTTGTGTTGTAAAAATTACCATGTGCCAACACATTTTTCAGGGATCAGCCTTTTGGCTCTTTCCTCATCTTCCCATTTTATCACTTTTAATTATCACATACTGCAGTTGTATAAAATAATATCTGCATGCTAGTTATGAATTCTGATGTTGCAGGAGATGTCACAGCGAAACAGATGTGAAGGAATAATACAGGATGCCATACTGCTGGGAACACCTGTTACTGGTTGTCCCAAGGACTGGCAGAAGCTCATGAGGGTGGTGTCTGGGAAAATTGTGAATGGTTACTGCAGGCAAGTATTTCTTTCCTGCAGGTTCAAAGAAATGAGACAGGACTGTAATTTTATATACATTGTAATTTAAAGAGAAGTATAATTTTAGCTAAAGCTTGGGAATGTCTTAGGTATGAAATCAGGAATAGATGCCAAAATTTGTTATTTAGTGTGCCTGTACTGTGTATTAATGATACCTGATTGTGTACTGTAAAATATTCTGGAATTTTGACATCTTCATAGGCTTGAGACATAGGGCTGAGATTATGTAGAAGTGAGGCCAAAACACTACAGTATCGTTTATTTTTATTGTAATACGAGGTGTGGCAATAAAGAAACCAGATTGCTTTTATTACTCATTTCCGGCCACGTCGATGACGAAGAGGAGGGTAGGGCATTGACCCGTGGACTTCCCTCTACCGTCACACAAAAGTTCATTCACGCGCATTGGTTAGTCTGGCCGTGACCATTGTTAGATGCGGATCGTGTGTCTGAGCTCCGTCGGAATAATGCTGAGTGCTAATGTAGAACAACGTGTTAACATCAAATTCCTCACAAAACTTGGAAAATCT
>Ga0123352_10019393_pt1 | contig 10849 bp, 7 predicted proteins | sample TergutLab28metaG_FD_89700 | JGI IMG/M metagenome (GOLD analysis project Ga0123352, IMG submission 89700) | Labiotermes labralis P1 segment gut microbial communities from Petit-Saut dam, French Guiana - Lab288 P1 | ecosystem: Host-associated > Arthropoda: Insects > Digestive system > Gut ... | reverse complement strand
GGGGTTTATATGTTGGGGGTGTGGGAGGTATTATATATGTAGGAAAAAAAAAAAGAGAGGGGAGGGGGGGTGTTTGGGTGTGGGGGGGGGGGGGGGGGGGATAGAGGGACTGTAAGAGAAGCTGAGAAGCTGATGGAAAATTGTCTTACAGTTTATGACTCCCGAGGTTCCCAGTTTACAGAAAAAAAAAAACCATAGACAGCGACAGTAATAGAAATATTCACTGTCTTTGTATTGTAGGAAACAAACTTTCTGTGAACAATATTGAGCTTTCGGTTATTAAAGGACTTACATAGTCCTACACCATTCAGCTCGGCCTCAAAGTTTAATGTACTGAGACAAACATCAGTGAACAAGACTAGGGTTTGAACCCCCGCAGTAAGACGTTATCTGGTGTCTTGTGTCTGTGAGAGGCATGTTAATGCAGACCGGAATGTGAGATACTAGTAACCCGACCCAGCAAAGCTCTTGTTGCTGTCCTGGCAAATGTTTTCAATTACCCAGCCTCTAAATGACGAGACTGTCCAGAGCCAGCAACAAGGCCAGAAGCGTAGAATTTCGAGCAAGGGGAACTGATGAACTGCTAGCCGTCGTCGGGTCCCGACCACGCTAGCAGACAGTCAACACAACTGTATGACAAATACTAGTTGCTGTGAATACAGTATCAAGACTCCTGATGATAGACAGTAAGTCTGTCCGAAACATATAGAGTAGTTTATCGAAATAAAGTTGAGAAATAGTGCATCTTGTTGGCTTCTGTTATAAGAATATCTCACTATGCACAGTCCTCTGAATGTCAAATAACCACGTACACTTACTATTCACCGACTCAATGTAAGTTACGAAGGCGTTGTTAATTTAAACATAGAGGTAAAATATAATTCTGATTTATTCAATGTGTGTTAGAATGCTTTCTCCATTTATTGCTCTTTTATTTCATTACGAATTCAAAGCTTAAATTTCGTTGTTACGCAGTTTTCTTCAACCTTCTCTACTTCCGCTTTAGGGCCAAACATTTTCTCAACAGCTTCTCCTCAAACACCCACAGTCTGTGATCTTAGAGATTCTTATGTACATTAATATTAGTATTATGTTCTCCTGTGGCGTAACTTTCTGTGGTTTGGTAGGAGTTACCAACGATTCGGAGAAATTTGCTGCCTGTCTGAAGATACATTCTGCAGGTTCCACTGAATTTCTAGAACTTTCTGCCGAACTACGTACCGTCACAAATCAGAAGGCCACGTTCTCGTTACCCCGAACATAAAAAGTGGGCCAAAAGTAGGTGTACAGTATATGGTTTATAGTATAGTATTGATGGTTCTTCTCAGATATTGACATTTAGTTTTCAGTTTTCCAATACTGCTTCAAAATCCACTTTCTTTGTTCTATACTTAAGCTCCCTGCAATCATTCACAATACCTGTAAAAAAAATTACTGTGTACCCATTGTGTACCTACTTTTGGCTCACTCTGTATTTTTATTTTAGGGTAGAGACACATTGTCACATTCGTACAAAACAGTAGTTTGAACTGCAAGTTTGGATTTTGCCATCTTTTTTGGCCGTATTAAAATATACAAGTCAGAAATTCAGGAAAAGCCTTCAAAACAAAATATTTATTTCAAACAAACAGAAGAACAGGGTAACGTAAATATAGTAGCTGGCAGACGCGGTGAGCCACTTGCCATTACAGAACTACTTGTACAGTAAGTCACTGTACGTAATTGCGACGAAAGATTGAACCAGGTTACTCCAGTGTTTATAATATGGGCCCTACTAATAAAGCACTTCTTTATGGAAAGTCACCCTCAACTTCATAATACAAGGGTCTGATGATTAGAGGGTTAAGGTAATCAATTGATAGTTGGGACTGTCGGCCCCCCTTTCAACCCACCACTTGCTGTATGGTGCGGTGATCCTGTTTGTGTTCTTTCATGCTATGTTTGCCCAAGAGCTCTCGCTCTCTCACTGCTATATTCTTCTTCCCCTTTCGCCATTGAAATGCACGAGGGTTGGCAGTCAATCTAAGTGAACTACCCTCTCCCACACTATTCAATATTTGCTATATAAGGGAACAAATTGCATATAACAGGTTCGCTCTCGAGAAGGGGCCCATATAATAATTTACATGCATGTTATTTTGATACGCAAATAGCTCTCACTTGCCAATGAATTAAGAAGAAACAGAAAGGGAACGAAAACAATAGCAGAGCAAAACTTGGTACGTCGTAATTCAACAAATCGTCGGTCCGGGGACAACAGCCGACCGTCAAATTGTGGGCAGCATTTTGCACAGATATATATATATATATTATATATGTCAATTTGCCGGGGCCAGTGGCCGCGCGGTCTAAGGCTAGGTCTAAGGCCGCTCGCTGGTTGAGATTGTGGGTTCGAATCCCACCGGGGGCATGGATGCCTGTCTGTATTGAGTGTTGTGTGTTGTCAGGTAGAGGTCTCTGTGACGCACTGATCACGCGTCCAGAGGAGTCCTACCGACTGTGATGCGTCTTTGCGTGTGATCTTGAAACCTCAAGAATGAGGAGGCCATGGTCCGCGTTGGGCCGCAGCGCCACAGGAAAAAAAAAGTCGATTTATTGCTGTCCATAGTGAAACATTCATCTTATACGTAGCTACCTCTTCAGGTCGTTGATTAACTAATTTATGATTTATAAAATTACTTTCTCTAAGAGATAGAAGATCTGGGGTTCGATTCCCGCTAGGAAAAATACTTTTTTTTTAACTTCCATATACAATGGGTACCGGCCTTTTTTCCAGGGTTTAATGCGGCCGGGGCGTGAAGTTAGCCACTTACCTCCATCTAGTTTTGTCGTTAAGAAACAGTGGAGTTGTACCTTTACTCCCACTATATGCTTCATGCAACGGGTAGGGACAATTATTACGTTTTATCCCCATTTGGTCGTTCACAGATTTAGGGGTAAAGGAGAGGCCGGTCTATTTTTTAACCCTCAGAAACTTGGCATAAATTGAACGTTTTAAGCATGCTGGTAATTAAATTCACCACAGAGTTTATCTATATTTAGAGAGGATATACCGTTGTGTTTTCGAACTGAAAAAAAAAAGACATTTTCTGGTTTCCGTCCAACAAAACAATGTATATTTTAATTCAATGTGAAAACATGTTTTGGTCAAATAACCATCAACAGGCCATATCAACAAAATACAGAACAAGGTGCAACTTAGTGCCAGTAATACTTCTGTAATATGGGATTGCATAAAACTTACAAAGATTGTATAAAATTATATACAATAATATTAATAAGAGCCTATGCTATGTCAACGTTGTGTATAACAGTATATGTACAGTACAACTGTTGGAACTGAGACGAAATTATAAGTGTACATTTAAAGATATTTAAATGCTGGCGATAAAATCTGATTGTTTTGAATCACAAGTACTCGCATGCAATGTAAGACAACGTTATGAAAACTTTGTATTGTGTATGCCGACTTATGGAAGGAAGAAGCTATGTAGATAGGCTACTGAAGGTTTCAGTTTCATAGGTGATGTTTTTTTAATTACAACCAACAAGATGCAACTATTTTTGATTGTGTATTTCTAAAAGGCTCTATATGTTTCGGGCGGTTTCTCCGCCCATCATCAGGAGCACATCGTGGATGAGATGGAACTCCATGTAGTTCCATCTCATCCACCACACCAGCCTGCAGCAGTAACGGTTGACAATACCTGCTGCTGAATGTACAGTTATGTGTTCCTGATGACTGGCAGAGGAACCGCCCGAAACACGTAGAGCCTTTTATAAATAAATAATAAAAATATTTGCGTCTTGTTGGTTGTAATTTAAAAAATCATCCTAACGATGCACGGACACATGAATATCAAATTCATAGATGATATTTGATTTTAAAGATAAAATTTTTAAGCGGCGTAATCTGTAATTAATATGGAGGAAGGTAAGACCAACAATTCTGAAATGATTAATATTTAAATTATAGTTTTAGTTTAATGATAATTAATATGGGCTGCGAATTAGTGTGAGCACATAATATTACTTACATGTTCTTAAGTTGTGTCGGAGGAACGGCGTGAATGTGTGTGCGTGTTGCGATACAACCAATGACTGAACAGGGTCAAAGCAGGTTCAGGAAGTTACAAAGGCGAGTGTCCCCTGCCCATGTTTTTCGGTACTATTACGCCAAATATTGCGTTAGGTTTTACGGTGCATGTATCACTAATTTGATTATCTGAATTTGTTTCATTTTAAATGTGGAATCTTTGCACAGTATTCATCATTCAAACTTTCTTGTTACGTGGAGGATCTCCGTAACATCCTCCATAGAAAAAATGGAATATTTATTGTCTAATAAGTGTTGTGCAAATTTAGATTTTTTATTTTCATGATTATAATCGCGAAAATGTTCTTTGAACCTTACATAAAAAGGTCTGCCCTTCTGTCCAATATACTTTCTATTGCAGTCTGGATATGTTAATTAATATTTGCTACATCACAGATTTTAACGATCAAAAGCCGTCCATTTCTCAATTGAGAACGCGAGTGTACGTAAAATGTTAATTAACACGATGTTAGAGCAACAGTGCATTTTACCACATTCAAACAGATGATTTCCAGGGGCAGATGTATCTCTTCTGATGGGCGCAATCGCAATCAAAATGATAATATATTTGCATATATGTGGTGGAATTTAAGCAAAGAGAATGTCCCGAGGCTGAAGTCAGTAGTGCAGCAGGTAATTTGAAAGGTACTTCTGTTTCAGCAGTGCCATATACACATGGTATTTTTTAATGGCAACGGTTTTGAATTTATGAGTATTTAGACTCAATGTAATAAATTATAACAGCAAGCAGTATGTTGTTTATTTATTGAGACTGACTGTCAAACATACATTTACAGTTAATGCAGTTCACAACTCATGCATTTATTCAAAGTGACCTCCATCTGCTTGGATAAATTTTCCGACCCAAGTAACATGGGAACGTGTCAACTTAAGAAATACTGCTGCATTATCTATTCTTCTTGCGTCGCTGAGAAATGGCTGAAGAAGTTTTCTCTTCTTCAACTTGTGTGTGTACACCCTGGCTCATATGTAACCCACAAGCGGTAATTTAATGTGTTCATATACGGTGACCATGGTGGCCAATCACACACGAACAGCCACAACTGTTTATTGGTTAGTGAATTTCTGAATCTGATTCTGCCTGACAGTCTGACTGAAATGAAGTTGTTCCTTTACGCTGGTAGTAGCCATATCGAGCATCGTGTTTGTAGAAGAAACTTCTGTAAGCAGGCTGGCGTTTCTTTCGCAAATATTAGGAGTTGGAGGCTGCAGCCCGGACACTACTCCAACCTAACCGCACCTAACCTCCAACATACAACAAACCAAGAACGAAACGACCAATATGGTAATCAACATCATAGTCGCGAGGTCCTGATGATGGGCATAGTAATGGCCGAAACATGTTGAGCCTATAAGAAGTACAATAAAATAATAAGTGGCATCTAGTCGGTTTTTTATTCTTCAGAAACCACACTTATTCAGTCTACCAAAACACAGTCTCTATTAACATATTTTTTGTTAAAATATATGTTAGAACTGCATTTTAGGATCTTCCTTGTTTTAGATTGTTGTGTTAGTCTGAATAAGTGTGGTTTGTTAGTAAGGCAGTTCACACTCGGAAATTAGCTCTTTCCTGGCAGCAACCGATGCAGACGGTTGTAGACAGGTCGATCGAGGATTCGTCTTCGTGAATACCGTTGACGAAGTGAACTGTTTGTCAGTGGTAACATCCTTAAACTCTTCCTTAAATTGGCGGTTGTTTCTCCTAACATGTAGTGTAATATTACTGCTGTTTATTGTAGAATGACATAAAGTTCATGGTGAATAATGTGCAAATTTAAGAGAATTTAGGGCTTTACAGACTGCAGCAGCATGGGATATGGTTTAATGCAAAATATTTAAAGTTTTTAGTGCCAATGAAGCAACATTAATTGCAGTTACTGCACAATTTGAGCCACATTAATGCAGGCAGTTTGAACAATGAAATACTTAACACTATAGGACGGATCACGCAAAGAAAAGCGGAATATTTTGAAAGTTGATGTTATCGAGCTTCAAAGAAACAGGAAGAACAGTTACTTGTAAAGGTAAAGATTTTCCCATAAGCCGCCATACGGTACAGATGGGGAGAACAGTTGTAGCACTAATCTTTGCTAACCTCAGTGTTAGATGTGGCTGAGTGATCAGCGCCAGAGGTCGGCAGTTTTGCCCCGCGAAATAACACCGCTAAGCGGTACAGGAAGCTGGCTGGGCACCACAGCCGGTCTGGACGGGTTGGAGAAAATGCGTTTTTTCCTCCCCCGGGGTTCGAGCCCCGGACTCTCCAGCCTTTAGCGAGCTACTATACCGACTATGCTATTCAATTACTTGTACAGAGACGTAACTGAAATTAACCCTTATCCTGCTAACGTGGAGAATACGGTGAGCTCCTAATAAGTCAGGTAGATGGCAGATGGGATTTAATTCGGCGTTTAAAGGGTTAAGAAGGTATAGAATTCTAGAGCTAGCTTAGAAAAGGTTGAGAAAAATACTCTGCTTGCAGACTGTACTGTGCTTGAATGAGTGGGGAGTGGGGAGTGCGTTCTCTTAATGACGTCAGGCAGACTAAGTACGACTGTATAGAGCTGAGCCCTAGTGCCAGAGCTTAGCGCCTTTGACTTTGAGATGGTCATTGAAACGCTGAACACATGCAAATTTCATCAGAATTAATTCAAACACGAAGAATAAAATTGTGTTCAGAGATCTGTAAACTTATTACAATATTTAGATTAAGAAAGGACCTCCTTAGCGCTGGAAGCATTCAATTGTTGTATCAGTTTAAAAGAAGAATGATAGGACATATTCCACGTAATTAAGAAGGCATATCGCTGATCCGGTGGCCACGCGGTCTAAGGCGTAGGTCTACAGCCGCAAGCTTGCTGGGATTGCGGGTTCAAATACCGCCGGGTACATGGAAGTTTGTCTCTCGTGAATGCTGTGTTTTATCAGTTAGAGACCTCTACGACGGGTCGATAACTCGTCAAGGGGAGTCCAACAGAGTGTGTGTCACTGAGTGTGATCGGGTGCAACAATAACCTTCTACATCTACAATGAGTAGGTATAAAATTCAGACCAATAAAATTAAAACATGTAACTGTCGTGAATAAAAGCACGAAAGTTTCTCCACATTCTTTGGTAAAGTGTAACTTTATTTGTAGAAGAAATTATTTGGGATTATCAGTGTGCATTTTGAAGCAACATGTCAGCTACTAATCATATATTTTGTAGACGTCAAACATTTGAAAAAAATTGCGAATTCAGTGGTAAGTGCGTATGGCAAAGAAAATGAGTCATGTGCAGATGAGGGAAAGTGTTTCGTACGGAGCGTCAGATTACTTCTTCATTGACTGCTGCAGGCCCAGTTGATATGCACTTCAGGCTTACCGAAGGTTCAACAGAGTGAGAGAAGCAGGGGGATAGGAGGGGTGTAATTTGGTCAAACTAGGAATGTGACTGTGACAGTTTTATGGAACGTGATTTTTCGAATGTGGAGGTTTTAAAAGCAACATGGCAAGGTGCTTTTATTTATTTCTGAGTGATCTTTGTGTAGTTGGAGTGGCGGAAATTGGGCAGACATGGAAGTTCTGAGAAAGACGGTTTCTTTAGTTGTTGAAGTAATGTAGAAGAATAAAGAAATCTGGAGAAAACTTGGAGGTATTTTTGTATTTGTTTAAGAGGAAATCAGATGACTGTTTATGGTGACTGCGATGTTTATGAAATAGATAATGTGGCTGTGAGTGAGTGAGTGATCGAGCGGCTGAATGAAGGAGATTCCAGACGTTTAACAGCAATCCTTTCGCTGGCAGGTGGAGCAGTTTTCGAGGGCTAGGCTGAGGGACTGAGGTGGTTGTTATTGTTTCGTTCTACGTTGTTTCACGCTACATTGCAATTCTCAGGAAGTAAACCCAACTTTAAATTGGAGCTTAATTTATTGGCCGGACGATGAAACCAAGGAGGACGACAGGTTTGGGACGTGTAGGCATAGAGGAGAACAGAAGGGCACACTGAGTTTTTGTAAGGAAACCTACGGGAAGGGAACACTTAGAAGATCTTGGCCTACATGGGAGAATAAATGTAAAATGGTTGGTAAAACAACAGGACATGTAGCATGCATTGTGTGAGTGTGCAGGCCGGGAAAGCTTATTTGGCAGGGGAACTTGATACGGCCTGGACTGTCCGGGGATCAAATCCAGGTACGGCGAAGCTTTCCGTAGCCGTCCATACCGACCCTGGTGCCCACCCGGCCTCCTACATGATGGGCAACGTGTCTCTTTCCCGGGTTTAAAGCGGCTGTGGCCTATCGCCGAAGACCCATCTCCATCTAGCGCAGAGGTTAGGACAGACTGTCATCACATCTGTACTCCCCTCTGTGCCTTCATAGCATGTTATAGGGCAGTGCTGACATAAGAATGGCACACGTGCCCTAAATGACATGCGGCATTCAGTAGTGCCCCAATTTTGTTAATATATTTACGCGATCAGCCTCTCTATAATGTGAAGAACAAGTGTGTGTGTGTGGGTATATGTATATATATATATATATATATATATATATATATATACATATCTGACTGCATGAAAATTGTATATGAATTACCGTTGCTGTCAAATAATACTACACGCGAAAAATTTTAACACAAATTTGGAGTGGTGCGAAGTGTTGACTGGATATTTATCATTGGGGCGCCGGCCTGGCGGTGACTGGGCGAATGTGTGACATTGGACAAAACGTTTTACAATCGTCCTTTCAAACAGGAAGCAGTAGCAGCCACGGTTACTTCCACATTTTTTTTCCTTATCACATTCCTGAAGGAGACCTTGATTAGTAATATAATAATTATACTATACATTATCATAAGCATTAATAATAATAATAATGCAGCAATTAATAATAATTGTGGAAGACTCCAAGACCATATTTTGCTCTTCAAAATTCCATGGACACGCGAAAGAATTTCTTGAAAATTTGTAGATAATTTGGTCACATCAGTACTGTTATAGGGTAAACACTACTTTTACCTTTACCTTTACCAGACTAGTGTGCTTCGGGTTAGAGTAAATTGTCAGGCTGTTGTGCACATGGTAGTAAACTTTCGGATTCCATAAAATTCGGAAGGACATTGCTCACATGCAATTAGTGTTTTTTTATTAATAATTTATATTTATATTTTGGGGTTTCTTTATGTATTTTAACCCTCTGAAGATGCAACACATAAGAATTTTATATGAAAGCCACTTATTACATCACATTAAACATATTGTGTCTTCATTATCTAGCAGGAACAGTGCTTCTTAAGTACATAATAGCTGTTTATTGTCAGATTTATAAACACCTATCAGTACAGAGTGTATCCGAATACTTGGAAAACTTCATATCAAAGGGAGGAAAAGAGTTCCTATCAATATACCTAAACAAACACTTTGCTTCCGAGGTACAGCTCAACTATTTGTTGACCCACATTTGCCCAACCTCACTCCGTTAGGTTTTTATATGTGGGGACCTTAAACCCCCCAATGTATTCAGCTTCTATTGAAAAAGAAGAGGAAATTCTCCATTTCCATTTTTATGCTTGTCAAACCCTTCGCAACCGCCGCAGGTCTTTCGAAACAGTGCGACAGTCGTCAAACGTGTTCGTGAGTGCGTTGATTCAGGCGGAGGAAATTTTATGGATTTCTTGCGAATTGTGACTTGATAAACCATAAGAACACAACAGTTACTACAGTTGGGAGAGTGTACTGTAAATATATTATGCCAGTTATAAGTAAAATATTACATACTTACCAAATTTATTGCTAAATATAATCTTTTATTTAAACTAAAAAACAACTAGTTTTTGGACACGTGTTTATTTGAATTTTTTATTTGTTCCGATGCAAAAAACTCATTTCTGAAATTCGTCCATGCCTTTTTGATACATCCAGTATAATATATGGGCAATTTTCAGTGTTCCTTTAATGTCGAAGCAGGTGGTTTACTCGTATATACTTGGCATTGTGTTTTAAAGGGACAAAGGACACAAGAGCCTGAGGCAATCTTAAACAGTAAACAAAAAGAGAACTCAAAACTGAAAGTGTCTGTAGCACCATACCTGAGAAAGTACATAAAAGGTAAGAATTAATTTTTTTGTATTCGTGTGAAGATGTTTACACCGAGTGAAAATGTCATTGTATTTGTACTGAAAGACATTTTTTCTGTTATCTCTACCTAAGGACTCTTTCTGCAGTGACTGTCATTGCCTCATCATCCATTGTGCAAAGACTTCCTTAATTTAAACCTTTCCTTTCAGAAGAGTCCTCAAGTCTGCAAAATAGTATCTCTGTTGCAGCTGGTCAGTCGGTAAAGTGAAATGCTGCAGGTTGTAATACAGCTAAGCACTATGTCAGAGATGAATAAATTGAAGAGTTTAGGGGCGTTTATGCTGTTGATGAGAGTGTAAAAAGAGGGACAATACTCTTTATGCTGTTTTTAATCTAAGGCGTGTGTCATAGCTCGACAAAAATAAAAGCGCACTTAATGTGTTACTGTGACTGCTGCACGCTACGTTACGAGTTATAAGTACTCTCCAAATTTTTATAGTTTCGTAACAGGGACTTTCATATTTTGGTGTTCTGAGCAGTGACTAGATAAGGAATTTTGACGTTTTGCTGACCGTGTATCTCAGTATATTTATCTCAGTATTTAACCAACTTGATGCACAAAATTTGTTTCACAATAAGTTTTATTTCATGCCTCTACATGTTTCGAGCACATGT
>Ga0123352_10019392_pt1 | contig 10850 bp, 4 predicted proteins | sample TergutLab28metaG_FD_89700 | JGI IMG/M metagenome (GOLD analysis project Ga0123352, IMG submission 89700) | Labiotermes labralis P1 segment gut microbial communities from Petit-Saut dam, French Guiana - Lab288 P1 | ecosystem: Host-associated > Arthropoda: Insects > Digestive system > Gut ... | reverse complement strand
TGTGGGTATATGGACTGGATTGGGCTGGCCCAGGATAGAGACAGGTGGCGGACGCTTGTGAGTGCAGTAATGAACCTCCGGGTTCCGTGAAATGCGGGGAATTTCTTGACTAGCTGCAAACCAGTTAGCTGCTCAAGAAGGACTCTGCACCATGGAGTAAGTAAGTAAGTAACGCGTCTCTGTTTTGGCTGCCACACTCCTTATTCACAGATGTTCTCTTCAATTGTCATGACATGAACCATAAAATCTTTCTGCCTCTTCATCCGCTTCACAAATGCTAGCTCTTCTGTTATTTCGCACAAAATCACACACTTCAGCTGCAGATTTATCGTGTCTAGTGATTGAAAGGGGTCCAAGACGTTCGTCACTCTGGACAGACTTTTGTTCCTCGATCATACAACGGAACCATCCAACAAGAAAGGCAATGTGCCTATAACGAATCGTTGTGGCGCATCCGCGTAACCATTGTTGCCATGGAAACGTAACAGTTGTTGAGGTACATGGCACACAATGTAAAACGTTGAAGTTGGTGCCTTGAAAATGCGATATTGTGGAGCCACGTCACTTTCAGTAGTACAAAAATGTTGAGCTTTTTCATTGAAATGCGACAACTTTTTCCTTTGAATTGTTGACGAGCTACAAAATGTTCCTCCCTGTTTTGAACTGTATAAACGTACTTTAATCGTCATGTAAAGTGTTTTATATTTTTGTGCGATTTTAAACAAATTTGGATTTTCTCGACAGATTTTTCACAAAAGGCTCCAATATCAATTTGGGCAACATCATCCCGCTGAGCTAGTTAATCAGTTGTAATCCAGTCCACTCAAACACAACACCCGAACCCGATACGTTCGTTTATTATTTGATACGACTTTTCGGTCGTCCATTCGACCATCATCAGGCAGAAGATGCGAATACTTAAATTAAAGGTGTGCTTTATACGAGGCACACCTTTACTTTATGTACTTGTATCTTCTCCCGGTAGCTCAGTCGGTATACCTGGACGGTCCGGGATCGAATCCCGGTGGGGACGAAATTTTCCGCCCGTCCAGGCCGGCCCTGGGGCCCACTCATCCTCCTGTACAATGGGTACCGGGTCTTTCCAGGGGATAAAGTGCGGTCGGGGCGTGCTGCTGACCACTGACTCCCTTCTAGTGCCGCGGTCATGGAAGAGTAGAGCTATACCTCTACCCACCCTCTGAGTCACACCGGGCCTGTAACGGGTACACTTTACCTTTACCTTTACCTGTATCTTCTACTGATGGTGGTCGAATGGACGACCGAAACGTCGTATAAAATAATAAACGAACGTATTGGGTTCCGTTGTTGTGTTTATGTGAAATGGATTGCTAACCCCCAATATCAAATATCACGACAATCCGACCCGGGAGGGCCGAGTTGATTCGTGTAGGCAGACGGACAGACGGACGCTGAAAACAGTGGGCACGTTTCGTGACGTAATGCGGAGGCGCCTAAAACCTCTCTGTGCGTCTATTTTTGTATCTCCTAATATCGGTCAATTCAGCTGCTAAGTTTCGGTAGCCGTTTTTCCGATGATCTGGTATTAATTCAATACCAACGCGTTGCTCTGCACTGCAAATATTATATACTGAGCAAAAAAAAAGGTTTGACCATAAACACTGTCCACGAACGATTGAAGCGAGCCTTAATCGCTGCTGGTCATGCATAACATGTCTGGAAACTTTTATCGTAGCAGCGTCCAAGCTCGCTGCGACTTATCTCGGATACAAATTTAGTCCAGACACTTTTTTGTCACACCTCTTATCTGTGTGTCCTGATTCAGTCTCCGGTAGCACCGGCGCTCCAGCTAAGACCACACGAGCTCTGTCCACGGCCTTGCACGGACGGCAAAAATCGTTCCTCTAACCTTGGCCTTACGGACAGATTTTTGCCGAAACCGGCATGAACATCATGACAAGGGAGATTACCCAGTCTCATTCTTTTTTTAATTCGCTGTGTAAGATATTATCGTGGTAGCCGTGCGAGTTGTGGAGTCCAAACAACTCAGCCTTTCAGTGAGTTTTATGTTGTACTGTAGTGACGGTGCGAAGGGTATCGACGTACACAACTTGCTGGAGGTGAAGGCGTAATTGCAAGTGCGCGTAGCCTTTGTTTTACACCCCCATATGTTTTACACTTTTTTTAACGCCCCATGCCAGTATACACCACTTCTTAATTTGCGTCCTCTCGCTTTCGGCTTAACGACCTTTGGCTGGCTGCGCTCTGTTACGCTAAACCCTTTCTATTCCGTTATTTCTTGTGGGAATACCGTTAGTGATTTACGTATTCTTTATTTAACCCAACTTTTCAGTAACACAGCTAAGGCGTTAAATATAGTTTGGTGTAGTATGAAGGTGGTTATACACTCGGGTCTTACAGTGAATTTTCCAGATTGTGAAACCGGAAAACGAAATTCTACGTTCTGGGTCGGACTTATTTTAGGTGCAAAGCGTCTGTTTCGTCCACGTAAATCCGTATGAGAATGTTTTGTACAGCCGAGGAACTGCAAGTGTTCAGGCGTAGACTTTGTCAGAAGAACTGATTGAGCTGTTTGGTTAGCTGGTTGCCTGGCAGGTTGGTCCGTGAGACAACAAGTCCAATACACGAAATAATTAATGTATTAACGCTACTGAAATATAGGAGACTACTTTGGATTGGACGTGTAGGCCTGATTGGAATGAGGAAACAAGGAATGCACACAACATTTTAGAACAAATTCCTCTTTGAAAATGTTGATTTGTAAGGTCGTGCAAGTGACGGAAATGTATTATGGAAATGTATTATGGAAACTGATGCTGAGAATAAAGTGTGTTACAGAGCTTGAACATGGGAAGACATAATTCAGAATCGTGTCAAGTGTTGGATTTCAGTATTGGTGGTATGAGGCCCACAGGACTGCTTATTAAGAATGTCAATTTTTATTTATTCTTAACGTTATTATTATTATCATCATCATCATCATCATCATCACCACCACCACCACCATCTCTGTTGTTCCTTTTCATGTTGCTGTTCTTCTTCTCGCTAATATCTCGATTTCATATGATTTTTTTACAGGCTAACGATCCTAGAAACACACAGTTGTTTAGAATCTCATTAAATAGTCATTTTGCAACAAATAATCTCAACAGTTTCCTGCCTTGTTACAGTATTTTCTTCCATTGCTCCACACATAACGTAATTACATTCTGAATGGCATTCTTCGTGTTTGGCAAGTCCCAGGCGAACGGAAACTGGTGACCTTTCTCACTCCTTTCGGCAGATGTGGAGTAATACCTTAAAACGATGGCACTTTCACATTACCTTACAGTTTACAATAATCACACTCTTTAATCATACATTGTCGAGGAATCTGAGTAGGAAAATCAAACCATGACCCAGTAGGCATTTATTTGAACAGAAAATTATTTGAACAAAATTATACCTTTGGTCTGGCTTTTAATCCTACTAAACAAAAATATGAATGTGCCTTTATCGAGTTTATGGAATTGAGAGTCCAGGAGACTTGAAAGTCTGGACCTAATTGGTCAGCATCACGCATCAGCGTTCTGCGAAGTACCGCCATCTCAGCACAGAGTGTTTGCGTAGTAGCGGTTAAGTATGATTCCTCATTTCATTTGTGCAGATTTGTTCATTTTCAATCAGCGGTCCAGATTTGCTCCATTATATGAGTTAAAGGACCCGTAATTGCAGGACTGCTTCCGTGTTACATCTCTGGCTAACTGAAATATGCTTACAACACATAATCCGACTAGCGCAGTCCAGCACCTCCATAAACAATTGCACAGACCAGACCTCTTTATTGATGGTTTTCTAAACCGTAAGAAGAACTCAAAATGCAGCTTTATTATTTAATCCGTTTCCTGCTTAAAACACTTTATTATCCAACAGATGCACAAATATATAATTCGTGGATACAATTAGAATTATTATAAAATATTTTAAAAATATTTAAAATTGCTCCAACATGTTTCGGATCACAAACTTTTACAGTGCTTAGCTAAAATTACAGTAATGGTTCTATCATGTCCGTTGGTATGGCGGTAGTCGGTGTTATGGCAGCATATTTGTCCGTAGTGCGTGTGTGTACTGCACAGTCCAGAGAGGCACTGTGCAGTACACACACGCACTACGGGTAAATAAGCTGCCATAACACCGACTACGTCCATATTAACAGGCACGATAGAACCATTACTGTAATTTTAGCCAAGCACTGTATAAAAGCTCTCTGATGATGGATCCCTTGTGATCCGAAACATGTTGCAGCAATTTTAAATATTTTAAATATTTTATAATAATTCTGATTGTATCTACGAATTATATATTTGTACATCTGTTGGATAATGAAGTGTTTTAATCGTCATTGATGCACGGTACAAACATGAAGACCGTTTCCTACTATTCGCGATATATTTCGATAAGATATATTCGCTCTCCCGATTTGTCAAAGAAACGTTTTCTGCAATATGCCAGTATCCATGCTAAGGATGGGAGGTTTTCTAGAAGAGGAATGGCGCTGCTGCACAGCAATAAGTGGCCAGGATTTTCATAGCAGAATGCGAACTTCTATTAAACTCGTGTAATGGGAAACGTTTATTTAACGATATCTGGCAAATTCGTACTTTCTTTAGAGGCGAAATACCCTTACATGGTGATTTGAAATGGTGATTTGGGAAGGATTCATAAAGAATTGGCATTGATTTATCTTATAGCATTAGTGCAACATTGGAACGGCGTGGACCGCAGTAACCAGCTACAACGGCTCTCAGTCTCTGAAGCTGTTGCAGTCTAGTTGAGAAATACAGGCATTCGTTTACTGGAAGCGTGACCTACATTATGTTTCAAAAAATATTTAACGGATCTCTTCTTTCCTCCGACAAGAGTCACTGCATATCCCCCAAAAGCTGCCTGGTTAATGTGTAGTAAAGAAAGTTACGGTTATTTAATTAAACACACAACAACACATGCACATATTATTATTATTATTATTAACTGCAATTGTTTTCTCACCCGGTGGCAGTGGTTATTTTTCATGTATACAAAATATGAAATTTGTTACTAATAAATTTAAGTCGGGAGGGCTACAAGAGAAGCATGTAGTGGCAACTTAGAATCTTGGGAACCATCTCAGCATTTGCTTATAGACACAAGGAAACCAAGAAAAACCTGTGTCGAGGTGGCCGGTCGCAGGACCTTCCGAATACTGACTTCTAGCCAGCAGTCCGACATCTAAAGTAAAAACAGCAATAAACACATAGTACAACAAATACACATAAGGTACAACAAATACACATAAGATGACAACAATACAAAGAAGACAACTAACAACAATACACACAAGACATTTAAAAAAATATATATATATATTATTTAAGAAGCCTAAAATTTACATTGAAACATTTAAAACGTTCCTACATGTTTCGATCACACAATCATCCTCAGGGAGCATATATTTTCCCTTACCAAAGTTATAATTTAAAGCATTCAGTGAATAGCTTCGTTATGTTAACTTTGGTGCTGTGGCAGCAGGTCGTGTTTTTGTGTGTGAGTCGTGCGCTGTTTAGAATGAGCCTGGTTATAGTTGTTGGCTGTTACGGTTCCACATTTTCTCATAAACGGCACGATTTTCGAACAAAAAAATTTACTGGATTCCAAATGTGTGTTTTGATTTTCTCTGCAACTTTTTTCTCGAACATTTCTCGTTCTAAGAAGAAGTAGGCGAGATGTGATATAAAAGTGTCCTGGTCTTCTGGTAAAGTACCTTTTATTCTTGTCCGATTTTAATGAAGCTTCTGTTTTCTCGACAGATTTTCGAAAGGCCCGAAAATATCAAATTTCGTGAAAATACTTCCAGTGGGATCCGATTTGTTGCATGTGGACGGACAGACGACAGATGACGAAGCAAATAGTCGCTTTTCGCAATTTTGCGAAGGCTCTTAAAAATCAGAAAATTCATAAACATAATAAAAAGTTAATAAAGTATCCACTGCAACTATTGCGCGCAACCCTTGTTTTACGCCCTAGTTGCGTTCTAGAACAAGTTGTCGTAAATGAGAAGGGCGTAAATCATAAAAACATTCTCCCGTCAGGAAGAAGGGTTTAGCGTACTAGAACGCAGCCAGCCAAAAGGCGTTAAAGCGAAAATGAGAGAACCCAAAATTAAGAAATGATGTAAATTCGCAACGGGGAGCTTAAGCCAAAAGGTGTAAAAAAAAAAATGTGGACGTAAAACAAGGGTAGGGTGTACTATATGTTTCACTGGAATAAGTGAGAAAGAACGGCGCCACGGCATGCCTGATTAGTTAATATTCACTAAGAAATGACGTGTCCGTCATATGTTACTTGGACGTGCCGTCAGGACGCTTTCAATGCAATCCCTACTTTCCTTTGCGTCTGTTTCCTAAAATAAACTCTCCATATACCTATCCGATCTTACATGGTAAATGCATTCCGAGACAGTAAAAATCACGATAGAAGATTGAACAGTTTCCACTGCACTATGAAGACATCAAAGAAATCGGAAAAGGAGTTCGGGTTGTACCCTTGAACCTCCCTAATACTCGTACATATCGGATTCCGTTACGTTCTAAACTTTCTTCAACGGTTTTATGTTTGAACTTTACGACGATGAATGTTACTTTTGTTTGTTGAATCTTGCTTTCTTGAAGACGGTTCGGGTAAAAGTGCAGTGAAGTCCCCGTCACCTGCAAAACGATATATGTAAATCCTTAGTAGTCACTTGTTACATACGTCTGTATTGTCGGAATCAAGAATAGTGTTTCCCCCAGCCACGTCTCCGCGGAACCCTAGGGCTTCGCAGAGCATCATTAGTGATACTGCGAAAAATGTTCGAATATGTATATACGATATTGATGTTTGTGTGACCGTACATCACTGATACAATAATATAAACAGCCAACTAAATGCAACAATAATAATTTTATTAATAGTTTTAATCAGCTCAACATGTTTCGGGCGATAATTTCGCCCATCCTCAGGAGCACTAGACTGTGTTTACAGCTTGTGGTATATTGCAGGTGTAACGCAGTTCCACGTCATCCTGATCACCAGCAGGTAGCATCGTCGGTGCTTTATATCACAAGCTGTAAACACTCATGTGCTCCTGAGGATGGGCGAAATTATCGCCCGAAACATGTTGAGCTGATTAAAACTATTAATAAAATGATTATTGTTGAATATTTGGCTGTTTATATTAATGTATATACGAATTTTGGAATAACGCGAAATTTTCAAATATCCCTCCAAATATCGCGGGAAATTTTTGTCCGTTAATTGGCAATAGTGGGGCAATCTCCGTGGTTGGCTAACTGCCTGTTTGTTTTCTGGCCTCTAAACGTTCTCATTGGTAGGGGTTCTTCTGGATATGAAAATTTATTTTAGGGTTTCCTTGAAAACACTGCTCTAGAGACCGCTGCCTTCCATTAGAGCCAAGAGAAAACATACTTTTGGGCGGACACTCTCTATAATTATGTTTTTGCCAATTACCTACACGACTTCTCGTTTCCTTCCTCACTCTCTTATTCTACGACCTCCACAGAAACTTTTTCCAGCCCCCGCCCCTCACTTTCTCTCCTGCCACCCATAATAAAGCGAACATTTCTGTAAAACGTGAAATTTCTGTAATTACAAGATTTTGATGGTTTGTAATGGCTAGATGGGGATATTCCGTGGATGCCAAAAGACCCCGACAGGTAATTATCTTTTTGTTGGATTGTGGGAAGTGTCATATGGTAGAGTTCGCACGAGTAGCAGTACTTCTGTATCCCCACCTGCCCCCACCGCCCTCTAGAGATGTGCCGGCAGCACGAAGGCTACGATCCAGCCTCTTAACTCATTTCCCCTTCAAGATTCCTGAACACAGTTATCACAGAAAGTGTAATATCTTATAAGTTCTTTGAAACAAATGTAGCAGATATATTTCTTTATGTCAGCGCTTGGGATAGAAGCCTAACTAAGCGGCCATCTAACTAAATGATAAAAGGTTTTGTTTTGAAAATCCGATTTTAATCCGGCCTTCAAGGAATTGTTACTTTATTGAATCTTAAGGTTCATTTTCCAAACGACAATACGTCGCTGTTGAACCCAATTAGGAGCCACTTGAATTCTGTCGACATTCTCAGACAAAATCCCTTTATAATCAATTTTAATATATTCTGTCTTGCATGCCCAACTCTCTCAAGTGACATTTTCTCGTAAGTTTTCTTGTTATAATTACGTATAAATTTATGTTTTCTATTCTATAGCCGAGTAATTTTGGTTATACTTGCGGGGAAGGAGTCCGAGTTCAGGCCTAAACTGGAGTTAAATTTTAATCGTTAAGGAGAGGAAAGGGGGCAGGGAAATACAAAAGTACGATTCATCGTCAACACATTAGTGCAACAAAAATACGCTCCCTTATTTTCTACACTCATTAGACATACACTGAACGATGATTTTAAAATGGATTACACTGTCTCAAAACAGGTATCATCGGCGCCCCGTTGAGGGCACGGTAATGTGCCTTCGGCGCCCACGAAATGCATGAAATTGCAATTTTTTTCTGTCTGAGGTCACCAAGAAGGACTTCTCCATGGCCTTTTATTCTGTGGGTAATTACAATTACAATTACAATTACCCTGCTACTCGGATATAACTACGTAACGTATAGCCTACAGGCAGTAAAGAATTGCTCATTAAAGCACTTAACAAATGTGTGTTTTCCGTTCCATAATTTACGGACAGTATATGTAGAGCATGCCGGTCCCAGCGGCCGCGCGGTCTAAGGCGTAGGTCTGCGGCCGCTCGCCTGCTGAGATCGTGGGTTCGAATCCCACCGAGGGCATGGATATCTGTTGTGAGTGTTGTGTGTTGTCAGATAGAGGTCTCTGCGACGAGCTGATCACTCGTCCAGAGGAGTCCTACCGACTGTGATACGTCGTTGTGTGTGATCTAGGAACCTCAAGAATGAGGGGGCCATGGCCCGCGATGGGGCCTCAGCGCCACAGGGGGGCGGGGGAAATATGTATTTATATATATATATATATACCATATATTTACATATAATAGAGCGTAAAGATAATGTTGTTCTTGTGCTCATCCTGAAAGCTTCAGTAAGAGTGCAGGTGTAGCAGGTGAAACACACACGAGTTGAAGGTGAGTTGTCAGCTTCAGGCCCCGGCTATTTTACCCACGAGGAAGAGCCTCTGGTAAAGACTGAGCCTGATTGGGCCTTAGTGTCGCTTTGGACACTTCCGGTAAACGAAGCCTGTACCTATAGCAGGAGTCCAGCCACAATTCCTCGGTTGTCGTGCTTTGTCGCTATGCCATTTACACTTGCCTGGCTCTGCTGATGTAGAACACATTTTACCACAAATAATTAAGATCGTCACAAAGTATCAAAGCTAACTTGTTGCACTGAATTGCTTATTTGTTGGTTAATTCTCCGACATGTTTCTGCCAATAATGTCAACATCTCACCTTCAACAAGGGAAACATGTTTCTATATAAATAAGGACGATATTCGCATATTGTTGCTTCGTACCAGAACAGGATTCTGCGTCATGTTTTATCTTAGTTGTATCTCAAGTTGCTGGGTATTGAACTTAATTGAAATGTATGATTTGCCTTACGACATTATAAGCATCTCAAACTATATTTCGTCATGAAAGATAAATGCATGCTATGTTATCATCAAAATTGTCCACAGACTTAATCTCACGAGCCTTAAGAATGAAAAAGCACAGTTTAACGTGGCATTAAGACGACACTTAATACACATTCCTTTTACTCTGTTTATGAATTTTTTATGTTTCAGAATGATTCGTAATTTTTATAGTAGTTGGTATTGTATTATTTCGGTGTATTCTGTATGTTTTGAATATCTTTTTTGTATGTGTGACTTATTGCACATCTTGCTGTCATTCTGACAAGGTTTGGGGCCCATATGATTTATGTAATTGTGTTTGTGTGTATGGATGTATATATGTATGAACATTTTGCACGGACGCAATAATGCCCAAATAGACACATTAGCCTGAGAAATTTTTTTAGAGGAAGTGTGAAAAATCTCAAATGAGGGTATAACCTATGTTCCACCCGAAGTTTGAAGCGGACACTGCTAGAGTATAAATCCAGAGCGGCATATCCACGCCATTTGCTCTGTCTGCTGACGCACTTCATACCTTCACGACAGACGCCATTTTGCCTTCCCTGTCTTGAATAATTTGTCAAGTTATCCTCCACCTCTTGTAGTTCCCAAATCCTCATTTTTGTTTTCACAAAAATCTTACGTTGTTACCTTATTTTGAGTAAGGTGACACCCCTTTATGACCGTACATCCTATTTGCTTAGCATCTATATTAATTCTGTTATTCCATTTGTCCGTAGACCCACCAAAACGATTTTGATTTTACTTCCTACTCATTTCTCATCCCTCCTGCCTGCGTGATATACGCAGACATCCTAGCATTTTAACACTTTCCATCTGTTTATCCAAACAATGTGAAGACTGCAGTCACAAGGTTATTATTTAATTTGCTTGATTCTCACGTTAATTTATGCTTCCAATATTAAAATATTCTTCACAGAACATTTTTTCCAACATAATTCTTATTTCTCATTCAGGACGAGAGACAGGTTGCATATGCTTGAAAACCAAGGGTAGAAATATAGTGCTTTTTTTACGTTTTTTGAATCGTACACTGTGGTATACCTGTGTAATAAGACGGACAAAATTCACACTTTTTACATCTGTGTTTTAAGTTAATTATAGTGTCTTCGACATGCTTCGAACATCCAAGTGTTCATCCTCAGGAAGACTTGTACATGCA
>Ga0123352_10019391_pt1 | contig 10850 bp, 10 predicted proteins | sample TergutLab28metaG_FD_89700 | JGI IMG/M metagenome (GOLD analysis project Ga0123352, IMG submission 89700) | Labiotermes labralis P1 segment gut microbial communities from Petit-Saut dam, French Guiana - Lab288 P1 | ecosystem: Host-associated > Arthropoda: Insects > Digestive system > Gut ... | reverse complement strand
TTAAACCAAGGTAATACAAATTTGCTTTAAAATTCCATGTTTATTAATGACCTTCGTTTTATCACCATTCTCGTGTTATACCCGCCCCCGATTTAAGGGGTTCTCCCCCCCCCCCCCCCGAAAATTCCACAACCACAATGAATTAAAAGTACCTCCTCATTCATAAACGAGAAGTTTTTTTCTGTTGATTTTGACTACACCCTTACTCTGTGTTACAACACTTTTTTACCTGGTTGCACTCCTTGTCACTCCTTTTGTTCCTCCACGTGTTCCTCCTTTCAGGAACGCCATGTTGCCGTTGAAGTTAGCGTGGGTCTTCGTATGGTATCCCCCGATCTTACCTGTTACAGAGTCTGGTGACAGTCGTTTATAATGCAGTTTCTCCGATCTTTACGTGCCGTTTCATATGGGTACGAAAGTTGGTCCGTTTCGGTGAGGGAAGAACACAGATCGAGGGCGTTTTAAGTCCTGGGGTGAATATCTGGATTCCAAAGACATGAGTACTGTACCAGGGCGCTGAAGAATGATGCACAGTTTCACTCCTACCCCATGGCGCGACAGCCCGCTAGTGGGCCAGGGCCTTCCCATTGTCGAGGCTTCACGATCACACACAACGACGACCACAGTCGGTAAGACTCCTCGGGACGACTAATCGGCCCCGATGCAGAGACCTCTACATGATAACTCTCACAAGAGGCATACATCTGTGCCTTCGGCGGGAACCGAACCCGCAGTTCAGCAAGCGAGCGGCCGAAGACCCACGCCTTAGACCGCGCTGCCATTCAGGTCGGCTATAATACACAATAGGGATCTTTAATTAGGGATTTCCACTAAATAGAGTGACAAACTGAGGAGTGAACATGCGAGCGAAACTTGTGGACGCACTAGGGATATGAAAACATTCTAGCCCTGTGGTTTGGTAAGACACACGTAGTTTCAGCACTGACTGCTTGCGTCATCAGTTGGCCGTAATCTGAAGTGCTACGCCAGTTGGATGGAGCTATTCTCTGTCCTTGGAACATATTGCTAATCACCACTGTAGATCGGGCATCGGCTTACAGCGACAAAATACGAAGAACTTTCTAGATAGGCCTATATGCAGGGAGTGGCAATCGCACCTGTGTTACCAGGAGTTAATTTTGTTTACGACGTGGCTAATGTAATCAGCGATTTAACATTATTTGCATATCTTGCTGCGGGTTTTTACCGTAGAGACCGCTATAAAATCAAAGCTGTAGGTTTGTCTTAAGGAAGTGTCTAGTTCGAAACTCTAACGGAACAGCGTTTACACTCATTTAGATTATTAGTGATACGCCATAGACCCTCCACGCAAATGCAGAGTTAGCGCCTCGATTAGGCCACGGTCGCGTGCGTCCATTTTATTAATTGCCGTATAATTTGATGTTATAAAGCCCATAGTATGCGGTAACTGACAGTGTCGTTAAATAAGCCACAAAATTACGTGTTTTTTGTGGAACGAATGATCGTGAAGTGATAAAATTTAACAAAGACACCTAGGAACCACGGTTTTGGAACCGTTTCTTATCCTAATTAATATAAAATGTCGACAACTAAGGCACTTTCGTTTGTCATAGAGCTTCTGTAATGCACTCAGCCCTTAATCTCTGCAGAAATTGACTGTGATTGTGCCGTGGTTGATACTGCGTTTAGGGGAGAGTTGCTGCACTGTGAGGTGGCGTACAGTAAAATAAAAACTGCCGTGAGACACGTAGAAGATTTCTCATTTTATCTGTTGTCAAGAAGGCAGTTTGTCCGTGGAGTATGTTTTTCGCCTAGATCCGTTTTTTACATTCTTTTTATAAATAGATACAAAGATTCAAGAGGATGAATGGGCCCTGCTCCTTTAGAGGACGTGAGGATGAAAGAGGGTGCTTTACACTTCGTGAAGAAATTGATTCGTAAATTGAATTTATCGAATGCAGATTTCCTGTTACGCCAAAGCTGTCAGAGAATGTCGTTTCTTCTTTGGAAAAGTGATAAATAAAGCGAATACATTGGTGAGAGTCAGCGAAAATAGATAGTGGTTCTGCTGAAAAGATAAAGCTATAGGTAAAGTTGTCCCTCTGTAGCCCTTGAAGACATATGGGGGATAGAGGTACAGGTCCACACTTTCTGAACCTTCTTCGGCCTCGGTTAGCTTCACGACGTGGCCTCTTTACTACAAGGAAAGGACACCGTTACCCATTGAATAGGTACCTGGGTGTTCCCCAGAGCACTTCTGGAAACGTAGAAAGAAGAAACATCTTTTTACCTTGCCTGGAATAGAACGAAGATTAGTCGTTTGTCCAGGTTGTAGACCAGTCGCTCTTCAAACTGAATTGGGTTTGCAAGAAATGAGCGGCTGAGAACTGGAGCACGACAAGGGCGAGCCACGTGATGAAGCACTTTCGGGTTCCCTGCCAGGAACTCTAAGTAAGATTCGAATTTTTACATCTGTGAAAGTTATGTCATGGCCTCTCTTTGGTTATGAAACACATAATCAACATTTCGGACGAAACTCCTGCCTACGGTTTGAGCCGTAGATGGTATGCAAAAACCGGACTGCATGGTGTTATACCACGTAAGATCTTAATCTGTATGAAATTTCTAGAAGTTGAATAGCTGTCACTACCGAACTGTGATTCTGTGCCTTTAAGCTAACTACAGTGAAGAATCCATTTTGATGTCGCAGTACAATTTAGACGAAGTGTTGCAAGGAGATGGGATAATGTTCTAGACGTACATCCGGAAGGTACTCGCTTCAAGTCATGGCCGGACACCTGCTCTGTTGATTGTGGCTCTTCATGGCTTTATCAATCCCTGTAGGTAAATGTCGAGATAGTTCTCCTCTTAGGCCCCGACCTTTCCTACCAAAGTCTTTCTAATTCATCATTCATCAATGGTTCTATCATCAATGCTATTACGGTGTGGAATAATGGTAGTATCTTAAGATGAGTAACAAACAAACAGAAATTATTCTGTGACCTCGAAGAAACTTTTATTGTTATTTTGTCTGTGAAGAGGACCGAAGATGCACATGTTATCAGTCTGTTTGGCTAAACCATGTTTTATCACGTTTCTCGGAAGGAAACGTTTATAAGAATAGTGCTAACGCAGCGTAACTCATTTATATCACCCAACTTTCCAGCAAGACCTATGTCTTGTTATTAATATCTTACGTTTTAATTCAATTGGGTTATGTTGTAACGAAAATGCTGCTTTTCAGTATATTTTCTCCAAGTGTCTGTCCACAAGTCTCCTCATTTCGTGATAATAATGTATTTTTCTGTTGGGTCATAAATCATTGTTTTACCCCCTCGTACGTGACTGATGTTTACGTCAGATGCAATTTTGCCGTTGTTGATTCAGCTCTTGTTTTCCGGTAAAATGATACGTCTGCTCCGTGTGTTAAAGCCGGTGGTCACCCTGAAAGCTCGCCGTCACCACATGTTCGCCTTGTCTTAAATATTTCCACCCACTCGCAAAATTTCCCCGACTTCATATAGTTATCGCCAGATTGTTGAACTCTTTGTTTTTTGTTTATGTAACGTGTAGTGTCGAATGCCGATCCCAGTGGCCGCTCGGACTAAGGCGTGGCTCTTCGGCAGTTCGCTTGCTGGGATTGCGGGTTCGAATCCCGCAGGGTGGGCATGGGTGTCTTGTGAATGTTGCGTTGTCAGGTTGTCTCTGTCGGGGTGATCACTCGTCCAGTGGAGTCCTACCGAATGTGGCGTGCCTGGGAGTGATCTTGTAGCCTCGACAGTGAGGAGGCCCTGGTCCACTAGGGGCTGTCATGCTACGGGGAAAAAATACCGTCGAATAACTGCATGAATGAACAACGAATAGTGAATTTGGAAATACGTGGAAGTGTTCGCGGCCAATTTTAAAGTGCTGTGCCGGAATTTTTCTTGATGGACTGAGGAAAATCGCGGATAACTTAGGATAGTTGGTGACCCGCCCCAGATTCGAACCTGAAAATTCCCATATTGACGCCAGAAGTTTCGTCATTTGAGCCAGCATACACAATATAAGCCTGCTGAACTGGCAATATGCCGCAATTTTAATTAGTTTTAGCACCTTCCGATTACAAATATCGGACCACAGATTATCGACGAAACCTGACGATTTTATTGGGTTATGTTAAGGAAGTATGCTGCTGAAATGTGAGGTGGATAATACGGGCTCAGGTACGTTTATCGGCATGTTTGGAGGTTTTTACCCGGACCTCTAATTCTACCGTCCTTGTAAAATTACTAACTATAGCTTTAAATTCTCTTAAAGTAGACGAAGTTTGAACCATAAATTAATATTGTTTCCTGTGCCATGTCGGGTACAAACGTCAAGTAATATTTTTATGTTTTTTTAAATGTTTTATTGACCGTGCATCTAACTACAGTCTTCGTAAATAACCAATTTGATGCACAATTCTTTTTCTTATATTTGTTTATTAAAATTCTCTACATGTTTCGAGCAATCAAGTGCTCATCAGGTTTACCTGCATACCACACGGTCACCTACATCGAGTGACATATACCAGAGGTCGTATTGATACAATTGACTCTCCTGATGATGAGTACTTGATTGCTCGAAACATGTAGAGAATTGTAATAAACAAATATAAGAAAAAGAATTGTGCATCAAGTTGGTTATTTACTAAGATTGTAAAGTAATGTCTAGGAGACTGTGGCATAGACGGTGGAGTTCAGTAGTGTTCAAATAAAAGGGGCTTCCCGAAAAAGCCCGAACTTTTCTAATCACATGTGCAGGCTCTTCGTGGTGATACAGACACTTACACACTTACTTTCAAAGCACAACCTCGTTTCTTGCTGGGAGATGAAAACAGTCAAAGGAAGTGCAGAACTAAAAGAGTTTTCTTTCGAAAAATCCTTTTACGTTTCTTTCCAAGTAATCAGTTATTACCCACACTGAGTATCTCTAAGGATGCTGAATCCGCAGTTTCAACACAGCTAATTCTAACCCCCCCCCCCCTCCCGCACAATCTCCCCAAGATCTACCTTAAGGCCATATCATCATCCCACTTCTTTTCCTTTAAAGTAGTAGCTTACCTCCAGATTTATACATTGCAATTTTGTGGAGCATTAATGCCCTATCTTAGTCGTGTGTCTAAAGCACCCTACCTTCCTTGATGGCATAATCATACCCAGTAGCTGTCCTGTATAAACCGCGAAGTTTCTCTTTGTTTAATATCGCTCATTTGGTATGAAATTTATTTTTATTAAGGCGAAATATTTTTATGAGCTCTTGGTTTAGGAACACTTCTCATTTACTTTCTTCCCAGTAATAAATCGTCAGTGGGAGGTTAATATTAAAATAGAACTTCAAGAATGGAAGAAATTGTTGTTCGTGCACTGGATTTTCTGGATCAGGACAGAGACAACTGGCAGACTGTTATGAATACTGTCATGAACATTCGGTTTCCATATCTGCTGGGAATTTCTTGAATTGCTAAGGAACTCTTAGTTTCTCAGGAAGGATTCTGCACCACGGAGTTGCTTACTTAAGTGAGAATTCGTGGATTTAATAGTTTCTTAAGCTTTTCACGATTAGCAAATGATTAGGTTATGCATGGCGTAATTTTCTGCTTCATAACGGAAAGAGGCTTAGATGTTGTTGACAGTTTCTTGAAATATTAAATTCGCAGGCGTCTGTCAGTCAAAATGTATTCGTGTGTTCCTTTTGCTACCGAGTATATCGGTCAGCATTTATACTTAATTTTAGCTGTTTAACCACAGTACCATATAAACATGGGGACACTGTAACAGCACAACTCGCACATTGGATAAGCTCTCATTTTTTTCGGCTGCTATAATAACACAATCCTGGCACATAAGTGGGGTTTTTACTTGTTAGTAACACGGTTGCTGGGTGGCATGCAGAATAGTTACACGTACTATCATCACGATGAAACGAATGGGATCGAGTTACGGGAGAATGCTGCTCGCTTCGAACAAACAGAAGTGTTTTCGACCGTTGTTTTGCTATGTACTCTTGTGACAAAACCTAAATAATAATAATAAACGTGTATAAGTGAAGCTGCCGCTAGCTACAAAAACCACGCCTTGAAAACCTATTCTGGGAGAGGAAATAAAACCTACACATTTGAAACCATGGCACTACACACGAGTGTAATAAATTATCACTTTTCCGAATCGGCAGATTTACCCCCCTGTAAAAATAAAAGGAATTCCCAGGAATCTTGTGGATAAATGCCTGATAGGTCCCTAGGTAGGTCGTGGTGTGGAAGGGCAAAATTCCTGCCCCCGTCGGATATTGGATCTTTGTCACTTTGCCGTAAAAATTTCTAGCCACTCCTTCTTTTGACCAACCTTCCCCCCGGCTCATATACTACTACTACTACTACTACTACTAATAATAATAATAATAACAAACGTAGTAGTAGTAAATAACCCACAATCTCTACCTGCATTTTTAATACAAGGAGGTACCTTTCTGTTGCCAAAGACCAGGAACACCTACGGCCGATCGCTTGTTCACGCACACTACAAAGCTACTTAACCTCCTGCATCGCCACCAAGATCCAGACCCACTATGCATCTAATAGCATACTCGCTGAAGAACGAAAGGAATTCCGCCCGGCAGTAAAGGATGCAAGAAACAACTTACTATTGACTCTGTAATCATGAAGCAAGCTGAAATGGGTATGAGAAAGCTATTCACTGCATTCATTGATCATAAGACGGCATCTGACTCGATTCCAAACACTTGGCTCTAATAAGGCGCACCTCCAGACCATTACGTTCCTGACCGATAGTATGATGCCGTGGTAAACGATCATTCATGTTTAGTCTGAACTGAATAGCTGGTCACACCAGTCATAAACGTCAGCTCAGGCATAATTCAGGGAGATGCTCCAAGCTCCCTCTGGTTTCGCCTGGCTTTTTACTCCCTGTCTCGTCTCCTGAGTAAGACAGACTATGGCTTGAAAATCAAGGACGATAAGACTGTTCATATAGTCTGCCAACTCTTTTATATGGATGATCTGAAGGTTTATGCTTCTACAGAACAGCAACCCAGTCTCTTACTATCCCTAACTGAAGTCTTCTCGAATGACATAAAAATGTCTTTTGGTGCTGACAAATGCAAACCCCAAAGTATACGTAAAGACAAACATCATATCCACTGGTTTCAACTAGAGGATGGCGGTATCAGCGAACCCGTGCAGGAGGGATATAAAAATATCTTGGTTTTCAATTGTGCGAGTTAAAAACCCCTTCATAAAAATAACAAGCACTTACAACAATTTATACCAGAAGAATAACCTTAATCATCAAGAGCAAACTACCGGGGAAAAATCTGGTCAAAGCTGTCAACCAACATCTGTGCCGTCTCTGGCTTGACATATTCTTTTGGTGTCATCACCTGGACTCCCACTGACCTAGAGAAAATGCAAATTGTTACTACGTCTCTACTTACCAAGTACCGCTTTCTCCACGCATCTGCAGTTTGAAAGGGTCACACTCCCAAGAAGACACGGAGGCAGAGGCCTTTTGGACATATCTGCCCTTCAGAACAACCAGATATACAGCATGCTTAATTACACGCAAAAAAGGCCCAAACATCTCGCACACATGGAGCAGTATGTGAAGCTTAACAGTCTACCTGAGAATGTAATACCTGTGACTGATCTGAAGACTAAACTAACAAAATGGACATCAAATAATGTACATGATAAATATTCCGAACTACACAAACCTGGCACTGAAACAGAAGCCACACATACCTGGCTGAGGAGAAGTGATATATTACCAGAAGCAGAGGGATTTGTTGAAATACAGTAATAAATGTATTTTTTGCGGTCCAACACAACAAATAAATTTATTATTGTCTTTCAAATTCTATAGCACAGGGGGATGCTCTCTACAAAAAAGGGGGGATTTATGTTTGTCATACAGGACGCAGTCATTCGTACACGCAGCTATCTAAAAGTGCATCGTCAAGGATCCCAACGTCCTGAACGACTCATGTCGCCTGTGTGGCTCTTCGTCGGAAACTATCCAACATCTGACTGCCTCATGTCCAAAACTAGCCCTAATTACTAACAAACACCCACATGACCAGGTCACCAAAGTTTTCCATCAGGAATTGACGAAACAGCTTCACCTTCTTGAGGAACCATACCCTCTGTTCTATAAACACGAGCCGCATGTTGTCCTGAGAAGTGACAGTTACATAATATTCTGAGATCATACCCTATTAACGGAGAAGACTGTTTCATTCAGTCGGTCAGACATAACACTGATTGACAGAACAAATAAAGAATCTGCATTCCTTGACATAGTAATTCCATTAACCCACAATCTACAAGCCATAAAATTAGAGAAAAGCAAGGCAATTATCAGAAATTGGTATTTGAAATCAAGCAACAGTGGCTACTAAACAAGATTATCGTTTCAATATTTTAATCAACAAAGTGCACTAATTAAAATAAAATAAAACATAACTCATAAACAGTGTAATGTATGTTTTATTGCATTGTAATATTGCACTTTGTTGGTTAAAATATGCACTATAAGAAAATGCACAGTATGAATAACATAAAATTTAAAGATTATTGTAATTCCATTGATCTCCGCCATTATCACCCTAGCGTGCTTAATTAGAGCCTCACTACCTGTATTTACGGCCACACCAACTCTTCCAGGTCCAGAAAGTAGTCATATTACACATCTATTCCATCGTGACAGAAGTCCTCAATAATGAATTCCACTTATCTGATGAAGAGGCTAATAACCCCTAACAATGTCAATAATATCATGTTCCCGGCTTTACAACTCATTTAAATATTCCTTGTTGCAACTCCCCGGCAGGTGGTCGGTTAAAAGCCCGTATTTTGGTGCTCATCAACACCGGGCATATTCTGAGACAATTCCTAATGATGATGATGATGATGATGATGATGCTATAATAATAATAAAGCCAAAAATATTTTAAAATATAAAAATCTTACAATAGAAATATAGCTTATGTGGAATGCAAGAACAAGATGATACCGGTAATAAGAGGGGCAACTGGAACCATATCAAAATCATTCAGAAAATACCTGAGCAATATACAGGGAAAACACGAAACAAGAAACAACAGGAAGCAACCATACAGGGCGCTGCGCATGTACTCCGGAAAGTACTAATTTAAAAGTACAAAACGTGTACATGGGAAATAACATTACCTGCAACTTATATTGTAAATACAGCATAGCTGTAACATTATACTCCTCCTAGAAACATGGGTTGTTCCAGGTGTATAATTCTAATATAAATTATAATTATAATGTGGTGGTAAGCCGCGAGGGTGGGTAGTTTTAACTGAGAATCGTGTGGTATCACTTAGGCAAGGCAAGATCCTCGGCAGCTGTGGCCACAGTCCGCGGTGCAAACTTTGCTTACAGCAAGTAGAAGTTGGGCGAACGAAGTGGGTGGAACAAGTCGAGAATGCGCCCTCATTTTATCGATATTTCGGTTTGCGGTTCTGCCTGCGATTGTTGATGGCTCCTCGTTGGTTTACTACTTGCATTTGTTTTGTCGACTACTCTGCAAGTGGGCCATTTCTGTATAATCTGTTTTGGTGAATCTCTTGCTTAGTTTCATTGCACTGAGAATCCTCATTCGAAGGCTGTATAAGTACTATAAGGGAATTTATTCGAGAAGCGTGAAGGATGAGCGCCTTATATAGACTTGATGTTGTTACCGTTGATCCTGGTTCGAAGCCAGATCGAAAATATGCTCGGCGGAGAGAGAGGCAAAAATACGTGGGAAGAATAAAGTAAAATTTAGAGCTTTCAGCAAAAGGGTTTCTTTTGTGTGCAATACACTGTTACATTGTGAGGGTGTGGACTTCAAGGTTGCTTGTATTAAGTTTATGACTGTGTTTATCACGCGAAGGGATGCGGCATGCATTTAGCTAGGGTTGCAACCTTATTGCCGCGCTGTCTTCCTGGGAACAGTACATTCTATACCCCTTTCGGCATACACCAATCAGACAGCTGTTATGCTTGATGAGAGTAGAGGCCTTGAAGCTAACACAGGCTGGATTTAGGGACTTCTTAACTGACACTCGTGTGAGCAGGTTGAAGGGGAACGTGACGATAATAAAGAAGTGTATTTGGTTGATACAATTTGTAACAGTGCCGGACACAAATAAATTGATTGTGAATATTAAAGTATAAAAATAGAAGTGACTGAGAATAAAACTAAAGAGGCCAAACCACAATTATCTTTCTTGTCATCTAGTCGGTAGACACGTTTCCTGTGACCTCCACGCGTTATATTCAGTGGGTGGAATTCGTGTTCCGATCTTTGAGATTAGACCGGTTATAACATGCGTCTGTTTGTTAATCTGTCACCTGATTTCCGATGAGGTATCAATGAACGGGGGTTTTGTACGAGTGACATAGATTAACATCTGACACCTGACTCTTATAGAACCTTAGTGGTGAGGCGTCAAATACAGACCTAAGCTTGGGACTGTTCGTGAATATTTGACATCGGCTGTTGTCATAGAGACATTCAGTTGAAATAATTTATAGGCCTGGTGTTCAGACTACAGTCGAGACGGAATACCTAACAACAGAGACATATTTTCATTGTTACACCGTGCATGTTGTCGAGTCACTCAATTATTATACCAACTAATGCACTTATATAAAATTTACACATTAAAACACTAAAACTTCTCCGACATGTTTCGGGCCTAAGACCATCATCAGGGAGCTGTATTTCTTTGCCTTGCTAAAGTCACATTAAAAGCCACATTAAAACCAGTCATAAATTAACTTCGTTGTACTAGTAGGGTATTGTGGCAGCATGCCATGT
>Ga0123352_10019388_pt1 | contig 10850 bp, 4 predicted proteins | sample TergutLab28metaG_FD_89700 | JGI IMG/M metagenome (GOLD analysis project Ga0123352, IMG submission 89700) | Labiotermes labralis P1 segment gut microbial communities from Petit-Saut dam, French Guiana - Lab288 P1 | ecosystem: Host-associated > Arthropoda: Insects > Digestive system > Gut ... | reverse complement strand
TAGCCCCCAAAGTTGCATTTTATAAATTTATTCAACAAATATATGTACCGAATATTTTAAACATGGTATACACTCTCCGTTTTTTCCTCTTCAAAATGCAGTTTCTTTCATAATTCTAACATATTTGGTTCCTGTATTATTCACATTTTATATACAGAGTGTGCTAAAATTAAAAAAATAATTCCGGCACCAAACAGTTAATGATAGACAGAGTGAGAGTGAACTGAGAGTGATCTGCACAATAGTAGGACAGTGAAACAGGCTGACTCACCAGACACACGGTGTGATCCCAGTCTGTCATAACCATTCATGAAAGGTCAAAACAATAATATTTGCATCTATACAAGGTCAAAAACCAAAACATTGAGGTAAACAAACTCCGTGACTCTACAGTGTTTATCCCTGTCCTCTTCATGTGCTGAACCAGAAATTACTTAGTGCTTACACACTGCATAAAGAATAATGCATTCCTATACAGTTCCTTTATAAATGTGTACCAGTGAGGCTGTGCGTACAGCCAACAATACACACCTCTTTCTTTCCATAGTCCCCTCCAGGGTTCATTGTGCCAATGAAATGAAAATTTTTATTTGCAGTCACAATACAAGATTTTTCAGTTCCCAATTCTCCACCGCATTTCTCGGCCAACAGCAATTTACGTTCCGGTTCTGAAAATAAACCATATTTATGACAAACATGAATGGACAAAATTAACTTGCAGATAAATTAAACTAGTGTGTACACTGTAAATTCCCAGCCAAAATATGTAACATCATGTAGTTATTCAAAACCATTCATATTCTCGATCAAAAAACTTCTCACATCCCATTCTTCTCAGACTGCTTAACCCATTAAGATGAAGGCACCATATGCCTTCAAAATGTCTGTAACCACTCACCCAACAATAGTGTCATATCCCAAAAGATTTAAATCCTTTGACCATGCATGTCTACTGTCAGAAGCCTTCTATCGTCACACTATGACAGCATCCACAGCTTTGCCTTCTGCAGCATCTCTTGCAGTAATTTACGTTCAGCAACAACACACACACCACACATGCACACACATACACATGCACACACACACACACACATACACACATGCACACACATACACACACACACACAGAATAGCATATATTTATTTTTCCACACCAAAAAGCATTTCTTTAAAATTTTCAAGTGAGCAGCCTGTAGGAAAAATGTTATAAATAAAAAAAGGGAATGAATGGTGAAGAAGCACAACAGATGTTCCCACCACAGCAGTGTGTGGGACTGCTACGACTTTTTTTTGCTATTAAATTAGAAACAAAAAAGTGCAGAAACCATCAGTGGCATAATGCTAATGCCAACTACCATGAAAATGCACCAAGACATTCATGAATGCAAAATTACCATCAGAATAAACATACCGCGAATCAGCATAATGTTACCACGTGAGAAATGCACATACCAAGCAGAGAGTTTAGTCGCTCTAGCACACTGTCATCTGCGAGGGAAATTTCATCTGCAAGAAACAGGTCACCCTTATTCATTGCTTCAATTAAAGGTCCATCAACCCATTCAAATAATCTGGAGGGTTCCACATTCTGAAAGCAAACCAAATTATTCACAATATATAGCAATATTTATGGCTGAACATATGTTAAAGCAGTTTCACTCATCACATAAAATCCCAACTTGCAAGATATTTGTGTGCCTTAGAAAAAGTGGCAAACTTCAAATTTTTTGTAACATCATTAACAAATCAAAATTACATGTATGAAGAAATTAACAGAATGTTACATTCAGGAAAGGCCTGCTATCTCTCAGACCTGAACCTTTTGGCCTTCACATCTGCTACCTGAGAATAATGCATAAAGATTAAAACACTCATAATTATAATTTTGTTTGTTTTTTACATGAGTGTGAAACTTGGTGTGTCATATTAAGGGAAGAACATAGGCAGAGGGTGCTGCAAAATATATTTATGCCTAAGAGAAGGACATAATTGGAAACTGGAGAAAACTGTGCAAGTACTTGTGTACTAACTACACAGTACAATATTCTTTATTCAGTACCATGAAGAACACACATTTGGCATTATGAGATATAATTTGAAGCTGGGAAGCAAATATTATGAGAAGTGCTGTAAGAATCACTGTCAAACTGACATACAGCTTAACAAATTCTTCAAATTTTAATGCCCCTAATGCTACCAGCAACCAGTTCTGTTTACATAAAAGCTGTGCACTTACGCTCGTGTGCTCTCTGACTGGACGTAGCCCTCCAAGGAAATCAGAGCTCTCTGTATGCATGTGGCAATTTACAGTGAACAGGGATTGGCAATGCATTGTTGCCAACATCTGACACACTGACGTCTTACCACAACCTGTCTCACCTACAAGCAGCACTGGTTCTTTGAACTGGCATGCTTTACCTGAAATAAAACAACTGTGGTTACTTTCATATTTATAGGACAGATTCAAAAGCCAATTATATCAGCCTGGAGTTTCTGGCACAGCATGAGCTTTTAAATTTCTACCAGGCAAACACAGAGAAACCAGCATATGGCATGCCAGACCATTCATCAATACATTTTAGAGACCAGTATATGGTCTGCTGGGATGACAGAGGTTAAGCTTTTGGCGCTGGAATTATTTTTTTAATTTTAGCACACTCTGTATATAAAATGTGAATAATACAGGAACTAAATAAGTTAGAATTATGAAACAAACTGCATTTTGAAGAGAAAAAAACGGAGAGTGTACACCATGTTTAAAATATTCGGTACCTATATTTGTTGAATAAATATATAAAATGCAACTTCAGAGGTTAGCAGTGCGGTACGACCACTATAGTTGACATTAGGCGTCAAAAGGTTAAGCTAGTGTTATATGAATCAATTATGTTCACTGCGGAACATCATTTCATTAACCCTTTTGTGTTACAACAGACTGTTAAATGAAGGCAGTTTAGGGTTGAGAATGCCCACCCCCTAACCCTTAATCCTGATACGGCAGTGTTCTGATACAGGTCTGGAGTCATAGGCCTTCTTCCACCAGGTTACAGTCACATTCTGCAAGTTACATCTGCAATACTTACCTTCTTGACACTTTTCCTAACAGTTCATTTATAAAAACAACAGAGCAGACATACAAATTTTCCCACGCAAATGGAACCTCTCGTTTGATTTTTAAGCAAATTAGTTTTTAGCCAGTAAGAGTAAGGTTGGGAAAAAAGTTCTCACAGTGAATACTTAAAACCACTTTTTTTTTTTAATTACGATCATACATAGCAATCATTATATAAAAGAAAAGGTTTGTTAATTAGTTGTCCTCCTCAGAACTAGAATAGAAAATCTCATTTGGCTATGTACTGTATAACTGGATGTCAGAATTCACTACAGAAGTTGCAAAATTTCAATCCTCATACAACATTTCATTACAATGTAAGACTGCATCTCTTTGCACTTTCTCTATAGAATCAGAACAGAAATGCACCTACCCACCTCTACATCACAGTCACTGTTTGTACACTGTTATAGAGAGCTGCACTTGACGTTTCAGAAGAACCTGCTGCCTCCATCATCAGGGTAAAATATGTGAACCATGCAGGGAAACCTAACTTATACAAAGCACTTGGTTTGTAAGTGTGCAGTTATTTGACAACAGTTACGTGAGATGGCAGCTGTCACTATGAAGCAGCCAAGGGATACCTACGCTTCAGTTGGCACTGCACTGTACTTAGGCAATAACATCTAAGAAGCGAGCAGTTTTCAATTTTATTTTGTAAATATTCACACAAACTATGATTTTGTAGTATCTCTCTAGGGCTACCACCTACACAGACAGATCATATGAAGGGTAATCACAGTGAGAGATGCCATGGATTGTACGACGGATATTATGTTAACTCAATCATATGGTGGGACCATGGACAATAATATGTGATATAGGAAAGAATGAGTTAGGGTGGGGATATAAACAGTCCAGCAGTTCATAAGTCTTAACATTCCCTACAACGAGAATTTCATATATCAATTAGCTACACGTTTCTCTGTACAGCTACATTAATGAAACTTACCAACCAGAACAGCTAAGCGTCTCATGGTGTATGTCCACACAATATGTTTAAAACCTGGTAGTGGTTTCATCAAAACTTCCTCCAAGATAAAGCGAGTAACTGAAGATGTTTCTGGGCTTACTGGAAATAAAATAATTCAGTGTCTTTGAGTTTCAATTAAAAATAATTATAACAGCCGAGTAGTAAGGCAGAGGTTTACAGGCCTGTGGAGGGACCTGAGCTTCCATCCACAAAGTAGATGCCTCCACAAAGTCAGTAAGTTTCTACCAGACCACACAGCACATCAGATACCAGAAAACTGTGCTGTTCATAGTCACTGCAACAATAGCCACAAATCTGAAATGAATTTATTGATATGTTAGCTTCTTGGCCGATCCACACACAGATACATATCTGTAGTGAACTAAATCGTATGCAGTTACCAGCATCTGTCTTGCAACATCCGTTTGTTGCTCTGTACTGTTATTCCCTTCAGAAAATGCCAATACTTATAAAGCTTTCAAGGTATCCTTTCCCCAGCTCGACAAGCTCAGGAAAGATGCAGTAACAATGCTAAGGATTTGAGATCCAACAAACACGTTTCTGCATATCATGCTGTGATACACAATAAATGTCTTCATATGAAGACTGCTGTCTTCTGGGATGAAGTGCCATGTGTTCCAGTAGAAGTGTATGACAGTTTCAGACGAACCTGCTGCCTCCATAATATCCTGATGCTGTTTAAATCAAAGCCCATAAAATCGGGACTTCATGAATGTGACACACAAATGGCCCACTATGATTCAGATCCCACACTGGGTTAGAAGTTCTCCAGTTAGCCATCAAATGAATCCTATCGGAAGGTGGAAACTAAACTCCAGTCTATGTGTGTTTACATCTAAAACTAAAATCCAGCCTTAAATATGTTTTCCCAATTTCAAACCTTCAATCTTACCAGTGGCAATAAAGGATCAGTGGTCAGAATGTATTTACAACTTACATGTGAACAATCTCTGAGGATCAACAGTTCTATTGATATGTCTCTTTATCACATCCTGTATAACGTGACATTCTTCCTGCTTCCGCACTCGTCCTGCCAGAACCAAATAACCTTCATCTGCAATATGCTGATCCCAGTCATAGAATGTTCCTTCCTTCTCACCAGCCAGCCGGTATCGCTCACCCCATCGGAAGAGATCACGAAGAGTTATGAAACCCAGTTTACCTGCAAATGCTGCACTGCCTCTGCGCCGCAACTATTCAACATAACGGTTACAGTCACAGGCACAGCAAACAATTAAAACATGCACTAAAGAAGTACAAATAAAAACTGATATCACAAGCAGTGAAGCAGCTCTGCCTCTGCAGCAAAACTATAACAGACTTTCCTCAACACAAAAATCTGTACTTTCAGTTTGAAACAGATCATTATCACACCCACATGATGATGGGTGGAGGGAAAAAACCCTACAACCAGAATACGGCCCTCTAGGAAAATGGACAAACTAAATTCCAGTCTATTTGTGACTACACATAAAACAAAACTCCAGTCTATGTGTGTTCACATCTAAAACAAAACTCCAGAATACTGCCCTCTAGGAAGATGGACAAAATCCAGGTAAACAGCCTTAAACATTACATAATACAACACAACTTCTGTTATTGCAAATAATTACCAACAAAATTTCTTAAGCCAGTTCACAATTATTCAACACTTCTCCCTCATTGTCAACAGGTCTGCTGCTTAAGTTTGCATTAGAACCACCAGAATATTTACCTGCAGAATGTAAACACACTCAAATAATTAATCATTCAATAACCTCCTTTGTGAAATCTTCCCTGAGGGACAGCTGTGACAGATGAATACAATTTATATTCAACAAAACATTTTTTTATGCCCTTGCAGTCATTGTCAATATAAATGTGAATAAAACCACATTAAAAAAGAACTGGTCAAAGCAGCGCATAGCAAACAAACTCCACAGATCGGGTAGAGACCTTACTGTGAAGATGACAGTGGCATACCACACTAAAACCGTACCAGTCCAGATGACAAATTTAAAGAATCTTAATCGAATAACATGTTTTATAAACTGTAAATCATGACTCTGCACCGAACATCACCTGACAATAACAAAATTATTTGCTGAAACATGTAGCAAGATGAGATGAGTATTCTAGGGAATATACAAATCAGATGTCATGTTAGACTGACAAATACTGTAAGGGTTCGGCCACACAGAAAACAGGCTGCCGCGGCAGGCAGTGATCTGTGCCCATGGTGGGAAGGCACTCGAACTGAATTATGTAAGATTGAATTAACCCCTTCAAACAGAAGGCGGGCTGACACGGCAGACCAGTCTAGATTGTGGTGGGCAGTGGACAATTGTGTTCTGGAGACAGATTAGACAGGTGGGCAGTATGGAATGGCAGAAGAATTCACTGAAAAATTAATTTAAAAAGTGCGGGAGTCCTCGTGCGATTGAAGTTCTACGCAGAGACAGACAGTGATATTCGCCCAAGCGTTCCCTCTTCTCATTGATTTCGTGCATCCACCACTGTCTCCTTTTTCTTTTACAACTCAGTGCTAACAGAAGTATAAGTTTTTCCTGATCAGAACCAGACACCATGAATTAAAGAAAAATAACTTAAACGAAAACAAATGGACAATACTTTGTAGCCTTAACTAGATGGCTTTTCTTCACACTCGACCGCCCTTAGCTGCTGCGCCCTGTCTGGTGTCACCAGATCACAGACCGCCCTGATTTCCTGCGACGTCCTGCCCACCACGGCAGCCTGCTTTCTGTGTGGCCGAACCCTAACACTACTTATCTTATACAACTAGACACAAAAATATTTAATTAGTAACAGGCCAACAGCTAGACAATAAATTCCCTTCACTTTATGGAATCAAACTGTTCAGCACTACATTCACAAGAACCCACATATTTTCCCCATTGTGAGCCAGATGAATCCAGTCCACACACACCCTTCCTATTTCTTTAAGATCGACATCAATGTTATCCTTCCATCTATGACAAGGTCTTCCAAGCAGTCTCACTTCTTTATATCTTCCAACCAAAAGTGTGTATGCATTTCTGTTCACCACAAAGTAAAAGTCCTCACTGTCACATTCTTCCTAACAGCATTTTTGTTTTATTTCAGCAACTTTCTAAAACAATAACAAAGTCATATAGCTCTCAAAATTTCTAATATTAGATGTGAACATTTTCACTGAACTCACCTGCAAGTCTGTCATGACAGACACCATTTTCCTACAGTACGATAGAGGCATGTCACATCTCTTATGAAGAATGATCTCCAGCTCAGGTGCAGGGATTTCATCAAAGTGCAACTCAACAAAACGATTGCGAAATGCACGAGACAACATCTGGAAACAACAAAATGCACAGAAGTGAAATAAAGAATTAGGTGGAATGTCAAATACTCTCACAACAGCACACAAAAGCATTCAGACCGGTCCAAGATCAAAAGAGATCAGAATGAAAGGGGAGGGCACAAAACCAGCCCTGCTGCACCACCGCACACAAGCTACTGCACATCCCATCTTTAATGCACTGCATTAGTTTAGTTTGCTAACTGTAAACAGCACTGCACAAGATAGCCCTCAACTGACAGTACCAGACCCACAGGTCATTCTCATGATACGATTGCATGAACAGCCATTTTGCTGGTTTCAGCTCCAACTGCAAGCAATGTCATCAGCTACTCTACAATTAAACTTTTTACAGCATCCTGATAAACACACACACACACTCACACACACCCACACACATACACACTCACACACATACACACCCACACACACACCACCTAACTTAAAGTACAGCAGAGCTGTCCCTGTCATGTCATGAAGACACCGAGACTAGCGACAGTATAGCTACAATTACTCTTAACTTTGGCACCCTATTTAGGTGAGCAGTCAGCTGCACGCCACAGATACTGCACCACAGGTGAAAGAACCCCCAGCACCTACTGAATAGGGGGCTTGGTGGGCCCCAGAGTTAGTTTGGACACTTTGGGGAAGAGAGAAACCTTGTTCCCTTGTCAGTAATCAAACCACAACTTCTCTAAGGTCTAGTCACTGTCCTCACTGAGCTATCCCAGCTCCAACCAACTGCTCCACTATTTATTTTCACAAAATTCTCAGAATAAACAGCATTAAATGACTGATCTTTGTAATGAAGATGCAGTATGTTTTCGGGTAAGAACTGAAACTGTAGATAGTCTTTACATGAAATTTACATTTATATGTGTTAAGCTGGATAAATAAAAATCACCACTTAGGATGACAAAATTTTACATACCTTCCTTCCACCATACAGTCCTGGTGGATTCTGGGTAGCAAAGAGCATGAAGTGTGGATGAGCCCTCACAGTTTCTTGTGTCTCAGGTATGAACAGCTCCCTGTTGTCGTCTAGGACTCTGTTCAGTGCTTCTAGCACATCAGTAGGCGCTAAGTTCAGCTCATCCAAGATTATCCAGTGGCCTTGTCGCATTGCTTCTACTAACACACCTACAGTTAAAAGATAATTCATTTTATATATACATGCACATACATCACGTGCTAATCCTAAGGTGACAACAAGTCAAAATGGACTGAGAAATGGTGATTCTATATTAAGTTCCTTCCCTGAGTAAAGGAAAGTTTATAGGAACTCAAAGACAAGTTATCAGATACACGAGTATTTACTGCTGTAACACTCATATTGAAATTCACAACATGTTTCAACTGAAAACACAGACCATCACCAGGTCAATCATTCATGTAATAAATATAGGTATTTTAAGATCCAGTTAACATCTGACCTAATAATGAGCTAAGTGTTTTTAGCCAAACATATTGCCAATTCCTGTTGGAGTGATAAAGTAACAAACAGGTACAAACAATAACCTGAAAAATGTAGGCCTTATTCAGGGTAGCCAAGAACTTCAATTCTGTGGAATACAGCGCAGCATCAGTGGGTAACAAACTATCCACTAACACTGTGCCATATCCCATGACATTAAACACATAGACAATAACCTGTCTCTACGCAAAGCACAGCGCCAAATGGGAAGCCTCTCAAATGAGGGACTCTAATGACAAAACTACTGTCTTATGCACTACACACAGCACAAATAAGCAATAAAGTAAGTTGGCATTACAATTAGAAACAAACAATTTCAAAAATTTCTCAAGAAGAGACCATAAATAATTAATATTCTCACCACAAGATAACTCTACAGACTTCAGAAACAAAGTTATAAAACATGGAAATAATTATACATACAAACACAGGAAGGCCACAAAATATATCACCTTGCATATTTATAACTGCAGTTTACATAATGTTACTATCAGTAAATTTAACTAGACAGCACTGCGTTACAGCAAATAACAAACTGTCATGAATGTGAAGGTACCGATCATGGCCTATATTAAGCTAATATTCCAGGTTCTGCACAAAGGAACTGCAGATAACGAAAAGCTTTGTGCCCTGGACAAAATTCGAACCCAGCACCCCCAAACACACATCTGACGCAGAAAAATTAATTCACCAAAACTTCCTTGAAGTGGTAAATATTGATCAATTTAATGAACAATAAAAAATGGATAATTTATGAATTAACAAACTAAATCTGTACTTCACTTAAGGTGTCACCAGTACGTACAGCACCTCACCTTCTCTGAACACAAGGCGGCCATGTTCATCTGCACAGTATGATCCAATGTATTCTTGTAAGTCTGTGTGATCGTGATTGTTGATTCTAACACAGAGATTTCCAGAAGCCTTGGCAAGGTACGTAATAAGACTGGTTTTGCCCACAGATGTCTCTCCTTGTAAAAGCACAGGATGACGGCCAATGGATACTATGCGAACCAAGTCGCAGAGATTACGTCTAACAGATGCTGTAAGGATGTACTGCAAATGACAACAGATTTAATAACATTTGAGGTTGTTACAGGAGCAGGTACACAGAATACAGTCTTCTGAGATGTGACACTTTGTAGTTTGGTACAGGTATACAACAGTCTCATAGTTTGTGAACTTTGATGTAATAAATTTTGACCTACCACGTTCAACCATTTTAATAAGAATGTTACAGCCTTCTGTGGCTGGTTCTGATGAATTACAATATGACCACGCGGTCAGCAAATTAGCCTCCACCATTCTCCTTCCATTGTGCAGCTCAATCTCAGCTCGATCAAGCCCAGTCTTTCATTATGTGAAGTACATTGCTTGCATGCTCAATAAATTTGCTTCAAGGTACTCTTTTGTATCATCATTAAAAGTCTACAATTTTTATGCTTTTTGAGTTATTGTATATTTTTACTACAGGCACTTCATTTAAGTTCTTGGAACCAAATACCCTATACTTTTCACATTGGAAACTTATTCCCATATTAGTGATGGTATTACAGGTTCCAAACCATCACAAAAATTGAAACGCTACTGTACCACAATTTTGCAGAAGCTTGCTGCTGCGGCCGCTGATGGAGGTGAAAGCAAGCAATCCCTCTAAAATGTCAATACATAGACCTAGCTACCAAACTACAGGATGATTCCACAGTGTCAGTTGTGTTCAAAATTTTAAGTGTGTTCTGGTTTTTTGTGTTGTGCCTGCAGTCCGGTCAGTCAGATTTCACAGCTTTTTTATGGTTTTTAACCTTTTGACGCCTAATGTCAACTACAGCAGTCGTACCGCACCGCTAACCTCTAAAGTTGCATTTTATATATTTATTCAACAAATATAGGTACTGAATATTTTAAACATGGTATATACTCTCCGTTTTTTTCTCTT
>Ga0123352_10019384_pt1 | contig 10851 bp, 11 predicted proteins | sample TergutLab28metaG_FD_89700 | JGI IMG/M metagenome (GOLD analysis project Ga0123352, IMG submission 89700) | Labiotermes labralis P1 segment gut microbial communities from Petit-Saut dam, French Guiana - Lab288 P1 | ecosystem: Host-associated > Arthropoda: Insects > Digestive system > Gut ... | reverse complement strand
TGAGAAAGATGGGAATAAACGAATGGAGAGACAGAGCAAGGGATCGAGAGGCCTGGAGGCGTATTGTAAAGGAGGCCAAGGCCCACCCCAGGCTGTAGCGCCACCGAAGAAGAAGAAGAAGAAATCCCGTAACGTTTTAAAAATATGCAAACAATTTAAGGTAAAACACGAAGGGAAACCGACAAATTCACGATTTAATTTTGTTTTTATCAGAAAAACTTTAAACAGGCTAAGTCATACATTAGTCAGAATCGGGGACAGGTAATGTTTATTAACCCTTGAAACACGAAGCGCAGACTGCTATATTTAAAGACCCAATTCTTACCGCGCAGGAAACACTTAATCTCGGTTATAAAAACCAATCAGTTTATGATATAAGTGGCACAAGTCACTGTTTGTTCTCAGATAAATACAAAACACATAAATACAGTGTGGACGGAGCGTACAATTCTTGAATGTTAAACCTTTTGGTGCATCATGTAACCGGGAGGCTTTAAAAGGTTAAATGTTCATCTGTTAATGAAGAATTGTACTTCGACTTAAGTATTTTCATTGCTGAAAAGTTTTGATTCGCTTGAGTAGAAGTGAAACCGGCATTCACTTTTAATGACGCGTATTTCGGAATTTGTAAGTGGCGATATTCAAGTTTTATTTCATAGTTTGCCAGGAACGGCTGTTAAATTGCTTCGGCTTTCTGTTGCCACATTGCGTGGGGAAAGGTTAAAAGACTTGGGCACCACTATCCCATTCCGGGTGGGAGAGGTGATGCAGTAATTGTAGTGTGGGAAGAACACTATTTTGTCATCAGATAGCTTGCATTGTCCATTTGTATTAGTAGCGTTCCATTTGTTTTCTCACTAGACCAAACTGGCTGGTATTACTGGTAGCGCTGTACAACAGAGATGTCCAGCCTTTTCTGACAAAGGGCCACAATCGATGTTGTGTAAAAATCTCATTGTTTCGCCTAACCGCCTGAAGTGTTTAATTTTGTTATAAATTATGTAAAATTTACAAACTTTGCCGCAGACCACGCAATACAACCGAGCAGGCCGCGGTATGGGCACTTCTGCTTTACAGTATATTCGGGAGGTGCCAGGTTCGAATCTTGTCCGGGTCATCTACTATCTCGACTGAGGTTTTTCGTGCTATTCCTCCGTCCCTTAAGCACTGGCTTAACTCCTGTATTAGATGACGATAGCTGCCTTGCAAATCCATTTGAACTGATCAGTCACCATTAATCCTGCCACCAGCATGATGATGATGATGATGATGCCATTGTTGTAAAATAAAACAAGAAATGGTATTGCACTAATTGGTGATTTAGGCATTATGATCAGAAGTGACTTAAATTGATAAAATGATTACAGATGCAACTGAACAAGCATTGAAGATGGTCTGTTGCATTCCATGGTAGGTATGAAGTATCACATGGTTGGACTATAAAAACTGGACAAAGAACGATAGCGTACAAACAGTGATTGTGTTTTGGGTAATAATGAAATTGAAAGCAGTTCATTTGCGAAGTTAATGACGGTTGCACCTTGGTGTATCATTGCCTTCTTGGCGCGTTCACAGCGAAAATTTGCAACAGTTCTTTTAAGGTAGCGTTGTGTGTCTATGCATGTATGTGGCAACTCAGTAACCGATAGATGAATTAATTGAATTTGATGTTGGGAGTTACACGAAAATTTATTGATCCATCCTCGCAATAAGTAAAGACCTACACGCGTTTCTGTGGCCATCTGAAGCGTAACTTGCTAAATATTTGTCAGGTCGAAAAAAAAATTGTACGAACACCAGTTCCAAATAGAAGAAGACACAGTGTCCAGTAGTTTTTTTTTCGAACGTCATACGAGTTTCAGAGTAAATAAACGATTTTTGCTGCATTATCGCATAATTGGAGCAGTCTGAATACTATTAATGCGAGCGAACACTCTGAGTTGTTACTATGTGCGTACTGGCCCGAACTTGTTTGTAACATTTATTGTTAATGTCCTTCATAATCACATCGTTTTGATTATCGTTAACCATTATTTTCGCATTAGTTTTAAATATTAATGTAGTATTAAAGTCAACTAGAGTCAAACATACAGGTTATTGGTGTCCCGTGCCATACAGCTGTTGGCAAGTGGATGTGTAGCTCCTTCCCTCTTTAGTGTGGGTACCATATGGAAATGAGTTCTTCGTTTCATGTCCCGACCACGTTAAATCTTTGCTAATAGCCCCCGTAGTACCCGCTGGATCAGAGACTGATTATGTTCCATTCCGCATCTGTACGTACTTCGTATTTCCGTTTCTCATATGCGTTTAATTTTCCCCATTTTTAGGTGCGTTCGAAAAATTGCGGAAAGCGACTATTAACTTCGTTATATCAGTCCGTCTGTCCGCATGGAACAACTCGGCTCCCATTGGATGGATTTTCATGAACATTTGATATTTGGGCATTTTTCAACAATCTGTCTAGAAAATTCAAGTATCAGTAAATTCGGGCAAAAGCTGTAAATAAAATCAAAACACACATTATATGTTCAATAACCTTTTTCCCCCGAAAATTGTGCTTTTTATGAGAATGTGAAAAAATGTTGTAGAGCCGGGCAGGCCTCAGATGACAATACGGCACATTAGCATTGCATGCTGGATACGTAAGGCTAAAAATACACACTCAGAATATGTAATACTTACTGCTTTTCCTCTGCAACAGTGGTTGCACGAACGCGCCTCCGTGTTTCGTTATACGCACAATGCCTGTCTTGTTAAATTCGGTAAACTGTTACTAAGCTTCCACCGTGAAATATCTGCACACAACAACCCGTGTATGGTTGCTTTTTGAACTGGTGCAGGATGCAAATTTCCTTCACGTACATAATCAGTATAATCGCCTGTACAGTTATTGAAACTTTTGTCTCTTTCCTAATGAGTTACATCGTCTGTCATTTCGTTATCACCAGGTCTCCCTTAAAATTGAATACACCGAAACTCATTACTGATAGGCTACACTGGACCGTTTTCTCTTCTCCTTCTTCAGTTCTGACTGTAAACCACAAAGCTTTCCTGTTAATTGAATAAAAATTAAAAATACAGGAAAAACATTAGTAAATTGGAACTATTTGTACCCTTAAATATTTTTCTGCAGTGGTTTTAATTATAAGGACTTTATCTGAGCCCTCTTTCTTTCACAAATCCTGCCTGAAAGTTGGCATCACATTATTTTTGAGCAAACCCGCCTTTTTTGTTTACCAACCAAATTCTCCCAACCCCCCCCCCCCCCACCTTCCCCCAGCTCAAAGAGTGTTTTCAGTACATATCAAAGCGAGATATTACTGTAATTTATTTGATCTGCCACTTTCCGCCGTCTGTTTAAACTGGATAAATTATTTCAACTTTCCAGACCTGCGTAAATTACATTTGGTACCTAATTTCGTTATGAAGATTTTTGGTAAGTCATCTTGTCCATTATTTGTTTTACGGATGTTGGCACACCGTCTCGATGTTAAGATATGCAAGTTACTTTTTAAAGTAATTATTGATTTCACGTATTTGCGCGTTAAATTGTTAAATTCTTATTTACACGAACCCATACCCTCCCAGCGGCAGACTGTTGCGGTATGTGGGCTTGTGCGTGATGCGTTGTATTTAAGGAGTGTGAAATTGGCTGATACAAGTTGGTTTTATTACTGCAGACGTTTTTCTTGGACATCGCCTGTTTTACAATAAAATCGTACACGTAGTGTGACATGTGAGTTCTTACGCACGCTGACTTTTCTGTCTTCAGAGATGCTTAGAGGGGGATTTTCTCCGTTAGACAAGGCCCCGAAACAATGTGCATTATATTATAATTTTATTTCCATTTTGACAATGGACAGTGTCCAACAAAACCCCTGCAGTTAAACCATGTCACGGACTGAAGATCTTTCATGGTCACTTGTGATCAGGTGATTTGAGGGAAAATAATCGGCAGTCAAAGATCTTTAGCTTTCATTGGTAACGAAGAAAGTTTTCTTTCGTTCAAACAGGTAACGCGGCTGCTGCAAAAGGATCCCCCCCCCCCCCTCCCGCCAGCCATGTTTTTTCAATTGGTGCTGGACTTACACGTCCAGAGTGTAGGTTGATTTATTGTTATAACAAGTAGAATTTACCATAAGGGCGCAGTGATGGATGTACACCAGTCACATTTGTGTTTCTTTATTCACGTAACCTCCTGCTCCATCTCCACTGCTGCGTCGACGGAACGTACCCACTAGGCATGGGCGACTACATTCCTAAACGTCACGTGGCAGTTTGTCCATTCAGGAAGATATTTCAAGATCTTCATGGTCAACAGCTTCGACGAAACTTCGGTTACATAGAGGCGACTCTGTTCCTTTGCGCCAGCATTTACAGTGGCAGCGTTTAGCCATAACTCCGTAATACATACAATCGTTACAGAAAATCCGTCTGTTCCGGAACTTTCAGTTATCCGTAATATAAGGGTGCGTGAATCCTTCCAGCCGTATATTTGAAATGAAATACAGTCTTCTGTGATGTCACCACTAACCAGAGGTTGCGTATGGAGGGGAATGCCGCCACGTAATGTTAGTAACTGTTCATACATCAGCTCTTTTAAATGTCAAGCCCTGTTTTGTGACCTACACGGGACCAGAGGAAGGTCGGATAGTACGGAAGACTAATGTACAACACAGGGTTAAATGCAGTTATGTTTGCGCAATTTATTATTAAATTGCGAAGAATAATGCTACGAGGTATCAGAACATTTTACAGACAAAAATAGTGTTCAAGATACTTTAAATTTGGAAATGGGAGTTTGTGGTTTTTAAAGAGAAGAATAATAGGCCTTTGTTTCTACGCCTCCCGTCATTTCCTTGCGGCAAGGTCACGCCAACGTCTGGCAATGTGGGAAGCAGTACTTTGCTAGCGGTCGCCTCCTTTGTTGCTAAATGTGAGCAAGTGCCATCTCAGTCCCCTTATGACTCGCCGGAACCTTATGTGGTCATTCGTTATGCTCTAAGTGGTCGTCGTCGTTTTACAGCCTGGTGTAAGTTTTAAAAAAGATGTTCGCACTTTGCTTGCATTGTTTCCTCTGTCAGCTAACCTTACTCCCCCACTACGTAACATCCCTGCATAATTGCTTCCTTGCTTGTGATTTCACTGCAGTACTGTTTCAAAAACGCCTCGACCCACAGGTTGACACAGTGAGGTGATACGTGGCGGTAGAAAAAAATCACTCTTCACCATTTTTTAGGTAGTTTTCATTAGAGTAAGCATGCTTTCTATTTTTGTTTTTAAAACATTGACAGGACGAGTTCAGTAAAACCCCAGCTTCTAGAAGTTTTTGAATGTGTCCACACACACTGTTATGACTACCGAACTAGAAGTGCTGTTGGAGCTGTGTTGTTGAAGGCGCGAGGTTTTCCGTATTTCCAAGTCAGAATAAGTCTTAATTTATTGTTATCTCGGGCGGACGGCGAGCGCGAATTGTCACTCGCTTGTCGTTTCTTTTGTAACCAGGAACCGCTTTTTCATCTCTGGTATCGAGAGTTTTTGATGGAACCTTTTTAAACTTTGAGCACAATTGTATATCTGTGTATATCGTAATCCTTTATTCTTTAAGAGAATGAAGTTGTTCTCTAAATTTCGAAGATGTTTCCGAATGTGCCGTTTCTCCTTAGATATTGAACTGCCTCAATCCATAACTTTTGCCTCGTAGATCTATCAGGCCTGTACGAGCTGTGAAGTCGGATTTTCCATCATTAAATACCTTGTGAAAAAAAGTTGCGCTTTTATTTTTAGTAGATGCCCAGTTGTTGGTGCACCTTTCTGCCATTTTTGGATAACCAAAGGATAATCGGGGCTGTACTTTATCTCGTTATACACCGAATTATTTTGTGTCATACAACACTTTTGCGTAACTGAAAGCCTTCCTCTTGCATTCTTTAGAAATATTAAACTTATGTGTGCTGACAGGAGACATGTAATATAAGCAACCAAAGCTGTCCCTCTACTGGCCTGGACAGGCCCTTAGGAAACTATGATTTTGAGACTCCCAGAATTTCTAGACTGTCGGCTCATGATGGTGGTAAGGTTGTCAGCCCTGCGCCCCGGCCGCCTTTACTTCCCACGAGACATCCCTGATACTTGTTTCTGTTAGAGGCTGACCCCAGTGCCATAGTGTGGCCGGAAGAATTAAGTCAAGAATCCCAGTGACCCCATCGGGGAATCGAACCCGCGACCTTTCGGCTTGTAGCGCAGTGTCTCAACTAAATGTACCACCGCGTACCCCAGGCATGTAATATGCGTTCTGTTAGTATCAGTAAACTACATTTTCTGAGCGAGTAAGCATATAAGATCTTGTACGGTTTCTCTATCCCCACCCGTGTATATGTGTTTGAACTACTGTATAGTGGGGTGTAAAACATTATGTGACGTTCTTGTCAAGTGACATATTAGACGTGGCGTCCCTAAAGGAATTGCGTGGTGCATTCCGTGGGCGCAAATATGCGCATCGTATACGCGCATAACATTCACATTTCCTGTGAAAATCACGCGTAGGTCGAAGTTCTGAAGATACATATTCGTTTTAATGTTCATCAGGGAATCGTGTGGGGGACTGCTCGGCTCAAATTGCCGGACGCTGTATAGTAACTGAGGAACTGATCGTCACCGATGGAGCGTGATTATTAACAGACAAGTAGATTAATGATATTAAAAACCACATACTCGATGGATTTTTTTTCGGTCCAGAATTACAATCAGTTTGGGTAGAGAGGAATGCTCCAAATGTTGTAATAGGATCGAGAAAGAGACTTGGAAGACCCTAGCGTAAAATGTTTAGTGTGCGTCTTGGTGGACGTGATTCATCTGCCACGCGATCGTCTATTGCCCGGACGCATACAGATACAGTAATTACCCTTCGACTTCCGTAAAATAGGACGATTTTCTTTACTAAGTGAACAACTTTTAGTGCCTTAAAAGCTATGTGCTCCGTTAAATTTGCATGTTTGTGTGTTTCTTGGCTTATTTTGCTACTTTTTCAGCTGTTCAGGTTATATGGCATTGAACGAGGCAGCAATTTGACGGATGAAGTTGGAAGGGTATGAGAGGGAGTGATTTTTGACTTGCTTTAATCGACGAGCCCAACACTGGACTGAGAATATTGAGGAAAATCATGGAAACCCTCAGTGAGGATTCATGGCTAAGAATCGAAGCCGGAGCTGCAGGCTACGAGACATTAATTAATGCTAATTGCTCATCCACAGCATACACTTGTTACAAGAGAATTTGCGAATTGCTGTAATAGGGACAAAAGAGGAGATGTGGTCCGCTGGATACCCAGTTTTTTTTCAACCGATAGGGTGGAGAGTGGGAGGTAGAAAACGTATGTGCCCCATGCGGCGAAAGGGAGATGTCAGAACACCTTGTTGTGGGTTGTACTGTAACCCCAGGTTGGTGTTTGAAGAAGCGCTGTTACAGTTGTCGTAGTCCAGAGAATATTTGCATCTCGTTTTGCCTCTCCGCTGTACATTTCCGGTCTCACCCTGTCTAGACAGGACATATGCCTTGTAGGCCTTCTTTGCCAAGTAAAAAAAAAAAAAAAGTCTCCCTCTGTGGAGGATGTGTCTGCTCGTCTATGACCTACTACCAGCGCCATAAATGCTGAGCAGAATTCTGAATTCGGTATTACAGACTTCCTGTGAAAGTTATCATGGGATTTAAAAAATGTAACAAAAATAGACACGTTTCACGAAGACCCACTTGCATGTCTGGGTGCAGTTTGTGAGTAACTCATGCCCAACTCTTCTCAATACCTTCTGTCGCAGCAAAAAGCCTTGCAATCGAAAATTTTACTTACTCCGTAAGTCTTACGGATTTCGAAACGATCGAAGAAAAGTATTTTTATTATGTCATGTCGAAACTCGAGAACAGTTTGACTGATTTTGATAGCATTTTGCATTGGAGGTTGTAGCACAAATTTGTAGAAGTCACGCCTCTCCAAGCTAGTATCACCACCCGAACCGCTGGGCTTTTATTTTAAGTAGGAATTCAATTTTACTCTCACTAAACTTCTGGTTGCCCCATTTTCAGACATTTCGACCTATAGTGATATCCACTTTAAGTCAATATTAACTTCTACCCGTTCATAAAAAGGTAAAGGTCTTTTCGTAACATGCCGTGCAGGCACAGAGAGGGCCTCAGAGGTACAAATAGTTCTCATTCTTAACCTCGGTGTTAGATGGGGGTGGTGGTTGTCAACACCACGCCCCGACCACTTTTCCCCTGGGGGAAAAGCATCTGTTACCCATTGTACAGGGGGCTGGGTGGGCCCCAGGCCGTTCTGGACTTGTGTGGATAAGAGAAAATCTCATGCCCCCACCGAGGTTCTAGTCCCGAACCGTCCATCCCGTAGCGTGTCGGTATTACGGCCCCCATTCTGTCATAAACCGCTTATAAAATTTTATAAAAGGACCAAATGTGTGTTTCATGAACTACAAAGAACGTCGTTCCAAAGTTTGTGTACTACACTATGAAGTATACACCTTTTCAAACTTGTGTATGTATTTAACAAATATGGACGACGAAGTTCCAAATCAGGATACATCTTTCAAGGATGGACTTTTTTTAGGTCTGTTCAAATGATCGTGTAAGCTCTGACCTATGCTGGGCGATCAACGTGCTTTGACTTAGTTGACAGCCTCATATTTCAGTGGTTTTGATGACTGCTAACATTTCACGTTGAGTTTTTTTTTTTAACGTGTAGGCGTTCAGTTCTATTTGTCCCGCTTCCATTTAGAAACCATCAGCCTACGAATACAGACATTGTGAAATAAAGGCGACGCTGGAACTGCAGTTCTGTTGGTAGAATTTTTCTCATAAGTGGCAGTGAGGATATTTTGATTTCATCTGTTCGTCGAGACTCCTTGAGCTCACCTTCAGAGGTTGCTATGACTACTGTAGACGTTTTCTATTTACGTTTTACATCTGCAGAGGAAAATGTGAAATATATTTACTTCCAAGCAGTAGGAAGCCCGCACGTGTCACACTCATTTAAGTTCAAAGAAGTTATTCAGACTGCGAAGTTACTCTTGGGCGTATTAAAAGAGCGCCCTAATGGGCCCCGTGATTTTAGAAAAGGTAATGTTGTCACCGTGCTTAAGCACCACGCCATAAGGATATATGGGCAGTGGAGGTACAAATCGACGTATTATTAACCTGGACGTTAGTGGAGGTGAGTGGTCAGTTTCACGCCCGGGCCACTTCTTCCTAGTACCCATTGAGTAGGAGGTTGGGTGGGACCCAGAGCCTAAATGAATTCTTTGGAGAAGATCGATATCCCTTTGTCCTGCGAGGAGTCGAACCACAACTCCTCGGTTTATTCCGTAGTCTGATAACTGTACCGACCTAGCTACCTCGCATACTATTTCGGATTCCGATGCGGGGGAATTTCGACACGATTTGTAAGCGTTCTGTTTTGCTTCGGGTCATCTCGGTAAGTGTAGTGAACGCTGCGGCCTTCAATCCAGAGTTAGATTCCCGGTAGGAAAAGCAGTTTTTTTTTTGGCGCCACGTTCGGACTGGCAGTGGTGCCCTCCTAAATACCAGTCTAATATGTACGGGAAGTATTTCTCTCGGTGTCTGACCGAAACGTGAAGATGTCTGCTTCCTTATAGAACTCAGCTCTAAACTATGTTGGTTCAACTTCCACTTCCCGTATAGACCTTCGAGACTGTGCTAAGCCGAGTAGCAGTTTTACAGTTTACCTTCCGTTACTTCATTTGTAGCGTACGCTGTATGAAAAGAAATGCAGTTTTGTCTTGTCCTTTTATGTGTGTTTAGCCCGTATCTGACAACGTTTCGCCCGTAGCTCCCCATAACGTGTGAACGGATTTTTTTTGTGGCCATTCTAGATTTCATATTTTGGACTGTATTACGGGGGAGGACCGTTGGACAGATATACGCCCACGGTATTAATTGTACCATACGTCCGTATTTCTCGCTTTGATTCCTTCTCATCTCTCTGCCCTTCTTGTCCTTCATACTTTTTTTTTTCAAAGGAGGTTTGCAAAAAAAAAGAAAGGTTCTGTTCCCTGTTGCCGTTAACTGCCTTCTTTTAGTAGTGCCTTAATGGGGAAGCTGTTAGTCTGGGCTTACGTAGTTATGAAATATCCGCCTTATATGGAGTCCGAATGTTCATTATTTTGTGCACCAGAGCCTTCCATTGGACCCTGACCCACGGCACTCCCAATCCTCACACCGTATGTGTTGAAATTCCACTTGCATATTATCTCGCTACTGTTATTGAAACTTACCAGATTGCGATTTTCCGTATGCTCTGTCCGATGCCTTGCGTAACATTTCGTAACGTGCTGGCTCTTTACGGCAAGAGTTGTTTTGCTCCTCTCCCAACTCCTATGTTGGTCAACGCCCTTTGTAGCATGTCATGGACTGCTTGTTCATTGTTTTCGCAGCCACCTTCCATATCTGGCGGCCGTCTTGTCCACCCGCCACACGAGAACGCCTGTCCCAACCCAGGTGATGAAGGACCGCTTCCTAGAGGTGGTCCAAGTTTGCTTATTCCGTGTTTTCGCATCTATACTCCATACGTGGAGGCCGTGTGGTCCGTTTGTGACGCGAGGAACACAAAAGCGCTCTCTGTATAATGCTTCATAGCCACATTTTTGACACTTGGTGAGCATGATTGTGGTCGTCCGCTTCCTTGGCTACTCTTGTTCGCGGAAGTGTCGGACACAGACTGGTGGTGGAGGGGGGGGGGGGGGTTCGTTTATCTGGGGCACGCCGCGCCAGGAAAACCAAACCCAGTTTTTTCAAGTCCGAAGCCCTCCTTTATTATAAAATATA
>Ga0123352_10019382_pt1 | contig 10851 bp, 8 predicted proteins | sample TergutLab28metaG_FD_89700 | JGI IMG/M metagenome (GOLD analysis project Ga0123352, IMG submission 89700) | Labiotermes labralis P1 segment gut microbial communities from Petit-Saut dam, French Guiana - Lab288 P1 | ecosystem: Host-associated > Arthropoda: Insects > Digestive system > Gut ... | reverse complement strand
TTTTTGTTAGTTTTTTGTGGTTTATAGAAAAATATGGTTGAGTGGCGGTGCGGTGTTCGTGGGGGTTGTGTGGGGGGGTGGGGGGGGGGGTGGTTGAGTTCGTTTACTGGGACTTTTTTGAGAGAAAAAAAATTGCATTTCTGGGTTCCTTTTCCTTGGACCCAGAGGACAGAGAGTTGAAGTCTGGGGGCCATCTGGAACTTTGGCAAGGAACAGGGCTCCCCTAAGCTGGTATTAGATTATGGGGCACAAAGGGCCCGTTTATAAGGCCTAGGTACATCATGACCATAAGGGCATGAACCCAAATGCTAATCAATCAATCAATCAATCCATATTGTGAACCCACATAACTTAGGAACCTTGGACGTGTACAGCCCTGCCACCAGCTTCACAAAACACAGTGACACAGACCACACTTTATTTTGGCCAGGTGGGGTGCTAAAAATTGTCAGGCCTAAACCGTCCACATCAACAAATGTGACTAAACATATGGAAGCCGATGCATGTTCAGGCTTTCACCCACTACTCAAATGATACCCACTACTTGCTGTGTTACAAACAGGATTTATCAGCTGACAAATATATATCACTTTATACATTCATTTAAAATACCAATGCATGCACCTTGTCTTTAAAATATTGTAAAAACCTTATTTGGTTATAAAACACTTTAAAAACATTCATTAGTCTCCAACATGTTTCAGTTGCTATTTTTCAACCATCATCAGGGAGCCTCAAAGTTCTGCTAAAGTTACTTATTTGCGTTATATATATGGTGATAATGGTGTTGTGACAGCATGTCTTTTATGTGGCTGATGTTTCCGGATATGTTATGACTGGTCCTCCCCTTGTCTATCAGAGTCTCAAAGACTCTGATAGACAAGGGGAGGACCGGTCATAACATATCTGAAAACATCAGCCACATAAAAGACATGCTGTCACACCATTATCACCATATATATAACGCAAATAAGTAACTTTAGCAGAACTTTGAGGCTCCCTGATGATGGTTGAAAAATAGCAACCGAAATATGTTGGAGACTAATGAATGTTTTTAAAGTGTTTTAACCAAATCAGGTTTTACAATATTTTAAAGACAAGGTGCATGCGTTGGTATTTTAAATGAATGTATATTGATTCAACATGCACGGTGAAAAATATATATATATATATATCACTTTACATAATAAATAAGAAACTTTTATTAATTCATGTGCACTACACACATCACTTAAATTTTACTTCTCCACTTTATCCAAAAAACAGCTTGCATCAAAGGATACACGTTACTAAATTTTACTTACTGTAATATGTACTTGGTAATTTATGGCGCTGAACTATTACAGCACATCAACGAGAGCCTAAACAAAACCAGTTTATGTCCAGCTATCGGCAAAGGCAACGAATATTTGAGACTATAAGTAGTTTAATGGGAATTCAGTATCACTTTTATGAGCTTTTGCTTACAAGAAGAAACTTTGGAAAAAACTGTGCTAATTTAATATGGGATTACTGTACAAGACAAATGGTTAATGAATACTCAGCACTGAACTAACAAACTGCGTGACACCACTTAACTCCACATGGCTTCCCATTTTGAAAAGAAACTTTCTGCACTTTATAGAACCCAAAGGCTAATTACTTTGTTCACATGAGCCCATCTTTCGCCCTGACATGAGGCAGATGAATCCTGTACGTGTCACCCCATTATATTTCCATAAGACTGACCTTAATTTTACACTCCCAGCTATTACTAGGTCATACAAATGATCTCTTTCCTTCACATTTTCCCACCAGAACTCTGTTTGCACATCATGTCTCCCACGTGTGTGCCATATGGCCTACCCACCCAATCCTCCATGATAACACCCTAACAGTGAGGTGTACAATCCAAGGAGATTATCACTGTGCACAAAACCACAGCAATCCTAAAACCAAAGTCAGTGCTACTGGCAATACACAACGTAAGAATCTGCCATTTGTATTTATAAGCCACTTTCATTGCCGCTGAGTAGGAACACGACAAACAAGGCTTGGAATGAGTACCGCAATCTTCCCTTCAACCACTATGGTCTCCTTTCTATTATAGAAAATGGAGAAAAGTGTTTTTATTCTGAAACACCCTGCTACAAAAAATACAAAATCTGATCAAAGTTTATAAACAGAACAAATTTCAGTTCAGGGAATCAAAAGGCAATGAAGAGACAGTTTTGGTGAGTAAAGAAGGCTGCCCCAGTAATCTGACAGTGTGTTTAACTAAAACTGTCACAAGTTGGGCTACACTGACACCAACTAGGTTCCCATTTCTGTTGCCATGTATGATACATCATCTGCATGACAAGAAATACACCTCCAAACATGGTCACAGTCTGAATGCAGTATATTCATAGTGCATACAACTATGTAACTGAAGAAAACAATCAGAAATCATTTGGGTTTGGTGTGCTCATTTTGGCCACTGTGAGTAAGGGGAGTGCCACTGTAATAATTGCTATTTCGTTTTGAGGTCATAACTAATCTGTATCAACTGATAACTATCACTTTCTAACTCTCCAATGCACATGCATTGTTCTGAGCCTGTGCATATGATAAAGCACTAAAATCTATCATTCATCACAAATGACTGATAAAATGGAATGAGTTGTAAACATGCCGCACTAAGTGGTAACAGTTCATCAAACCCATGCCCCTGCACAAAATTAGTCTCCATATCTTTTGATCAAACTTTGCATTCACTTCATGCCAATTTTGAAGGGTAAGACAGTATATAAATTAAATTACAATACTGCAAGCTTTACTACATGAAAATACAATTTACATTTTACATGTACATTTTTTTTTTTTAATTCTTGATTTTTAATGTAATGGTAATTAACGTCCCTTTGTATTTGAAACTGTTTTAACAACAAAGCAAACTACTGAAGCAATACTGTAAAACTTCATTAATGATCCACCTTGTGAGGTCAAAGGTGAAACATTGTTTCTAATGAACTGCATAGATAGCAGTAACACAAAACATTCAGTATCAATTTGACGTTCAGGTGACCACGCATCATGATAAATTCTTATAATAAAACCAACTAGATGCACTAATTTCTCAAACTTATTTTAGGATTAAAACTCCACATGTTTCGGACAGTTCCTCTGTCCATCATCAGGGGTTTCTTCACTGTACACACAGCAATTGTATATGTCATACAGGTTTGCTGACAGCTTGTGAGCAGGATCAGGACTGAACACGTTCCGTCCTGATCCTGCTCGTAAGCTGTATGACACATAGCATTGCTGTGCTACAGTGAAAAACTCCTGATAATGGACATAGGAACTGTCCGAAACATGTAGAGTTTTATTCCAAAAATAAATTTGAGAAATTAGTGCGTCTATTTGGTTTTATTATAAGGATTCAGTATCAATTGATATTAACCTGATAAGATGTTCTACTTTGCTTCGTGCTATACCTGTTCATTATTCACATTTATCTGATAATGTACAATCCAATCTGATTTCTGATGGAGGCCACTGCACCCTGTCTCAGGGTAGGATGGGCATGAAGTGCAAGAAATCTTACATTCACTCCTGTTACATGCTTTGGGCAAAGCTCACCTTACTGTATCAACTACAATGGAACACAAACACTATCATGATACATTCACTTACTTCTCAACCTGTCTCTAAGTGCTAAGAAAATTAAATGTTTCTGGCTAAAAAGAATCCAACTTCTTTGTTAGAATGTAAACAGTATATCTACACCCACAGATAAAATAATGTTACAAAATGCTGTCATGAATCAAAAGAAAATATGTTACTGTCCATCACCTGAAATTACCTTAAAAATTGTTTCAACCTGCTTGTCAGTGGTTAAATGTAACACACAGTTCATCAATTTCAATTACCTGAAAAAAGCAAAAAGAAATGAAAGGTGGACCAGAAACTTGTTTAATTTGTTAGGAAAAAATATGAATTTAGAACTGAAATGGATTGAAAGGCACACTCTTCCACCCAAAAACGTTTCCCGATCTCACATTCCATTTTCTGTTAATTAAAAACTGACCCACCCTCAAGGTCATCAAAATGCTTGAATCTCTCTCATAGACAGGATGTGACCAAAATACACAATCAACTTCCCAATACCCACGCTAATGACAAGGATGACAGGGACAAATAACTGAAAGAAACAGTTAATCCAATATATTGCGAATTTGACGTATGTTTGTCTGTGCAACGTAGTATAAGCGTAGAGAAGAAAACCAACTAGATAGCTACTGAATGGTTTATTGCACTTATAATCTGCTCAACATGTTTTGGGCACTTATATGCCCATCGTCAGGAGCTCGAGACTATACTTGTGTTATTGCCTGTGTAATGCCTTGGTTGCTGGTGGTCGGCAGTCAGGTGCAGGGCAGCAGGATATGCGTCCGGGATGAGGGAAATTGTGCGAGTCGCACAATTCCCTCATCCCGGACGCCCTCTAAAACCGCGCACCACTTGGGGCAGGCGAGGAGGGTGCAACCCACAACCGTGGCCCTTGCACAATATCCCTCATCCCGGACTCATAGCCTGCTGCTCTGCTCCTAACAGCCGACCACCAGCAACCAAGGCATTACATAGGCAATAACACAAGTATAGTCTCGAGCTCCTGATGATGGGCATATAAGTGCCCAAAACATGTTGAGCAGATTATAAGTGCAATAAAGCATTCAGTAGCATCTAGTCGGTTTTCTTTTCCACGCCAATACGTTTTGTACTGTAACATCTTGCCACAAATCATTTAACTACTTCTCATTTTATTGTTTCAAATGTTGGTAACTAGTTTCAGCCTCACTAGGCCATTATTTCTAGAAACTTAAAAATGCTGGTGCATATAATACAATTTGTCAGTATCATGGGATCCCATTCACATTCATTATTGTTCTTTATAATTAATACCAGCAATAGTTGTGTTATTTGCAGTTAAGTTTTTTAATTCTGTGTTATGAGTACTGTACATGTATTGCCAAACTTCTTGTTGACTGACAACTTAATTTTAAAACTGTAAATATTTTTAATATTGTACTTTAAACACAAGGGGATGTCCTCTACCAAGATTGCTTTTTACATATTGGGCATACACAGATGACTTCTAGTTTGACATACATTTCTTATGGTCAGCGCATGGAGCAAACACTGCATACAATGCTGCTACCACCCTCATTTTGCACACTGTTTGTAATGTAGTCAACAGCTGCAAATAAAGTTCATTATAAAAAGGTAAATCAGTCCCATTACAGGACCAAGGTGGCCAGAGGGTTCCAGGAAGTTAAGGTTCCCAGATTATGTGACAACGGCCCAGGATGGTGGTAAGGTTGTCAGCCTTATGCACTGGCCGCTTTTTACCCTCAGGAAATAATCCTGGTACTCATTTATGTTAGAGGCTGAGTCGACCCCAGGGCCATAGTGCGATCAGGAGGATTATATCAATGAAAAATTCCAATGACACCATCTGGAATCGAACCAGCGACCTACCGATTTGTAGCACAGCACCTTAACCACCGTGCTACCGCGGTTCTCAAAGTTAATATACTGAGATAAAATTATGATTACATCATGTTGGGATAAGTGTGACAGCGCAAAGGTGTAAAGTGAATGTGAAAATAAAAGCTCTCCATACATACTTAAGCTGGCTCCCATATGAATATACTTACAATCTTTCAAGCAGGAGAAAGAAATTCAGCCTCTAATCAATCACCAGAATTGCAAACAGAATATCTTTTGTTAATATATATACAAAACTTACCAGAAACTGAAGGTTATTTATCTCTGCACAATCGGTCCCTTTGTGAGATATATCTAACATGATCCAGCATTCCATTGTTGTATTCAGTAAACAGGGTTCACAGAAAAACAAAGTCTGGGTACCATGCCAGAAAAAATACATCCCAGAAATGTGTGTAATTTTATGACCTGATAACTTTGGTGGAAGAAAACATTGTGCGCGCGTGCGTGCGTGCGTGTGTGTGTGAGAGAGAGAGAGAGAGAGAGAGAGAGAGAGACAGACAGACAGACAGACAGACAGACAGAGACAGAGTTTTGGACAAAATTTTGGGCTGAAGTAGTTGGATGAATCTGCAGCTGGTTACAAATACATTGCACTAAAACTTTATAGAGCACTTTCCACATATGGATCCACAGACACTAAGCACACTTCTGAATACCTTTCAGGGAAATATTTTCCACATACACACTGGTCCATGACAGTCAGTGCAACACTCAACACTGGCCACTACCACACTAATGTTCATTGCTATTAAAAAGAAACCTCCAACAGACATAAGGACCAATACCTGTAAGCATCTCTGGTAGGAGTGTCTCCAGATTGCAGGTTTTCTCTTGATGTATTGCGACAGGACGCCAGTTTAGATTCGAGTGTCTGAAACGGGAAAATTTGACACAGTATATGAAAGAATATCTAGTATGCGGCAGTTCTGGATTATCACGGCTAATGACGATGGATGGGCTGAGGGTTTTTCTTCACTTTGGCAGAGAAAAGTCACGTAATTTAAAGGTAACAAAGAAAGAGACAAAAAATGCATAATTATTACAGGGCCAGTAAATACACCTAAGAATTATACAAATTAATATTCATCACATACACAAGCATTTTATACAGAACACAATTCTGTGGCTATGAAAGAACTTTTGTGTGTTAATTCCAATGGTTGCAGTTTCATAATACCATATTCCCTTGATTATAAGACACTATCGATTGTTAAGACACATGCTTCATTTAGTAATAGGTATTCAGGAAAAATGCTGTAAACTGGAAGCAAGCAGCATTGTCAATATTCAGACAAGAAATGTCTTTGTATTAACAAACACAAATCACCAAAAAAAAAACTGAATATTTTAAGCACAATAAACAAATCTGTCAATTCAATGTCTTCTTCACTTCTGTGCATAGTATCCAACTCCAAATCTACCTCTCCCAAGCCACCCCTTAACTCTGGGCAGTCAAGATCAGAACTGTCCCACAAGATAATATATTCTGTGCCATCCAGTGCAATTATTAAGCAGCATTTCTTGAACAATGACACATTAACGTTCAGCCCTGCCAATGAAACCCAACCCCGCACCCCCAACTCCCTTTCCTGACTGCTAATTGTAAGGAGGTTTAAAAATGCAACAATGAGCACAGGTGTAACAATGAATGATGGCTCATCACAGAGAATTGGTCATTATTAAAGGTACTTGGTATTTGCAGCCTTCATGCCATTACTAGCTGCTTTAAACATTGTCACACTTAATGGCATCATAAGCAAGAGAAATGCGTACCAATAATTTTACCATCTCCTCCAATGCTACCTTTGTGTTTGCTGTTCCACAATTAGTGTTACGAACATGAACATTTTCCTCACTTCCTTTTCTTTACATGTAACACAGAACACAACTTTTGACATCAATTCTTTGCTGCTGTCAAATATGAGACACACTCTGTATTTCAGAAAATTTTAAAATATGAAAAAATAGTGTTCTGAATTGAGGAAACTGGTACTAATGATATTGTATACATAAATGCAGCATATAATACGGCATCTTTCTGATCTGCACACACACACAAACATTATCTTCATCAATTCCCCAGGATAAGTGGCTAAAATATACATGTGATAAATATCATATAAACATGACAAAATTTGTATTATCACTGGACATTTCAGGTCACAATCAAGTAGCCACTTGTAAGCACCGTTACACAGTACCGAAGATACACGTGCAGGCACTCCAGTCACTTGTGTAACACATAACAATTTTTATGCATTCTTTGCACAAGGTGCACTGCATGTCCACATGCACAATCAGAGGCAATATTTTGGTCATTTCATGTGAAATAACCAAAGGAAACAGCAACTTCAGACCTTCACTTCCTGCACTGTAATTAAATCTGCTAAAGCCACAGAACCAGCCATCTAAAATAACAAATAATGTACACTTCTGGAATGGTATTTCCAAATCACGGTATTTTCACAAAGCACAAAGGTTCATCAGCTGTGTGATACTCTGAAGTGTCTACAGATGTAATTTTAAAGTTTCTGAAAAAAGCTGTGAAATTAAAAAATCATGCGGCGTTGTAAAGGTTTACCAGGCTTCCATGGCCACACAGGTTATGCTCTGACAATGAATTCTGGGGGAATAAACACAACCATTCAATTCTTTTAGAAAAATATTTTGTGTTTGCTGTGATTTCAATTACAGTTATGCCACATGTCATGATTAATACACAATGGGGGTGACAATTTACATGCTACATCCATTTGAGCGATTCTGCTCATGCCCTGCAGTCATCTATAGACCTTTTACAACAATCAATATAAGAAGTGGTGCTGTTAAGTCTTTGGTTTTCACCACTTCCTCCATATCTAGAAAAATAACACCTATACGTCAAATGACAGTAGGTACTTTTAGCTGAATGGGTTCTAAATTTCGTGTTTGAAACTTAAAACTTTTGTTTTTCGGATCTGAACCGAAGATGGGAGGCCCTGATGTAGAGTTTACGACAAAAGAGTGCACAGATGTGATGAAGTTCTTGTTTCTCAAAGGGAAAACAGAAATTTATGATGACATGTCAGTTACATTAGGTGAAAAAAGTCCTTCCTACTCAATAGTTAAAAACTGGGTTGCTTGAGTGAAGACAGGACATTCCAGCACTGATAATGAATGAAGACTGTCCAGATTGGCCACTTGTGGTCACTGTGCCTGAAAATATGGATGCTATTCACAGCATGATGTGGGCAAACCGGAGAATTTCAGCCAAAAAAAAGAGAAGAAATTCTGGAGATATCTCAGGAATGTGTAATGTTTATCATCCATATGTTGGATATAAGGAACCTCTCTGCCAAGTGGGTGCCAAAATGTTTGTATGAGGATAAGAAGCATGATCGCGTTGTGGTGGCTTCACAGGAAATTTCTGGGCACCTCAGATGGACTGCAGAAGGTTTCTTGGCTCAACTTGCGACAGTGTATGAAACATGGATATATTTGTATGATCCAGAGACAAAAGAAGAATCTAAGGAGTGGAGACACGGTTGTTCCCTCGTCAAAAAATGTTCTGAACATATAAGTCAGCCTCTAACGTAATGGCATCTGGTTTCTGGGACAAAGACAGGATACTGCTGGCTGAATACCTCAAAAAGGGTGGAACAATGACAGCAAGCTACTACACACCTCTCTTGGACAAAGTGAAGCAGACAATGGTCTCCAAATGGCAGGGGAATCCATCAAAAGGAGTGCTGTTTCTCCAGGACAATGCCTCCCCACACAGTTCCCATCACACAGTGAAAGTTGGCTGATCTACACTGTGAGGTGCTGAAACACACTGCCTATTCACCTGATCTGGCTCCTTCAGACTACCATTTGTTCCCAAACGTGAAAAAAGCATCTGAACGGTATGAAATTTTTGACCGATGAGGATGCCGCAAATTACTGGTTTGCAGCCCAACCGTCAGCATCCTATCTGCATGGTTTAAAGAAACTGGAGCAGTGGAGTAAGATGTGCACTGAACTCAGGAAAGCATATTGTAAATAAAGTATCTGTGTCAAACTCGTAACTTGTTGTGGGTTTCACAAAGCCAAAGACTTATCAGCATCCCTGTATTAACCAACAAATGCACTTAACAAAATACAACAAAAATAGAATTCATGACAAGTACGAAACTCCTACATGCCATCCTCAGGGAGTCTTCTAGAACAAGGGAATACAAAACCAACATGCTGATCTAGGTACTGATTGAACTTTTTAGCATGATTAAAAATTTAAAAATACATACAGTTGACAAGCATAAAATTACAACATTGTGATATTAAAACTATGTAATAGTGAACTGCTTCAGGCACAAGCTTGCAGGCATTTTTATTGTCTGCAGTATGTACACAAACAACCGTCTCGATCTATGTGCTCCACAGGGTGATCATGCAGATGCAGTGTGTGAAATGTGTCATGTTGGACTTCATGAGCCTTCAAACTGGTGTGTGGCCTTGCATGCTCACGTTGCAGCAAGATTTATGCCACATTCTTGTAAGGCTCAACTCATTTCAAACAATTCCCAAGCTCTTGAAGCATCTGCTGTAGGAGATGAGCTGTCTCTCATCTTGGCATCACATCCACAACAATCACTTCTTCACAGTCCCAGATGGCAGTGATCACAACCTTGCCCACTGACAGCCACTTTATGAAGTTCTTCTTTCTTGGAGACTGGGGGTTTTGCCAATCCAAGTATTGTCTTTTCATGTCCAGTCCAGAATGAAAGACCCATGTTCCATCTGCTGTTTACTATCCAGGAAAAGAGTGCTTTGTCCGTCAGCTTCAAAATATGTCAAAAACTCAGATGAAATAACTTTTCTCTTAATTTTGTCCTTGACTATAAGGCTCCAAGGAATCCTTCTCATGTACACCTTTGATAAGATGGCGTCAGCAAGGCCATTCATGGAGCTCTGCTTTTTCTGTTTTGTTAGCAATCGTTCTTTTTGCCCAGTGATCAATCATGCCTCCGCTAAACACTGAAGAGAAGTTTGTGGATGTCTCCCACTAATTCTTTCTTTGTATAACAGGAATCAGCACACACTGTTTGTAACACACATCACTGACAGACTCCATTTCAAGTGCTGCTGCAGTGGTGCTACCTATCAGAGACTTTTACAACTTCACACATAAATGACAGGAACTGCAAATATGTACATCACCCAAAATGTCACATTGCTAGCTTTGTTACTGGGTGGGGGGGGGGGGGGAGGAAGCGAAAGGGAAAGGGGAAAAAAAAAAGGGAAAAAAAAGAAAAAAACAACATAACTTTCAACGGAACCCAACAAAAGGTAAAAAAT
>Ga0123352_10019374_pt1 | contig 10854 bp, 7 predicted proteins | sample TergutLab28metaG_FD_89700 | JGI IMG/M metagenome (GOLD analysis project Ga0123352, IMG submission 89700) | Labiotermes labralis P1 segment gut microbial communities from Petit-Saut dam, French Guiana - Lab288 P1 | ecosystem: Host-associated > Arthropoda: Insects > Digestive system > Gut ... | reverse complement strand
TGCACAATATGTAATACGTAGATACAATTAAAATTATAAAATATTTAAAAGTGCTCCAACATGTTTCGGATCACAGAGGATCCATCATCAGGGAGACTTGTACAGTGCTTGGCTAAAAATTACAAGAATGATTCTATCATGTCCGTTAACATGGACAAGGTCGGTGTTATAGCAACATATTGTGACCCGTTGTGCGTGTGTGTGGGTCACAATATGCTGCCATAACACCGACCGTGTCCATGTCAACGGACACGATGGAATAATTCTTGTAATTTTTAGCCAAGCACTGTACAAGTCTCCCTGATGATGGATCCTCTGTGATCCGAGACATGTTGGAGCACTTTTAAATATTTTATAATTTTAATTGTATCTACGTATTATGTATTGTGCATTAGTTGGATAATAAAAGTATTTAATTATTTCACAGCGTGTTCTGCGTTATTTAGACAAATCTAAATTGCTTGTAATTTTTAAGGGTATTTAGTGTGTTACTGATTTAATATTTTGCTGAAGTGTTTTGTACGAACGAGAAATAATTTATAGTTGATTTTCGTCAGAAATGAAATACACGTGAAACTCTTTCAGACACCGAAACAATTTGGTATGCATTGAATACCCGAGTAAAGGAAGGGTTGTTCCCCAGGAAATCTGGGATGTGAAGGTGGGTGGTGGTGGTGGGGGGTGGACCTGACATAATTTCACCGAATATTCAGATTCTGCCACTGTGTTGTTCTTTACTCTAATTATTAACCAACAAATGCACTATACAAATTTCACATTAAAACGCTTAAAATCGCTCCGACATGTTTCGATCCTAAGATCATCCTCAGGGAACTACGTTGTTCCTTGATAAAGTCATTTTAAAAACATTCACAAAATGACTTTAGCAAGAACAACGTAGCTCCATCAGGATGATCTTAGGATCGAAACATGTCAGAGCGATTTTAAGTGTTTTAATGTGAAATTTTATATAGTGCATTTGTTGGTTAATAATTAAAGTGATTCTACGAAATGCACGGTGCAACAATGAGGATTTGTGTTGTTCTTCTTTGGCATTGCTAAACAGTGTGTTAGCTATGTTGTGCCTGTTGAGTTGCGTTCAGTCTGTGAAGAGCTGTGTAAATCTGTGATTTCCAGGCCTACTTCTTACACTCATACAACCACGCGGGCTTTCATTCAGAAAAAAAAGGTTACAATATATATGTTTTCGGCTCGTTCTTTCCGGCCCTAACAAGAACAATCGGGCAGATTTAATTTTCGATATGCTCGCAGCCACAACAGACACATTTGTCTCATCGTGGGACGAACGTTTCTATTGTATGTTGGCGAAAGTCCGTATTCCTGTTATCGGTCGTAGTGTTGCAACTGTATTCACACAGATGCCATCTCTAAATAACTGGCCGTCAAGACCTCTGGCAGCAGATGATAGTCACTTGGCGACGAATTCCCCTAACATATTCATAGTCATTTAGGTTTTCTATTTATCAACTTGCATAGGATGTAGACTTATTTTATGGCCGATTCTCTTATCCTTCATTTATTTCTGTTTTATTTTTTGGCGGTGTCGTGACAAGAGAAAACAAAATGTGGAGTTATTACTAGTATTGAAGTTTGGGGATGGATAATGAACAACATGGTTTAACATTTAAAGACTCAACGTAATCTGCTTTATATAAGGAATCAGTCCGTACCGCGCTGTAAACACTTTCCACCATGGCTATAAAAACCAATCAGTTAATGACGTATAAAGCAAAAGTCGCTGTCTGTTCTGAGATCCGTACAAAGCACTCAACGCAAAGCGAGCGCCATGTAGAATTTTTGAATATTAAACCTGGTGGTATGTAAAGAAACCGCTAGGCTTTAAAAAGTTAAATTTTTGGTAAACAATCTATTATTAACCACGGGCAATTAAAAATAATTTAGATAGTACAATTGTCTTATTTCGTCAGTACAACACTTTGAAACACAAAGATGATAAAAGGAGTAAATAATGAACATATTTGACTGCGAAAGTTTGGTAGTAAAAACAAGGAAGAAAATTTCATTCATACAGACTGAATGGGGTCCTTTGTCTAGAATGCGAAAGGACTACTGTTGTATTTCAACATTTCGGTTTTTTATTAGATTCTCTTGCCTTATGTATGTATATATCCTCAATTGTCCACACAGAAGATGTAATGTTGGAATTTCCCCTTAGTCCTAAGAGAAACTGGAGAACCCCGTCGGAGCAGTACAGCGAAATACTGTTAAGAGTATTACAGTGTATGAAATAACATTGAAATACTATACGCAGAAGAAATGTCGAAGGCAGACAGAATTCGAGTAATTGAATGGCGAATGCAGGATTTCCTCATACCATGACTGGTGGAATAACTGATGTCTCTTTTGTGTTCGACATGGACTGATGACGGACTGGTTGTTGGCAGAGGAGTTTTGGTGAATCGGAATCATACTTTTATCACATTAATATTATTCACGAGAAGGTTAAAGAAGACATTGTCAAAGACTGGTGTAGGCCAGTGCAATGTGCCGGGGATGCACAGTCTTCAGCAAGGTTACATGAATGGTTGAAGTTCTCCTATCTTCTCCAGCATCCTCTTCAAGTTTATTTAGGTAGAAGAAACATGTAAAGCACGATCTTAGATCAGTATTGCAGTACGAGGTTTTGACAGGTCTGCTAATGATAGAACTGAATGGTACACTGATTGAGCTCCTTCAGCCGCAACATGCAAAAGACCGTTGGCACTTCGCAAACCAAAATAGTACACAGTGTTTTGCAGGGACACATGCGCTCTTTGTTTAATAGAGCGCTGTCTTGATTCTCTCTGTCTCTAAGGCGTTACTGTACTTCCTTATAGCCGTTTTCTTGGAGTATTATTATGTACCGTTATGTGATTTAGGTATGTTAAACCAGCCTAGTTTTGATCCCAGTGGCCTCTCGGTCTAAGGCATGGGAATGAGGCCGCACACTTGCTGGAATTGTGGGTTCGAATACGGCCGGGGGGCTTGTGTGATTGTCTCTTGTGAGTGTTGTGTGTTGTCAGTGTGATCGTGAATCCTCGATAATGAGGAGTTCCTGGCCCTCTAGGGCTTTTGCACCATGGGGGAAAGTAGCCTAGTAATGGCTGCTAAAAACAAGAGAAAATATGTTTGAATTGAAACCAAGCTTGTAGCTCCACTAGACAGGCATTTGACTCTGACCCAACATTGAGGTGCTTTTGCGTAACCATTTTTGCCTTTCAAAGGCAGTATGTACCAAACATGAGTGTGTGTCTGGCATGAAAAACGCATGCGCCGTGTTAAATTGTCATCTTTGGTCTGTCCGGATCTACCATATTTTTTACATTATCTCATAAATGGCACGATTTTCAGGAAAATAGTTATTGAAGGCGAAATGCGTGTTTTAATTTTATCTTCAACTTTTGTCTGAAACATTTTCGATTCCAAAAAAAATGCATCCCGACATTATTATAAGTGTACATAGTTCTTCGTGTAAAGCACCCTCATTAATGTCAGATTTTAATCAAATTTGAGTTTTCACGACAGATTTTCGATAAAACCTTAAAGACCAAATTTCATGCAAATCCGTTCATTGGGGGGCCGAGTTGTTCCGTTCAGACAGACGGAAGGACAGAGAGCCCTAACGAAGCTAATAGTCGGTCTTCACAATTTCACGAACGCACTTAAAATGGTTGGATGAAATTTAAACAATAGAAACAAATAGAAGAAGAAATGGATGTAGGATAAGTGACTGCTGGGGACTGGAGACGAAATAACAAAATCGAAAAGTGGTGCATTCCATGTTGTCGGAGCTCTTTGGTGATTCGAGGCAATCTCTGTCGTCTGTACCTCGAAATATCAAGACTGCGTGTTTGTAAGGGACAGACGTGTAAGAAGAAATACGGGGACGCTTATTTCGTGGCTATTGTAGGACGTAGCAGATATAAATACGTTTTATATAAGGCAAAACAGACAGATATTTCATATACATAATACAATTTTCAGCAACGTAAAGGGTGGGAGAGGGACGCCGAGTATTTTTTATATATTCGAGTGTAGGCGTTGAAAAATGTTGTTCTGTCACTCTTTATCAAATGTAATTTCATTTACATACACAAAGGACAAAATTCCTACCGAACTTTAATAGAAACACATCTGGGCAACATTTGGAGCCGTTTAGAATTTTAGATCAGCAGAACTTTTAAGATTGGTGTTACAGTTGCTTGTACTGAAATAATTTTCTCAAGTAAGGCTAGTGCCTATTTCGTAGGCGTCTAGGGCTGCGTAAGGCCTTAGTGGAAGAAAAAACAATGGCCGTCGGAGGAATATTGTTCTTGTTGTGCGTTTGTGCGAGGCGCAATTTTCGCTTATAGCCTGTTCTGTTTAAATTTCCGGTATATTTAAGACCTGCACGAACTAGTTCTTCATTTATTTTAAATTATGTTTCCTTGGTTGTTGATTAAATACATGACAGTCTTCCAATTAGAATACATTACGCGCTAAATGTTATCTCTCCATCGTAGTCGTAGACTTTGTTTAGAGTTCTTTCAATTACTTTGTTTGTGGAAAGAGATCCCTTGGAAGACCTGGACGCAGATGAGAGAGTAATATGGAAATGGCTATTAAAGAAGTGGGAGGGAACGGCGTGGACTGGATTAATCTGGCTCATAATTAAGACAAAGAGCGAGCTTTTGTGTAAACAGTATGGTATTTCAGGTCTCATGAAGTGCGGGAAATTCCGTGACTAGCTGGGAGACTATTGGCTTTTAAAGGACTACACTTCATGTATTTAGTTAGATGTATTACCCTTTTATTTGCTGATTTTCCTAGTTCTTTGTTTAATTCTAGAAGAGGAAAAGGATGCCATCACTCTCTCCACGCGGCCCAAGCTGCATACTGTTTCTACTCTTCGAACACAGGACTCACATTTCCGAATTTGACTCGAAGCATGACACTGTTTGTGCTTGCCGCCATTCCCAAATAAAGAGAAAATGCCTATGGGGCCGTCATTCTGTCCGCGTTTGTGTCTTTGTGTCTTCTATTTCAAGTTTTGAATAAGTTGACCGAAGTTTATACGCAACTTGGTTAGGGAAGTAAGCCATTACAGCACACCCTAAACTGTACTTCATTATTTCCTGCTGTCAGTTACATTTCAGTAGCATATGAACAAAATTATGAGGTAGGAATAATTGCTAACATCCCTTACTTTAGGTTTGGAAAATATTGTACGGTAATGGGGCGCGGTAAAGTAGGCAGTTTTTTAAATGAAATCTGTTACGTCACTGCCAGTAACAACATAATGGCCTTACATATATTTTTATCTCTGACTATGTTGACGGTAACTAAAGAACCCTTGAAACTAGCAGCATGAGGATGGATCATGGCCTACTTATATGTCAGGTACGGTATTTCATTTTTAAACCAACAGTCTGAAACTTGGTGAAGAATTGTATCATAGAGATTATCCGACGAATTTAAAGGCTACAAAATCTGGGCGTGAAAAATAAATTCTACACAAATCAAACAACAACAACAACAACAACAACAACAAAACTAATAGAAAAATAATAAGTATGTAGATCTAGAAGTAGATGCAGTAAGAGAATTCCGTCAGGAATTCATTGTTACGTGTTATGTTGTCCCGTGTCGGTGAATCCCTTCCATTGTTATAGTGCTACATCATAATTATGGGTGGTGAGTTTGGGAGAATGAAGGCTATAATATATCATTGATTCAGGTGTCGTAGAAGATTAAAGCAGAGGGTCTTCCCTTCTTGTACCACTATAAATCAGATGTGATGCTGCTTTACTGTAGCTGTTAGAAGACGTTTGAGCAGTAATTGGATGGTTAAGTACAAGAATATTCGTGCGGAATATGAACACTTCGAGTGGTCAGTCGTAGGCCGAAGAAGATGGGAAATACAAAATAGATTTCCACCATTTTACTGACGGTTACCCACCCTCCAGGTTTTACAGATGAGTGTACCGTGCATGGTAGTCCAACTCCTATGTACTATACAGCCTACAAATGCTTGTATACACTCACAAACAGAATATTTGCATTTTTGATTAAATCTCACGCCATCACGCAGTGGACAAATGATATTATTATAGAAAATAATCAGAGGAATAAGGTACATTTTTACAATTTCTCTAATGAATGTTACTGTTGGAGTAGAATTATATTGATGTGTAGGGATTTGTTTTGCTCCAGTCGGGGACGTTCGTAATTTATTTTATGGCTGCACAACCCACGTTGGTCATAACATACATTTTTTTTTGCGGGTAGGAGTCTTTTGTTGACAAGCCTTTAATCAAGGAAAGTAATACAGCTCATTGAGTAAAAAAATACCATGATACATGTGTGCACTTTTTTGTTGTTTTTTTATTGTCATCTTACATTTCGCTTAAAAATTTTTCCTCCGATAGTCATCGCCATGTTCTCTCTTTCTGGTGCGACCATTCGGAAGTTTTATTAGTTATAGTGTAGTCCAAGCCCACCGCTGTTATTTTTGTTAGGCGACAAATGGCCTTTGTTCACTGCTGTTTTATTCCTTAATAAATGTTTAGTGCATAAATCAATCACAATAAGGATGCATGGGTGTCAAATAAGTACATCGTTAATTACCCGGTGTATACAAGTTTGTGGAAAAAAGAACTGTACCCCTGAATTTGAATACGTTATTTATTTTAAAACATGTGATCTTACTAGTTGTATAAAGAGAGACGAACTTGATGTCACTTGCTTTATTATTTCATTATTTACTGCTCAACATGTTTCGGATGTTAATACATCCATCCTCAGGAGCTTGCGACTTATTTGATGAGTTATTTCATGGATTGTATTGTTCTGGCACGATGCGTGTTGGTGTTACGTTGTGGTTTGGCTGAGGTAGTGTGGTATCCGTGTGCGGGCTGAAACTGTGCTTCAGCCCGCACACGGATACCACACCACCCCAGCCAAACACAACGTAACACCAACACACATCGAACCAGAGCAATAAAACCCATGAAATAACTCTTCAAATAAGTCGCAAGCTCCTGAGGATGGATGTATTAACATCCGAAACATGTTGAGCAGTAAATAATGAAATAATAAAGCAAGTGACATCAAGTTGGTCTCTCTTTATACAATTATGAAGATGATGCACGTTCCAGTAAACATAAGGTGTAATCTTACGTTTGTTACGAGATGTCCAGCAGGTCACAGAGATTTCGTTTGTTGGCTGTTGTGCCTACGTACGTTGCCTTCATACTTGATCCTGTCAGTGGCAGTGGATTGTATGACTCACAGAGTCGTTCTTTCTTTCTTTCTTTCATATTCCGACTTCATCTACATATTAATCGTAAGTGTAGTGGTTACAGATACACTTCATCACATTCACAGACACACGCACATACTCGGTAGGACTCCTCTGAACGCGGGATCAGCCCGTCGTAGAGACCTCTACCTGACAACACACAACACCTACAAGAGACAGACATCCATACCCCCGGCGGGATTCGAACCCGCAATCCCAGCAAGCGAGCGGCCGCAGACCTACGCCTTAGAGGGCACTGCCGCCGGGATCGGTCCTAACCCACTTATTAGGATAATGTGTGTGCTGCAGTAAGCCAACTGTAAACTCAGTCCCGTTACAGGCCCTAGGTGCCCAGAGGATTCCAGGAAGTTAAGGTTCCCAGGTTACGTGACAATGGCCCAGAATGGTGGTAAGGTTGTCAGCCTTACGCACCGGCCATTTTTACCCCCAGGAAATACTCCTGGTACTCATTTCTGTTAAAAGCGGAGTCGACACCAGGGCCATAGTGCGATCGGAAGGATTATATCAATGAAAAATTCCAATGACACCATCAGTAAGCCAAATGTATTGTGCTTTTTTTTTTCGAGTTTAGATAAATTGTAATCGCATAAAGCAACTTTCGACACGTGAGGAATGTAAACATACCTCATGGTTTGCTCAGTTTAAGGAAAGAGGATCGCACTAAAGGAAAAATTTTCACATTCACCGACTTCGGCAGAGGATGTTGCAAGCTGAAGGACCTGAAAAGTATCTTGTGTGCGGGTTCCAGGAGACTAAATGCCCTTCGCAGTTTGCGAATTCTTATACCCAAAACCACGACCCAAAGTCTGCTGCACAAACGGCTGAAATTATTTGCTTGCAGAATGTAACTGACCTGCGAAATTAAGGAAAATGTTCTTCCGCTCTTTTCAAACACGCCTACTTCATGTTAAAAAGAAATGAAGATTAACATAAAACATTAGTGTTACAACTCTCCATTCCACAGTAATGACCATGTTAACTGTTACAGTGCTGTTACAAAAATGGGGAGTGTAACAGCAAATTGAATATTTAGAGAATGAAAGTGACACCCCGAAAGGGGGAGGTGTGGTGCTGGTTTCCATATGGCCGTGAGATAGAACCCTCTCTTTCTTCAGAAAACGCCATTAAGGGAAACGTCTGTCTCGACACGTTAGAATTGTTTTCTTTCCCACCAGTTGAGGACTTTAACGCGAAAAAAGGATATGCGGTTGTTTTCCAATACGAAGGGACTCAGCTTCGTTTCATAGGGCTCGACATGCTGTGAATGCTGCGTTGGCTGAATGATGGATTTCTAGGAAGTGGACCAATAAGCTGGCCTCTAAGAAACGCAGGTCTTATTGTACTGGATCTTCTCTTGCTTGGCTGTGAAGAATATTGTGTGCACTGAAGACTATGGCTGCAGTATTCGAAATGGGAATAAGAAGCCTTTCTGCTAATCAAGTAGCAAACCACGTAACCTAGCAAACAAATAACATTCTCGATAGAGCAGACCTGTTCGGAGAATCCAATAGTCATTCAGCTACTCAGACGACTCCCCGCCTTTGAAGAATCCGAAGGCTAATTACTGTGTTTACAAGAGCACGCCTGTGGGCGGTTGAATTTCCATAATCCAAAAACACTATTAAAGAAGGGTGGAATTTTGTGAGGCTGTTTAATGTGAAGACAAACAAGGCTACCAACAAAAATTAAAATTATTGTGATTGTATAGGTATAAATATAAGTATTTTCACAGTGGTCGATACCAGTGACAGTGTAGTCTAAGGTGTAGATCTGCGGCCGCTGGATTGCTGGGGACGGGGGTTCGAATCCCGCTGAGGATATGTTTGTTCATCATTCTTGTTTCTTGTGTATTGTGTAGGTAGCGGTCTCTGTGACTAGCTGATCACCCTTTCAGAGGAGTCCTACCGGGTGCGTGTGTCTAAAAGTGTGTAATCTAGAAACCTCGAAACCGAGGCGGCCTGGGCTCGAGTTGGGCTGTTGCACCACAGAAAAATACTCACTGCAGTTTCGTTCTACCTGCCTTCTTTCTGACCTGTTGCAGCCACTTTAAAAATTTACTGTGCTCAACTACAGTATGTCAACAATGTACACACCTCTTTATTTTGATGTTTTGCTGACCGTACATCTCAGTATAATCTTAGCAATTGACCAACTTAATGCACAAATTCTTTTTATTATATTTATCTACATGTTTCGAACACTGTTGTGCTCATCATCAGGAGTTCAAATTGTATTATGCAGAATCTGGTATCGTCACTCTCTGTAGGTGGCCGTCCGGTGCGCACCTTGCGCAGGTGAGCACGGGAAGGCTACCTACAGAGAGTGACGATACCAGATACTGTATAATACAATTTGACCTCCTGATGATGAGCATAACAGTGTTCGAAACATGTAGAGGAACATAATAAACTTATTATAAAACAAGAGTTTATGCATTAAGTTGGTCAGTTGCTAAGATTACACTTCTTTATTGTTTGGCAACAAAGTTAACGAAAAAAATCGATCACTATTCGATGTTAGGCTGTAAATAGTAGAACATTGTTAATAGAAAAATGTATTTGTAGACTGTCACAATAAATGAACACCTTCTTTGCGAGTTTTGTTGTCCTCAAAGCGGTTTTGCTGGGGTGTGACGCTGTATCGAGTGTTAAAGTTACCGATAGTTCGGCAGATCGAATTGACTACTACCATCTTAAACTACAGTGCTTAGAATATTTAAGAGAAGTCGTTACGTTGTTAGTGGGCCGACTAGACCTCCAAAATCTCCATTTTTTCCCCACTTCACGTACTAAATATCTCTGTGGAGCACAGTCTTTCTTCATGATGTACTAGTGGGTCAGTTAGTTAAAAATTTCCGTAAGTTTAGAGCCCCAGACTGTTGATTACAGTGTTCACAACAGCCGGCACCTCGGCCCCGTTTCGAACCACTTAAAGAGCTGTCACATTCTCAAAGTGAATTACACAAATGCCTTTAGAAACCCCCTTAAACGACGGATGTGGCGCCTGAACATTTCCATCGCGTTTCTTCACTTGGATTTTCATCGACTAATTCAATTACCCAAAGAAATATAAGTCACTGAGATCTAAGGGGAAACGTCATTTTGTTGCTTCCTAGCCCTGTCACTCAAGAAATATTATCGTTGTGACATGTGCTTGGAAATAAGAAGGAGGTGGTAGCGGAAACGGAGGAATTAAAAATGAACTTACGGAAGGGTTTCACAATTTGTTTTACTGCTGTAATATTACTTGATGATATAAACGACAAGGAATAAATGAGATATGAATAAATGAGATATGTAAGACGAATTATATAAATATATGCATAAGTGGCATTTGCTTAAAAAAAAACGGAGGACACAGCGTGGATTGATTGGTAAAGAGAATTGTTTAAAACTCCGTGGCCTTAGTCGGCACGCGAACTATACCGACAGAGCGACCGCCGCCGGTCGGCGAAGTTAGTGCCAACTTTTGCGGATAGAGGGGTGTCACGTGGTCAGCGCAACGGGTCCCCACAGCCGTTAATCTCTGTTTTC
>Ga0123352_10019369_pt1 | contig 10856 bp, 12 predicted proteins | sample TergutLab28metaG_FD_89700 | JGI IMG/M metagenome (GOLD analysis project Ga0123352, IMG submission 89700) | Labiotermes labralis P1 segment gut microbial communities from Petit-Saut dam, French Guiana - Lab288 P1 | ecosystem: Host-associated > Arthropoda: Insects > Digestive system > Gut ... | reverse complement strand
TGATGAGCACATGTGCTCGAAACATGTAGAGGCATGAAATAAAACTTATTGTGAAAAAATTTTGTGCATAAAGTTCGTTAAATACTGAGATAAATACACTGAGATGCACGGTCAGCAAAACGTCAACACATAATACAAATAAGAGTTGCAAATCTACAACTGGTTAATTAAACAGTTGTAGATTTGTAACTGTTATTTGTGTGTTGTGTAAAGACGGTTAAATTTAATAAAATTTGTCACGTGTGCACAACGGGATGGAAACAATCCAATTCAAATCATTAAATAAGCTACACCAAAAACAATATATTAATTTGATTAAAATAGAGTTGTCCTGTGGTTAGTTAAGCTCCATACCATAAGGGTGTACTGACGAGTGCAAGATTAGCTCCACACTTTCTTAAACTTCAGTAGTATATGGAGGGAAATAACTAGCTACATCCCCTAGACTCTTTATTCCCAGAAAAGGGCCACCAGTGCCCAGAGAACAGGAACCCGCTTGGTTCTCAGTCCCGGATTTGGCGCTGTAAACTCAAAGTTACTGCCCACGCCTGAAACAGAATACCGACTCTTAGGTTACCTGCCCTTAGCCTAGCGAGAGCAATGACTGAATTATAAATTGTTATATTAACCTTTTGAAGCCTAATGTCAACTATAGTGGTCGTACCGCACCGCTAACCTCTAAAGTTGCATTTTATATATTTATTCAACAAATATAGGTACTGAATATTTTAAACGTGGTATATATTCTCCGTCTTTTTCTCTTCAAAATGCATTTTGTTTCATAATTCTAATATATTTGGTTCCTGTATTATTCACATTTTATATACAGGGTGTGTTAAAATTAAAAATATAATTCCGGCGCCAAAAGGTTAAGAGTCAATTGCAGCTGAACGCATCAGAATTTATAGCAAAAGATCGCATGTCACCTGTCCAATCACGTACAGCATTGCACGTTCCCCTCTGCTGTACGGCCCACATACTTCAAACCACCTCTGCTACTGTTGTTACCACTCTCACTTGCTCCAAGCCTCACCCACTCCCACCACTTTGACTTAGTAGATCCGAGCGCTCCGACATCAAGCGGTTTATTTACAAGTCTTTAGCTTTGTTCATCGGGTAACTGAAGACTCCGTCCTTTTGGAATGTTTGTGCAACATCATGGTCTTGTGTCAGTTAATCATTAGCAATGCAGGCCACACAACAACATAGGTTTATCCCTGTCTACTGCATGTTTCGGTGGTTCATTCGACCATCATCGTGTATAGAAATACAGGTTGGTAAACGTGCTGTGCACAGGCGCCCCTTCACAGTCTATCCGATAAGCTACACTGAATATCGTTACACAAACATCAGCAAGAAAAACAAAAAATTCGTAAAATGAAACCAATTAGTTGGTTTTAATATAAGAATTTATCACGATGCAGGTCACCTGAACGTAAAAAATCTTAAAATATTCAACAAAATTTGCAACTTAAGACCCAAAGTACAATAACACAAGATACAGAGGTTTCAGTATTTTATCGTCTGGTGCAGGGATATGAAGCAGGCAACTGGCATAATGCTCCTTCAGCTGGTAACAGGATCTCGCTGTTTCGAAGAGGCACAATTTTTCAGGGATAAACAGGTTCCCATTAGCGCACGTCATATTCCCGAACAGAAGGATTCCTCTCGTTCCTCTTCGTCCTCTCTCTTCACTACTTCCAGCTATCTGCATCTTATGTCCAGACACTTTTCTGAAATTATTTTCCAAATGCTTTTTGAACTGTGTTTCCTCCTGTAAGTAACAAACTTCGCCGAACTGTATATAAAGAAATATGACTTCATACAAGAGTCAAAAGTCGTGTGCACACGCGAACGCTCAAAGTCACTCGAAAAGTGCGGACCATGAGAAGCTCGCAGTAAGGACAGCACAGGGCGTCGCATCGTTGTGTGTCTACGTCCTACGAAGTGCACCACTAACAAAATAGCAAATGAAGTCTGTTTAGATTTTTGTCGTCTGAGCGACATAAGTCACCTACACTTTCAGTAAGATCCCTTCCTTCAACCTGCCAACTTTTCACACATTGTTACCACAGACAGTGCGGCACTGCAGGATGTTAGGACAGCAGGTTGCCGGCACGGTCTTCACAATCTGGGATGGAACCATCACAAACTACCAACCTTTCAGAAAAAAAAATGTGGTTATTATACATACCACTCGCTGGTAAACAAAAGTTTTTTGCATTTTGACAAAACACTTTTCATGCTTCACGTCTAATTCCCAGCACATAAAGCTATCGCTTCCTTCACATCACAGCAGTGGCTTATCTTGTCACTGCAGATCCGGTGTGTGTTCTGTGCTGCTGAGCTATGATATTTAAATAAATTTAGCTGAACTTCCGGCCACAATTAAGTCCTGCAAAGGCTATTTTCGGTTCAGTTCGTCCTTCGTATGTCTCCTGTGTAGGTAGTGGAGTCACTGGTGATTGGAGTGCCTGTAATTAGCATGCACAGAGCACTTAGGGCAAATGAAAACTTCGTGCTTCGACTGACGACAATCGATAGACCTTCAATCAATCGGCGATGAACTATCGAAAGGGCAAGGTATAGTCTGCAGAGTTCACCAAACAAACCTGAGGAAAGCATGAAGTGCTTTACGGATTGCGAAACTAGCGCCACAGCCGGAAAAATTCGGCTCGAAGATCTCAAAAGTGTGACCTGAAATGTTCCGGAAACTGGGATCGATTTACGTCCGGAAAAATATGGACACTGCAATCGGCGTCAGTTTCTGTTCCTGTTCGTAACTATGCTAGTAAACAAACAATTGTATATATATATATATATGTGTGTGTGTGTGTGTGTGTGTGTCACATACATAATACATACATACTTACATACGTACATACATACATACATACATACATACATAAATACATACGTACATACATACATTCATACATACATAAATAATACATACATACATACATAAACACATACATACGTACATACATACATACATGCATACATGCGTACATACATACATACACACATACATACATACATACATACATACATACACATACATACATACACACATACATACATACATACATACATACATACACACACATACATACATATATACATACACACATATTTACCACGTACTTGCATAAAACACTTGCCAGTCGCCCGTTGCACAAACAAGAAGGCTCCTAACACGCAAACACATATCAGGATTTTGGAAATTAAAAGGAATTAGTAGACGAGTGGTTAAAGGAAGCTATCCGCTGTGTGTCGGCTATTGCAGATGTTAATATACAATGTTGGCTTTCCGGAGCAGGAGAGTGGACAGTTGAATTGTGGGGCTGTCCGGAGCAGGAGAGTGGAGAGTTGAATTGTGGGGCTGTCCGGGAGCAGGAGAGTGGACAGTTGAATTGTGGGGCTGTCCGGAGCAGAAGAGTGGACAGTTGAATTGTGGGGCTGTCCGGAGCAGGAGAGTGGACAGTTGAATTGTGAGGCTGTCCGGAGCAGGAGATTGGACAGTTGGATTTTGGGGCTGTCCGGAGTAGGAGAGTGGACAGTTGAATTGTGGGACTGTCCGGGAGCAGAAGAGTGGACAGTTGAATTGTGGGGCTGTCCGGAACAGGAGAGTGGACAGTTGGATTTTGGGGCTGTCCGGAGTAGGAGAGTGGGCAGTTGAATTGTGGGGCTGTCCGGAGCAGGAGAGTGGACAGTTGGATTGTTGTGTAACAATGGCTAGCTGTGAACAGTGCAGTAGCACAGGGAAAGGTAACGAAATGTACCAACACAACACAAGTAAGAAACTTAACAAAATGTTTAGAAATGTAAGGTGTAAATGGCGAGGTGAAGTGAAGATAATGTAAATAATACAAAGAGGGGAATTCCGGAGTGACAGCAGAGTGTTAACAGGAGGGTAGCCCCAATAAACGCGGGTAAGATGACCGAACTGAAAAACAAAACTGATGATGATTATGATAATAATAATAATAATAATAAGCGGAAAAGAAGTTAAAATACAAGAGTTTGTTTATAGAGATACAACGAATGTGGAACCTGAAATGTACGATTGTACCAGTAATAATTGGAGCTACTGGAATAGTAACGAGAAGCTTAAAGAAAAATTTGGAAACTATACCAGGAAAACGCTCGATAGATTCACTACAAAAGACAGCTATACTTGGAACATCACACACAATACGGAAAGTACTGCAATGTGAAGCTTGAAGCCTGAGCGGTGGGGATCACCGCTGGTTCAAGAGAAGTAACAGGAAGAAATGCCTGTGACGGGAGACATACATATCGTGTAATAATAATATACTCATGGGCAGCAACAGAATAACACAAAGAGTTACAAATGTCGAAAATGATAATCTAAGCGTAGGCACACGGTGACCAAAATTGCTTGACGTGATATACGGTAACTCCCAGCCTTGCCACTGTGTATCGAAACAGATATTAGGCAACAAAACCAGCTGGTGGCACTTAAATTTTATCATGTGATAACAGCGCCAGAATTGGAGAAACGGAGAAAACTGAACAGGAGAATTGATGCGAGTTTTATGGTTCTCACAGCGGTACTGCTAATGATTCAAGTCTTGAGGGCTGTGACGTCGTGTCTTTAGACACATAGTACCCGACGTTTCGACGGATCATAGCGATGTCATGTCTAGAGTAGAGGAGTCTAAAGGAACAGCCTGCGGAAAATGCGGTAGAGCCGTTAATAGGGAGTAGACAGTGACTGAAGATGAAGACACTATAAACCTCCGAAACGTCTGGAAATACTCGCCTAAAGACACAGCGTCACATCTCAGAGGATTTGAGTCTGCAGGCGAAATAATATTATGGGTTCGCGTGAGGTGTTTAACATACTTTCAGTTTGTTGTGTACCGCGAGATGGGAGTAACAGTGTGCTATGCGCCATGTACATTCTGTACCAATGCTACGTGCCATGGACATTCTGTGCCATTGTTATGTGCCACTGACATTCTGTACCATTGTTATGTGCCATGGACTTATGTACCATTGCTATGAGTCATGGATATTCTGTGCCAGTGTTATGTGCCATGGACATTCTATGCCATTCATATGTGCCATGGACATTCTATGCCATGGTTATGTGCCATGGACATTCTATGCCATGCTATGTGCCATGGATATTCTGTGCAATGCTGCGTGCCATGCACATTGTATCCCATTGCTATGTGCCATGGACACCGTATCAATATTATGTGCCTTGGACATTCTGTGCCATTGCTACGTGCCATGGACATTCAGTGCCATTGTAACTGGTGCAGTGGGTAGCCGGGAACGTTAAGCACTGAACGGTGCAGGTAGGAAAAGGAAGTAATGACACTGTTATTGGACCGACTGCCAGTGGTCACCTGGTACTGTGTGTTAAGCAGACAGAGCTCTGTGAACTGGGTCTTCTCCCCTGCACTATCAAAATTAGTACAGAGGATGTCTATTCGTGCTGCGTTACGGGGGCGAGAATTCCTGCCTCAGGCGACCAAAGACACTTCCTGTAGCAGCAGAAATCCAAGGGTCAGCCGTAGTCCAGGCAGATGACTGTGAGAACACGGAAGGTTTATCGAAATCTTAGGCAGGTCACGAGGCTTGCCCGACAAGCAGCCCGCTCGGCGCTTATTGACGAAGGCAGGGGTCATCTCGCAACCTGCCTGTCAGTGCTACTGCCAGCACCTACTCTTCCCACATTTCTCAGTGCACCGGTCACTACAGCAACAAATAACACTTGTTAAGGTCTCTGTTCCATAAGTCAACCTCGCCCACCACAGCTCCATGGACAAGCCTACTTCGCTCGACTTGCAAGCTACCCTGACTGAGCACTCTGGGGTCAAAACAGTAATACTGCAGCCATTGGCAGCGGTCATTACCACAGTTTTTGTATGATTGTGAAATGTTAATGAATAACACAGACTCGGTGTTTTCTAGGACGGAGAAAGGCAGAAGTAAGAAGAGGCTTGAACCATTATAAAAAGAAGAGGCTCGCTGAATATTGTTAGGGTAATCAAATGGAGAATTGTGTAACGGGCGAGGCACGTGGCTCTGTAATGGCAGTAATAAACTTATGGAAATTACAGTTGGGAAACCGTAGGAACAGAGGTCACTTGGGAAATATAGCTGTAAGTGGAGCTATAACATTAAGATGGATTTTTAAGGAAGAGTTTTGCAAGTTTCGGTCTGGATTGGTTTGTTCCAGGACAGGGGCTATGTTGCGCTGTTCTGAACACAATGTTAAACTTTATGATTCCATTAAAGATCGGCAATTTTTTTTAAAGTTCAGGAACTAAGAGCTTCTTACGAATTCCTCTGCTCGATGGAATTGTATCAACTGCGCGATTTAAAAAAAAAATAATGGTAAACATAAATTTGGATATCAGTGTTGTAACAACCGGCCTTTCAACTGTGTATCTAAAGTACACATCTGTGAGTGAAGTTTGTGTTTCAACCGCCACTGACCTGAACGTTTCTAAAGCAAACATTTTTACATCAGGCTGTTTATCCAATCCAGTTTCATATTCTCAAAGCGCTTCTGTTTGATAATTTGCCTGCTGAACGGCAAGTCACCGTACAATAACAATATGACACACAATCTGCAGCGAGCAGCTGATGGCAGCTCAGCTGCTGAATAAATTCTGTCCCTTTTGCCAACAGTCTAGCTTATTTCTTCAGTCACCTGTACAGCGGAATGCGCACTTCAGACCTTCAACGTCAGTCGTTTTACTCAAAGCACACTTTGTACGGAGGTTATTCGGAAAGTAAGTACCGTCTGTGCATATCTCTCGCACATCCTCGAGACTGTCACTTTGCGCATGTGCAATGACTTCCTCTATCAATTGAGATTATGTTTATGTTTGTTCCTGTGCGTTAAACATGTGTAAGACAATTGAAGGGGCCGTCGACTGTGAAATACGGTCTGTAATTAGTTTTTTTAACACTAGGAATGTGCTACCAAGTGAGATTCATCATCAGATCTGTCAAGTGTATGGTGACAATGTGATGAGTGATGGCATGGTTAGGAAAGAGGTTCGGATGTTCAATGAAGGACGAGAGAACGTTCACGATGAGGCGCGAAGTGGGCGTCCATCTTTGGTGAATGATGATTTGGTGCGTAAAATCAACGAAAGAGTGCGTGACGACAGACTTTTCACAATTTCTGATCTGTCCCTGCACTTTCCTCAGATTTCAAGGACTCAACTCTATGACATTGTCAGTAGTGGCTAACATCGCAGGCGACCGCATTCTATGAGGAGGGTATACAAAAAGTTGTGCCCCGCTACGATAAGTGCCTCAATAATAGTGGCAAATATGTGGTAAAATATTTTGAAGAATGTAGAATCTGATAACAACAAAATTTTATACGAAACCTAACTCAATTTTTTTTACAGCGAAACCGTACTTACTTCCTGAATAAGCCTCGTATACGGCTTCATACAACGCGAAACAAAGCTGCATGAAACTTGTTGCTTAAAACCTGGATTTTTTTGTGTGCGCGCCTGACGACATGTCAGTAACAGCTCAGGGCCGAGGGATGTGGCTACTTTCCGCACATCCATTTATCACGTGGTTGACTCCAAGCAGCATCAAACGCTTTCATCTTCCTGTTAGAGCCGATCATAAAGAACGGCCACTGACTACAGCGGCTGTCATTTTAAATATTGAGAAAATCTCTCACAAAACTGAAGTAGAAAAATTCACGAAGGGACAGCCGTTTATCTGGATAAATGAAACAATTCCATGTCATTCGCGAGTTTTTCCGTAGGAGTTCGTAACAACAAAAGACATTCATGTGATTTGCCGTTGGTAACTGTTACTTTTATTTCAGTTTAAACCAGAACAGAAATTCGAAACACAAACTGCTAGAAAGTTTCAAAATAAATATAACACATTGCCTAAAAATAAACCGTATTGCTACAATACTGTACAATGAACATAACCATTCCAACCGTGTTACGTGTTCTGTACGACGGAAAGTTCAGCAGTAAAAGCACCGTCATCCAGTCTAATATTCCATCTATTATTAATGACTGGATAATTTGGGGTCAGCAAAAACCTGCGAAAAAGCGGTCGTGCCTACTCTGAAGTACATCTTGTTTCATTTGGGGAAAAGAATTCAGTCCGATAAGTGGCCGTTAGTCTGGGATTCGAAGCTGGATGTTCCATATGCGACGTAGCAGTTGTGTGATGTTATGGAAGAGAAGACGTATTGGTGACTAAGTTCGAAACACATGCAGTGCTACATTGCTAGACACCTTCCATCACGTGAGCAGACGAGCGCACTGTTCGAGCGGCAATCCACGGAGTCTGCAGCTACGATGTACAAAGACAATCTTTCAGTCGATCCGTTCGTGTGTGTTACAGCTTCAGACATAAAATGTACTCGCAATTGCACTGAATACCCAAACCCCCTGCATTGAAAAATTTGTAATGCTGATAGGTGTTGTCGGCCAAGTACGGCGCTGCAATGCCGACAGAAATATAGGGACCTCTTTACCACATGACTACTTCATAAAAACAACTGCCATCTTTCGTAAACTGTATCAAGTAATCAGTTACATACAAGTTGCTTTGTACGCGTTACGTAGTTTGCTGGCTCGAAAAAGCCCATTGCCAACTTAGGGAACAAAATTATTTCTAGCAACGTACGGTTAAAGGCTAAAGGTAACGTCGTACGGCAGTCACTATGTGACTTCACATTTTACAAAAATATTTTATCGATTCACTGTGCTTTGTGCTTCCAACATTTATCATAATCAGTACCCTAAACAAGCAGTGACAACGTCGATTCCGCCACAAAAATTCGCACGTCAGATATATTGCCATTTCTGAGTGCAGGGAACGCGATATTATTGAAGTAAAATGGCCTCCAGTATCATAAAATGGCCTCCAGTATCATAAAATGGTCTCCAATGTCATAAAATGGCCTTCATTATCATAAAATGACCTCCAATATCATAAAATGCCCTTCATTATCATAAAATGGCCTCCAGTATCATAAAATGACCTCCAGTATCATAAAATGGCCTCCAGTATCATAAAATGGCCTCCAGTATCATAAAATGGTCTCCAATATCATAAAATGGCCTCCAGTAACATACAATGGTCTCCAATATCATAAAATGGCCTTCAGTATCATAAAATGGTCTCCAACATCATAAAATGGCCTCCATTATCATAAAATTGCCTCCAGTATCACAAAATGGTCTCCAGTATCATAAAATGGCCTCCAGTATCACAAAATTACCTACAGTATCATAAGATGGCTTCCAGTATCATAAAATTCCTAACAGTCTTCGTGAAGTAAGATAAAATGGAGAGACAAACAGACAGACAGCGTGATGATCACATTAGCCTATTCATTTTCCTTTTAAAGAAGGAAAGGCCGCCGAAAATGAGAACTGTTCGAGACATTTCCCGCACCAGAACGCTACAAAACACAACAGCGACGCTTCAGGCGCAGTTCCGGTACGTGGCAATAAACGAAACTCAGGACCCTTCTCTGTGCGTTAATTTGGCGAGGTTCGTCTGTTTTCTGATGATGGTGCCTAGCATAAACCGACCGCCGCACATCGCCAGCCAAATAACTGCAGTTCACGAGCAATTAAGCCACTTCCATGAAGTACTTCGCCTCCCGCACGGCCCCGGCACTCGCTCTTGTTCAGAAAGCTAATGTGAATTCTAAGAATGTAATTAGTACGAGATGGTAATTGGCATTGCAGGGACGCGGAACGAAGACTAAAGTGAATGTCTTATTTACCCTCTAAATTATTGGTCTTTTAACGCCCTGCAACCTACAGAACTTTGGCTCTCACAATGTGTTATCAAAGCCATATAAAATCGTTAAATTAGATCAATTTTATACGTACGGTGTAGCATAATTAGAAAGCAAAAGACGGCTTTACAATGAAGAAAATTTTGAAATTTCTTGCACCTTCAGAGGGTGTCTGAACCCTAGTTTAAGAAGTAATGCTTCAGAGACTAATCACAAACAGCGACTATTTCCCAGAGCAGCGAATAATAACATTTACTGGTTTGAAGGTTTCCAGGCAGTGACCGCTTGTCCTTCTGTTAAGCGTGAAGTCTTAGACGACCCACACTAGTGTTAAAGTATCAGTTCGTACTGTGCAGTGAACACGCTGTGTCTCTTTTACAAAACCAGTCAGTTAATCGAGAAAAAATAATGAAGTTTTCAGTTCAACACAACTTAGGCTATATTCTGAAACATACACATTGGCTACATGTTTCGGATCAATTAACCAAAACATATTCAGGCCTTTTTATATACGACTAAGAGCAAGGGAATGCAATGCGATGCCAACGTAAGTACTTTAGCATCTAATTGCTTTTCATTTTTGTTTTTCTTGTATAAAGAGACATGATTGTGGATTCGTTAATTAATCCGAAATATGAAGCCTTTGTTTCTGGTTGAGAACTAAACTGGTGTTAGACTGAAAATGTTATTATTTTTTCGATTGAGCCACAACCCAACGGCGTGTGTTCGATTGAATCAATCAGCTAATGCTGTATAGGGAAATAATCGCTGTTTGTTCTTAGATCCATATAAAGCATATAACCCAAATTACATTTAAATACCCAGTCCGTACCGCGCAGTAAACACACTCCGTCTCGGTTACAAAAACCAGTGAGTTAATGCTGTATAGGGAAATAATCGCTGTTTGTTCTCAGATCCATATAAAGCATACAACCCAAATTAAATTTAAATACCCAGTCCGTACCGCGCAGTAAACACACTCCGTCTCGGTTATAAAAACCAGTCAGTTAATGCTGTATAGGGAAATAATCGCTGTTTGTTCTCAGATCCATATAAAGCATAC
>Ga0123352_10019366_pt1 | contig 10856 bp, 8 predicted proteins | sample TergutLab28metaG_FD_89700 | JGI IMG/M metagenome (GOLD analysis project Ga0123352, IMG submission 89700) | Labiotermes labralis P1 segment gut microbial communities from Petit-Saut dam, French Guiana - Lab288 P1 | ecosystem: Host-associated > Arthropoda: Insects > Digestive system > Gut ... | reverse complement strand
TTACAGGCCTGGACAGGCCCAGAGGGTTCCAGGAAGTTAAGGCTCCCAGATTTCGTAACAACGGCACAGGATGGTGGTAGGTTGTCAGCCTTACGCACCGGCCGCCTTTACCCCCAGGAAATATTCCTGGTACTCACTTCAGTTAGAGGCTGAGTCGACCCCAGGGCCATAGTGCGATCGGAAGGATTTTATGTCAATGAAAAATCCACTGACACTAGCTGATTTGTAACACAGCACATTAACCACTGTGCTACCGCGGTCCCCCTTTGGTTGGAGGATTCCATTTAAATATCTTGTTGACTGTTCTGGTATCTGGCATTCTCTGTACATGACCAAACCAGCTTAGTCTTTGAGCTTTAATGTAATTGACTACGTTTTTGTGTTTTATCAGTTTATCTAATTCTTCATTAGTTTTAATCCTCCATATTTGATTTTCCTTCGTAGGCCCAAATATTCTTCTTAAAATTTTCCTCTCGAAGACCAGCAATTTCTGAATTGTAGTTTCTTTCAACACCCATGTTTTTCAGGCTTATGTCACTATTGGTCTTATGACAGTTCTGTATAATATTAATATCGAGCTCTTAGTGTCTAATCTATTTTTGAAGAACTTTTGGTTTGCGTAGTATGCCTTTGTACCAACACCCATCCTCTCTTTGACTTCCTAACCGGAGTGACTAATTAATTAATTAAAATCAGTTTAATTATCATCCTACTAATGCACTTACATAAAATTTCACATTAAAACACATAAAATCGCTCCGCTATATTTCGTTTCTAAGATCATCCTTTTTAAGTGTTTTAGTGTGAAATTTTTTATGTAAGTGCATTTGTTGGTTGATAATTAACCTTTTGGCGCCGGAATAATTTTTTTTAATTTTAGCACACACCGTATATAAAATGTGAATAATACAGGAACCAAATACGTTAGAATTATGAAACAAACTGTATTTTGAAGAGAAAAAAAGGAGAGTATACACCATGTTTAAACTATTCAATACCTATATTTGTTGAATAAATATATAAAATGCAACTTTAGAGGTTAGCGGTGCGGTACGACCACTGTAGTTGACATTAGGAGTCAAAGGGGTAAAGTGATTCTACGTAATGCACGGTATAGGAATAAGGATAATTAATTAAAATTCTAACGAATATTTCTTAAGAACTCCTTGTGTTCTTATGTTCCTTTGGGGAATTTCAACTAACAGGCGCCCTTTCGGGAAGTCCATAACGAGATAAACCATTAAATTTTACAGTCCATATCTCCAACTGCATGCACCATATTGGGTCAAGTCACAGCAGCCGAAGGCTCCATAAGACGCCCTGCTTGCTAGGCAACCTGCAATAAAGAATTCCGAGAAACCTGCCTCCAGCCTCCAACTGTTGTCAAGCATAGGCTTACTTGAGACCCAAACCTAGTAAGTGGAATTTAAGTACGTAGCGCTATGTGGTTGAGAAATACTTCTGACATGATCCATTTTTATTCCGTCATATAACAATGGACGACCCAGAACATCCACCGACAATTCGAAAGGGAAGCCCACATTTTCCTGAACCTAACGACCAAACCTAAATTCCTGTCCCTGACATGCGGTCTGACAAGTCGCTACTTCAAAACCAACCCACTACAACAACTCTAACTGTGGTTCACGAAACAGCAGCGGGTCGCACTGACGCATCGTTCTAGTGCTTCAATCTATATCATATAACATTATAATATCCTTTTGACACTGTATGCAGCACGCTTCATATTTCACGTCACTCCGTACTTACCAACAATTAATGCAAACTCTTTGTAAACTAATCACTTCTTAACCATAACTCCGACGTCTTTCGGCGTTTGTCTGCGCCGTCTTAAAGGGATTTTTGACTTGAGTATTTTAACCTTTAGACGCCTAACTTCAACTATAGTGGACGTACCGCACCGCTAACCTCAAAAGTTGCATTTTATATATTTATTCAACAAATATAAGTACCGAATATTTTAAGCATGGTATATACTCTCCGTTTTTTTTTCTCTTCAAAATACAGTTTGTTTCATAATTCTAACTTATTTGGTTCCTGTATTATTCACATTTTATATACAGGATGTGCTGAAATTATAAAAAATTATTCCGGCTCCAAAAGGTTAATTGCCAAACATTTTAACGTCATCATAGCTAAAGTGCTTTGAAAATGGTAAAATGTGAAATATTTGACAGAGTCTAAACTATTCTTATAATAAAACCAAACAGATGCACTAAATTCTCAAATTCATATTTGGAATAAAACTCTACATATTTCGGACATTTCCTCTGTCCATCATCTTCATCAGTTTTTCACTGTACACACAGCAATGGTATGACATACACCATTGCTGTGTGTACAGTGAAAAACTGATGATGATGGACAGAAGAACTGTCCGAAATATACAGAGTTTTATTCCAAAAATAAATTTGAGAAATTAGTGAATCTGTTTGGTTTTATTATAAGAATTTATCACGATGCACGGTCACCTGAACGTTAAATTAGTCTAAACTAAGTTTTAAGTGTGAAAACGTGGTAAACATTTCAACCATTTAAATATCTGAATATACACGACAGTGTAAAGAACTCAGCTGTTGTCATAAGGTGTGGATTCCGAGTGAAACGTATCTTAGAATCAATTGGTGTTTGTGTCAATTTGATGTGTTATGAACAACAATGAAGAAATCCCTGAATATGGAGTAAACAAAAGGCGAAACGCTTCGGAGACATGGTTAATAAGTGATTAGTTTACAAATATTTTTCTTGAAAACTTTGTAGATTGCTTATCATGTCAAGTGAGGAAATTTCGTTACAGAATTTATAAAAGCCCACAATTTGAGTCCAAATTGAATTATTTCAAAACAGTTCACATACACACGCATACACTCACACACACACACACACACCACACACACACACACACACGCATACACTCACACACACACACACGCACACACCACATACACACACACACCACATACACACACACACACCACACACACAAGCACCAATTTTATCTAAAATTTATATTAGTGTTATCCTACCATCTATTCCTAGGTCTGTAAAAATGTCTCTTTCCTTCCAAACAGAACGTTGCTTTTGTCACCACTCCCATGCGTAATGCATGTCCAGCTCATCTCATTCTCCTACACTTGATCACCATAAATTGCAGAGATTGGAGTCAAATTATGAAGCTACTAACTCTGCAATTACATCCAACCTGTTAGCTCCTATCTCTGATCTCATGATGTTTCCTCAGTACCAAATTTTTAAATGTTTTAGCTTCTTCCTGCACAAGGATACACCAAGATTATAAAACGCCAGTAGAATATTTTCCAAACTGCATGTTCTTATACTAGCTATCCATCTGCTGCTAGGATTAAAAAATTTTCTCTTATCTTGGGAATTTCAGACGTAAATTCTGCGGGCAATTCTACATAATAATTTCAGGAATTTCTCTGTTTTTCTAAACATTACTATAAATTTTGAATCCTTTGTTAAAATCTTGGACGCTACGATTCGGAAACAGACTGTGTCCGCGAAAAGAACCTTTATCTTTAACATCGAACGACAGGAAATATGGACATAATAATGACAGAAAAAGCGGAAGAATATATCGTCTTCAGAGCCCTCAGTTTTTATATTGCTCTACAGTCCACTATCAAGAAACAGAAGATAAAGGAATCCCCGTAGGAGCCTGGACTGGCCCTTAGGGGTGCAGGAGGTTCAGACTCCCAGGATTTCTACACAATCGTCACATGAAAATGATAAGGTTATCAGTCCTACGCACCGGCCACCTTTATTCCGAACGACACTCATGGTACTCATTTCTGTTACACAGAGAGTCGACCGCATGGGCATAGTCCGGCCGGAAAGATTAGGTCTTTGAAACATCGGGACTCGAATCCCTGAACTTCCGGCTTGTAGCGCAGTGCCTCAACCAACTGCCTCCATCGCGTGCCCCACATTTCGTTAGCATCAAACATGATGTACTGCACTACACAGAATACTCTCAGATTGCTCTTAAAGCACGTCTGTTTGTTACAGAATTCCTTAACCTTTTGACGCCTAATGTCAACTATAGTGGTCGTACCGCACCGCTAACCTCTAAAGTTGCATTTTATATATTTATTTAACAAATATAGGTACCTGGTATATACTCTCCTGCTTTTTCTCTTCAAAATGCAGTTTGTTTCATAATTCTAACTTATTTGGTTCCTCTATTATTCACATTTTATATACAGAGTGTGCTAAAATTAAAAAAATAGTTCCGGCGCCAAAAGGTTAATAGTGCAACCTCATATTCGCACAGTTCACACGACGTTTCATAATCAGAGACGTAAAAGTATTTGAGTCTTCCAGGTGATCACGCTTATTAAAAGACGGTCGGAGATGAAGCCGGTCTTCGTTAAAAAGTAAGTAGTGAAGGTTATCCAGAAAATAAGTTCCGTTTGCGAATATTGTCTCTGCAGCGCTGCGGCCATGATGGTGCGCATGCGTACCGAGTTTGTTGAATCTGTGGCAAGGCACGGACGCAATTTGCAGATATTCGAACAGTGTTTACTCATCGTGCGGTGTGTTTATAATGTTTAAGAAAATAGAGAATCCCGCCGCATGTGAAATTCAGCCTGTAATCCGTTTCTTGAATGCAAAGAACATGACACCGGCTGAAATTCATCATCAAATTTGTGACGTGTATGGAGAACATGCCGTGAGTAGTTCAATGGTACGGAAATGGGTGCGACTGTTTAATGAAGGACGCGAAAATGTGCATGATGATCCGCGGAGCGGCCGACCGTCTGTGGTGAATGAAGATTTGGTGCGTGCATTTGAAGAGAAGATTAGGGAGAACAGATGATCCACCATTATGTCAATTTCCCTGCATTTTCATCAAATTTTGCGGTCACTTCTTCACAAAATTGTGTCTGAGGTCAAAGAAGCCGTTACCACTTGCTTTGCATCTCAGGTGGCATCATTCTAGGATGAAGGGTTACAAAAACTGGTGCAATGATAAGACAAGTGCCTCAACAATGGAGGAAACTGTGTCCAAAAGTAGTGTACGGTATGTACACCAAATGGCACTACACATGGTTTGTAATATATTCTTGTTTTTTTCTTAATAGCCCATCGAAACCTACTTTCTGGATAACCCTTGTTAGTAAGTACTTAAAAAGGTAAAACAGTCCCATCACAGGCCTGGACAGGCCCTGGGGGTTCCCAAATTTCAAAACAATCGGCACATGAAGATTATAAGGTTATCAGCCTTACGCACCGGCCGCCTTTACCCCCAGGAAATACTTCTGGTACTCATTTCTGTTAGAGGCTGAGTCGACTCCGGGGCCATAGTGCGATCGGAAGGATTATGTCAATGAAATATTTCAATGACAATATCGGAAATCGAAACTGCGACCTCCCATTTTGTAGCGCAATGCCTCAACCAAATCCGCCACCGCGTGCCCAGTAAGTAAGTAAGTAATTAAGTAAGTAAATAAGTAAGCAAGTAGATAGGCTTAAATAATAATCTCCTTACAATCTAAATAAGTAAGTAAGTAAGTAAGTAGGTAGGTTTAAATAATAATTTCCTTACACTCTAAGTAAGTAAATATGTAAGTAAGTAAGAAAGTACTTAAGTAAGTAGGTAGGCTTAAATAATAATCTCCTTACAATCTAAGTAATTAAGTAAGTAGGTAGGCTTAAATAATAATCTCCTTACAATCTAAGTAAGTAAGTAAGTAAGTACGTAAGTAAGTAGGTAGGCTTAAATAATAATCTCCTTACAATCTAAGTAAGTAAGTAAGTAAGTACCTAAGTAAGTAGGTAGGCTTAAATAATAATCTTCTTACAATCTAAGTAATTAAGTAAGTAGGTAGGCTTAAATAATAATCTCCTTACAATCTAAGTAAGTAAGTAAGTAAGTACGTAAGTAATTAGGTACGCTTAAATAATAATCTTCTTACAATCTAAGTAAATAAGTAAGTACGTAAGTAAGTAGGTAGGTTTAAATAATAGTCTCCTCACAATGTAAGTAAGTAAGTACGTAAGTAAGTAAGTAGGCTTAAATGTTAACCTCCTTACAATCTGCTGCAATAAACTGTTACAGAACGCAAAATTCTGACTCCAGCTCTTTGTCTGTCACACAGTTACTTAAGACATAGTGCTAAGAAGATCAAGACAGGAGTCTTGATCTTCTTTCTTCTTTTAATATCCGCGTATCTTTCCACGAAAGAAACGTTTAGCCCACCCGGAAATGACATATACCAATCATATCCATGCATCCAATAATCAAGTTCCAAGAGGAATATTTACAGATTTCATGCAACCAGTAAACATGCAATTTTCATCTCACCTTTCATTTTGTTTCTTTTCTTTGCAGTAAACTTGGCAGCAAAATGTGTTACAGTGAAGAAACAGTAATAATATTTGAATCGACGTTTCCAGCAATTCGTCACACAAGAGTCTCCACAACAACAAAAAAAGACAGAAAAAGGTTAGATTTTGAAGTAGATAAACAAGAGGATGAACGGCTGTGGGGCCCTCGTCTGTTTCACGGCCCATTTACACTTAATACTGAAACTATTTTCATTGTTACACCGTGCATGTTGTCGAGTTTAGTCATTTAATACACCAACTGATGCACTTATATAAAAGTTACACTAAAACTGCTCCGACATGTTTCGGTCCTAAGACCATCATCAGTGAGTAATATTTCCTTGCTAAAGTCACATCAGCTTGCTGCCACAACACCCTATTAGTAAAACGAAGTTAATCAGTGACTATTTTAGATGTGACTTTAGCAAGGAAAATATAACTCACTGATGATGGTCTTAGGACCGAAACATGTCGGAGCAGTTTTAGTGTTTTAATGTGTAACATTTATATAAGTGCATTAGTTGGTGTACTAACCTTTTGACAACTAACGACCCCTATACGGGTCGTACCGCACCGCTAACCTCTAAACTTTGCATTTTATATATTTATTCAACAAATATAGGTACTGAATATTTTAAACATGATACACACTCTCCGTTCTTTTCTCTTCTAAATGCAGTTTGTTTCATAATTATAACATATTTGGTTGACGTATTATTCACATTATATATAGAGAGTGTGCTAAAATTTAAACAAATATTTCCGGCGCCAAAAGGTTAATTGAGTATTGCATAAGCATTTGGCGTTCATAAATTAAAATCCATTCTTGTACGAGTGGAAACAATGTGGAATAATTTTGTTGAAATACTGGGTTGTACTACCACTAAATGGAGCTGGCATATCAGAACGAATTCAGGATATGTGCACCAATGCTCGATCCCGCTACAATCCAACCTTTCCTGAACTAATCTACCTATGCCAGCATAAACCAATCTAGCCTAAAGTCACAAAATAATGTTTAAAGGACCATAATAGATGGCCACAATACCTTAAACATAACCCAATACAACGAAATCCATGTTAAAAGAGGAAGACAAAATGTACAGACAAATCTCACTATCTGATACATTAGAGGTTAATGTCAAGCAGTCCCTGTACAGGCCTGAACAGGACCTGAGGTTTTGAGGTCGTTGAGTCTCCCATATTTCAATACATTCGGCATATGATGGTGGTAAGTTTGCCAGCCCTACGCACCTGCCCTCTTTACCATCCAGCAAATCTCCCCGGTACTCATTTCTGTTAGAGACTGAGTCGACCTCAGGGGCACAGCGCGGTCGGAAAGATAATGCCAATTCCAATGACATTATCGGGAAACGAACCTGCGATCTTCCGGCTTGTAGCACAGTGTCTCAACCAGTTACAGTACAGCCTGCCCAATCTTTACCGTACCAAATAATAATGCAAGACTTAAGTGCCATTACATTTGCAGACAACAACGTATAGAAGATGAAGGTGTGAATATCTTGGAATGCAAGTGTACATTTTTGCAGCGTACCGTGAGTTTGAGAGACGGGCAAAACATTCGGTTCTTTTTCATACAGATGGCAGCTTGTCACCAATGTTACACTTAAATGTGTGTCTGTGTATGTGTGTATATATATATACTTGCTTGCTTACTTACATACTTACTTACTTACTTACTGCAAACAGCAGAATCCTTCTTGAGAAGCTAACCAGTTTGCATCTAGTCAAGAAATTCCCCGCATTTTATGGAACCCGAAGATTCATATATATATACACTTGCTTGATTACTTACTTACTGCAAACAGCAGAGTCCTCCTTGAGAAGCTAACTGGTTTGCAACTAGTCAAGAAATTCCCCGCATTTTACAGAACCCGAAGGTTCATTACCGCACTCACAAGCGTCCGCCACCTGTCCCTATTCTGAGCCAGCTTAATCCAGTCCATTCCACTTCCTGAAGATCTGTCTTATTATTATCTTTCCACTTGCGATTTGGTCTCCCAAGTGGTCTCTTTCCCTCAGGTTTTCTGACCAAAATCCTGTATATATGTATATATATATATAAATATAAACATCTTAGCCAAAAAGGCAAGAACTATACAAACATAAATCAAACCACCAACCAAGGAACTATCAATACACAACATAAATAAGCATAAAGAACCTAAAGAATTATAAACAAATAACATACCAAACAACAATGGAAGAGAAGCCAACAAAGTATAAAATAACAAATAATATCCATGTAGTGTCAATATAAGCGTTTTGCTGTAAATTAAATGGCGTCCTGCCACTTGTCACCAGTAGAAGGTTAATAATAAGTACCGTCTTTATGCAAAACATCTTAAATTTACATTAGATTAAACAGAATTAAATCTCTAACGTGTAAGAAATGTACACACTGGTAACACGAAGTGTATATCAGTTAAATGAAGGCTGTGTCACACAGCTGTTCGTGTGTGAAACAGTTCATTGCCATGCAAAAATCATTAGTGACTCTCGAATGTAATCTTTCACAAAGGTAAGATATTTTAAGCTGTGAGATTGCAACTTTTTGTGTTACAGCTGTTAAGGAACCTCTCTTCCTCACCCTCTCATTTCCTTGTCCTCTTCCTCCCTCCCTTCTTCCACTCCCCTCCTTGTCAGAGGTTACACAACTTCCCGATCACTTATCATGACTATGCACAATTAGAGTATCAGGAGAAAGAGGTCTCTAAATTTGAGTTGGCTTGTATGAACTCGTGTCAAAATGAAACACAATTCTTATGTATACAGGGGTGCCGATAAGTCCCTAGCCCAACCAGGAAGGAGGTTCATTATCACATTGACAAGAGTTCAACCCCTGTCCCTACCCTAGCCAAATCAATCCATTCCTCTGCCAAACACACATTTGACAGGCACAGCTTGTTTCCTTCCTGGTCGGGCTAAGGACTTATCAGCACTTTGGTATTATGTAGCAAATACTAAGTGAAAACAATTACATGCAGACTGAATTATATACTGGGAGGAATATATGTACCAGTTCTTGGTCTAGGGGAAGATTGTTTTCATGCCAATAGCCCAATATATGTTATTTTAAGCGTCGAGGAGAAATTATACTTAATCTGAGACATAAGCAGAACAATGTAATTAAAAACCAGGGTGTTAATGAGGAGTCAGACATCAAGCCCAGAAACTGGGTATATGACAGCAGCTACCACGCTCATTGCTAATTCGCAGGACCCACAGAAACAGCTTGGCGATTTGTAAGTTCTTTCCGCGAAAAAAAAAATCATACTTTGTGTTAAATTTGTTTCAGGTCATGTGTTTTTTTTTGTGCGATAAACTTGTCTGTTAGTAGAATTAGACAAATAAGTGATAGTGCCACAACTCACAGGCAGCAGCTACCCTTCTCTTGCACCCAGCAGGTCGCTATGGAACAGACTAATTAGGTGACTCGGATGTTAGGGATACATTAGCGTCGAAACACGTACAGTGGCAGGGAGTGGGGAGGGGGGAAAGGGGGGATAGGGGGCGAAATGTCTGTGTCATGGGGTATAATGAACTCAGTAAGAGAGTCTATGAACTTTGGGGCATTAGAAATGGGACACCGGAAGAACAGATGAAGCGTCAGCGTCACGAGTTCACATGTAGCCATTCGCAATGTGACTCAGCAACGGTGGAACCCTGCATGTGAGCCTCATGTGTATCTCACATGTACACGTATATAAATCAGTGCACTCTACGTCACACCCAGAATACACCAGGGGGGTTTTCCCGTAGGAGTACGACGGCAGAGGAGTGGATCTGACAACCCCATCGAATGAAGAAACCGAGAATACATTGAGCTATATCCCACTCACTCTGCTTCACTGTACATTACTTTACATTACTCACTATACCTTGAACTGGATAGCAAAATCGCTATGGGCTGGACGGTCTGGAGATCGAATCTTGGTGGGGGGGGGGGCGAGATATTTAGCACCCGTCCAGACCGGTCCCGGGGCCAACACAGCCTCCTGTAAAATGTGTACCAAGTCCTTCCCAAGGGGGTAAAACGGTGGGGTGCGTTTCGTTGACCAACCACCCCATCTAGTGCTGAGGTTAAAGAAGGTGTACAGCAGTACCTCTCCTTTCCTCTGAAATTTCATGGTCTGTTCGAGGGTGGCCTTTACTTGTAGCTCCTGAATAGGAGCAAGAGGAAAAGCTTCCCAATATTAAGTGTACCCTCATTGGACTGTTCGACCCTGGTAATGAAGAAACTCAGTTTTACCGAACGTTGGTAACTATTCGCCAGTCGATATGTCGCAACGTCCGCGAAGAAGTGAACCTTTCTGAGTAACAGCCACGACAACATACATACTTACTTATTCCATTGTGCAGAGTCTTTCTTGAGAAGCTAACTGGTTTGCAGCTAGTCAAGAAATTCCCCGAATTTTACGGAACCCGAAGGTTCATTACCGCACTCACAAGCGTCCACCACC
>Ga0123352_10019365_pt1 | contig 10856 bp, 12 predicted proteins | sample TergutLab28metaG_FD_89700 | JGI IMG/M metagenome (GOLD analysis project Ga0123352, IMG submission 89700) | Labiotermes labralis P1 segment gut microbial communities from Petit-Saut dam, French Guiana - Lab288 P1 | ecosystem: Host-associated > Arthropoda: Insects > Digestive system > Gut ... | reverse complement strand
TACTTACTTACTCCATGGTGCAGAGTCCTTCTTGAGAAGCTAACTGGTTTGCAGATAGTCAAGAAATTCCCCGCATTTCACGGAACCCGAAGGTTCATTACCGCACTCACAAGCGTCCGCCAAATGTCTCTATCCTGAGCCAGCCCAGTCCAGACCATATACCCACATCCCACCTCCTGGAGATCCATCCTAATATTATCCATCCCTGTACACCTAGGTCTCCCCCGTGGTTTCTTTCCCTCCGGTTTCCCTACCAAGACCCTATACGCCTCCCTCTCCTCACCCATACGCGCCACATGCTCAGCCCATCTCATTCTTCTCTATTTTATCACCTGTACAATATTGGGTGAGGAGTACAGATCATTTAGCTCCTCGTTATGCAATCTCCTCCATTCCCCGTCACCTCGTCCCTCCTAGGTCCAAATATTCTCCTCAACACCATGTTCTCAAACACCCTCAGCTTCCTTTCCTCCCTCATTGTCAGCGACCAAGTTTCATACCCGTTCAAAACAACTGGCAAAATTATAGTTTTGATATTGTTTTTGCTAAAGTTATAAAATATTAAAATTATTAAAATTACTTAAAAGAGTAGATCGTTTTGTGATAAAAATATGTGCTGTTGATGAAATGTGGTAGTGGCTGCACAAGCTTATCAAAATTCCTCTTTTGGTGTGTCTAGTGTGGTCGTCGGAAGTTGTTACTTAATTTGAATAAACTTAATAATTTATAAATTTAGCAAATCTCCCTGAAGATGGTGCAGAAGCACCGAAACATATAGGAGCGTTTTTAATATAATTTAATGTTTTATTATATATGTGTGCGTTTGTTGGTACAATTAATAAATAATAAGCAATAAAAATGCACATTGTGCACATAAAACAACAATAATTTCTTATTTTTTACGTTTTAGGTTCTTGTTACCGTGCTTCATGGAACGTAGGGTGAAGAGAGATAAACAAACAAGATACAACTAATCCGATTTTTATTATCAAACTTCTATCTCAACGTGTTTTGGGCATCATTATGCCCATCTTCAGGAGAACAAGATCGTGCATTACTGCATATGGTGTTCTGCACTGGTTGTGCTGGCTGTGGTTGTGTAGAGATGAGTCGTAAGCTGTGTGCACACATCTTACGACCCAGCTCCACACAACCAGTGCAGAACACCATATGCAGTAAAACACGATCTTGTTCTCCTGAAGATGGGCATAATGATGCCCAAAACATGTTGAGATAGAAGTTTGATAATAAAAATCGTATTAGTTGCATTTTGTTGGTTTATCTCTCTTCACCCTAATTTCTTATTTGTACACTGTTGTAAGTTTTATGGGATCCCATATAGCACTGAATTTAATATGCACTACATGTAACTGATGTTTTACATTTTTTGTAACGAGGGCTTGTTGATGGACTAACGACCGAAAATTGTCACCAAATAGTTAAAATAAATAAATGAATATTATTCTGTTTGACTTAAATAATTTTATTATTTCCTTTCAATTCTATAACACAACGGGATTTCCTGCACAAAAAACGCTACATATATATTGGTACATTAAATCATTGAATCATACTATATTATTAGTCCCCTGTTTAGTGTACCTGAGAATGTCAGAGTGAAGTAAGAATGAACGCCATGAATACTTGGGGTTACATGGAGGTACATTTTCACGTATGTTTAACGTCGGCACGACATGGCAGTAAGTGGTCAAATTTACACTCCAGCAGATTTGCCCCCATGATAAAGGTCACCAGCACTTGAGGGGATCGCAGTTTATCTGTCGAGAAACACTGTGCTGACCTGCAGCATACAGCAGAGAGGGGTTGACAAAACATGTGTCGCGGAGCTGGTCCGTCGCAACATTACGTTTAATACGACCGGCATCGAGAAATTAAGATTGGACAAACACATATTTTTTGCATATTTTATGTAAAAGCTCTCATTATAAATGTAATTGTTTTCAATGTGGACAACACCTTATATATATATATATATGTTTGTGTTTGTGTGTAATGGATTAAGAACAGATGTCAACACGCCTAATTTCGTCAAACAATTTGATTTCTTATAAAAAATATCGTTACATGTATCGGCTTGAAATGAGGCCATCTTCAAACAACGTGGAAAATTAAGTAAGTTTCCATGGCTTGAAGATAACATAATGTCCAGCCAAAACACGTAGCTGTACTATTTGTTACAATAAATTAACTTGTTTAGCAAAATTAGTTGTATTGGCGGTGCTTCTTAGTCCAGTGTATAAGTATATTGTAATTAATAAAAAAATGAAAAGATAATCTAGGAAAGACAAAGTTAATAAATTTTGAATTTTTTATTTTAAGCTGCTGTATCATTTCGTCTTTCTTTTGTACACAAATAGGAGATTAATCAACATTTACAGTTTAAACAGCGCTAAAGCCATAAGTTTTCTGCTGCGGTGCGGTTGAGAGCTCTGATCGTATGGGTCGTGACGCTGAGTTGCTGGGTGATTGATGCCCGACGGTTCGAAAGCCATTAATAAATATTTGGTTTATAACTGGTAGTTCTCGTTTGGAAAATCGGGTGCCTTATATTCAGATATTTCGTTGTTTAGTCGGTCTCTAGACGTACAGTCTGCGTAGCCTCCACTTCTTTCCTTTCACTGCCATAGCACAATCGTATCTGACAATGATATAATTACCAGGACAGGTGTCCCACTTAGAGTCGAGAATAGCATATAACTATTCCGAACCATGTCAAGTAGAATGGATATGAATTCTAGAAATGCTGATTGGTGTTGTAACACTGATCACCTGCAAGGTTACTACTGAGAGATGCCTGGGTTCGATCACGACTCTACGAATGAAGGCGCAAGTACCGGTATTTGGTCGTAATGACAACAAATTAGATGAATGTAAAAGGATAGTCACACTTGTAAACTAAGTTGGTGTTCCATAAACTTAGTAGGTATTTCCTTCCATAAATATTGTATAATGAATGAACGTATGCTTTGTGAAGCAGGACAGCATACACAAATTTAAAAAATATCGGATCACAAATTTTGAAAACATCGTACATATTACACGTGAAATTGAAGGCAATTCTGGCCGAGACGCCACACTTTTTGCGACTTTCGCTGTGTCTCAATCCGAAAATCGTTCAAACGGCTGAAAATTAGAGGTAATATATTTGTGTTTTCTAATTTACTAACCTGTATGCAAAATATCTGCGAGATACTGGGCGATGAAAAGGCGTTGTCTTTGTGGCGTCTCTCCCCGACATACCTTTAGAGGGGCCTGTTTTTTGGTAGTAATAGATGCCGCTGTATAACAAGGGATTCCGCCGTTTGAAAATATCCTGTGAATTGAGGAAGCAAACTAAGTAAATGAAAACTCTTGGACTTTATTCAAAGTAATTAAGCAATATCAACTTTAGAATAGAAAAATATATCGTAAGCACACAACATTTGAACCCTCTGAACTCAAGAGTCTGAGTGGCAATGAACGACATTTTTCTAAATCCCCTTCTGCATTTTGCTGTTTTTCTCTCGCAGTAACTTTGTACCGCAGTCGGGACATTTGTTGTTTGTATGGAGAACAGAGATCATGCAGTCAGTCTCTACAGCTCACGCATTCCATCCAGTCATCTTTCTTAGTTGTCTGCGAAAAGTTCGCACAACACTGACTGAGTTCTCATTCAGAAACTTCAGGTGACTTTTGTTTATGAATATCAATTTTTTTTAATTCTTCTTCTGCATTTTCAGCCTGAAGTATTATTGGGACTCTTTATAATTTCGATTTCTGTACTGTTTGGTTTTATTTCCTCTTCGCCTCTCTTACTTCTCCTAGAATTTGTTAGCTGCTTGTGTAAAAAGAAACATAATTCCTTATTTGTAATTGAATATTTTCTCGGTAATTTCGGTACGTGACTGATCTTAATAAAAACGTCTAGAGGCAGTAACTTCTTAGAGGAAATGCCATAAGGAAATGTAGTGCGAAGAGTACTTATTGAAAGTTCTGCTGAGCTAGGCAGCAAACTTTGAAAGTTGTTTCCTGAAGCAGAGGTCACACAAATCGGAGATGTATTTGGATGTGTTATTTTTATATCATTTTCGCTAGTATCAGAAATGGAGAATAAATATTCAGGCACTCTGTTGCTTTTCATCATAATATATATTTCATGGAGTTGAGCCACTTGTTGACCCGTCCCGTTCTCACGTATCCAGAAGTCTCTTCAAAAGTCTACCATGATTCCTTCTGCCAGATGGGGAGTAGTATTTCATTACCCTGGGTAATCTATTTCGAGGCACTCTATTTACGCGTTGTATCCAGCTTCTCTTTTATTCCAATAATTTTTCCAAAATTGGTGTTATTTTTAACTCCTTTGCAATTTGTGCGACTGAGTTAAAAAACACATTTAAAAGGACAAATACCCGTAAACTCAAAGTCACACAAACAACCACTGAAGCAGCTTTACTCCAAGCAAACCCAATGAAGCGCACCGTCTAATATCGAAAGATATTTACAGCCTGCGGCTGCTTCTTTTTGGAAATAACTCTTTAAAGACCCAAAAAGCACTTATTCTAAGTCTATAAAGCATAAGTACAGTGACTCCGTAGACGAATGACAGTAACGTTATTTTCAGCAGCACCACGATGCAGTAACAGGAAGCTGCAATGAACTCTGACCATTTAGTAGAATGACTTTCCCTGTAACCCTGTAACTTGTGTTTGAGAAATGTTCTGTGAATCACGTAATGCAAATGTCAGTGCTAGTGCACGACGATTTCCGGTTCATGTACACTTCTGACCCTGGAGGTAAGCCATCACCGAACTCATGTCTCTTGATGACACCTCTGAATATTAGAGCACGGTGCATAAATTGACGTGCAGAGTTACGATGTCTTGTCACTGTAATATTTTCACTGATTTCTCCAGCTGTTAAAACATGAACAATTTTGACCCCTATTCTCTTATTGCAGAGTCGATTTTTTTTTTGTTTATTTGTATGCCACTTTCATTAATGTTGCAAATATTTCCAGGTGTGTCAGAAAGGTTATTTTCGGTCACTACTTTCTCCAGCTTGTTAAAAAAATGTTTAGAACAGTTTTCCGGTTCATTCTCCTAGAGCTCTAGCTAATGACAGAGCTTCAGCATGGCGTACACTCATATCTGGATTCCTCCGCCAAAAAAAAAATCCACCTGTCATATCTTGCAGTTTCAATTTCAACATTGAAATTATTTTAAATTCCCATTTCTCTAACACGTCTATATGCAGTAGCACGACCACTTTTTCTGTGACGGACAAAACCTACTGCTCAAAGTGTTTGAATGTGTGCTGCGATTTTTATGGTTTTTATCGTCATTTTTATAAACAAAAATTCAGTCTAAGTGGAAGATAGAGCAATAGAACAGATAATTTTAGTACTCTCTAAAGGATATGCATTATGTATTCAAACCGATTTGGAATTAACTGAAGAATAAGAACCTACTAGATGCTACTTATTGTTTTATTATCCTTATGATAGGCTTGCAACCCGGACACATATCCAGCCTGCCTGCACCTAACTTCCAACCAACAGCAACCCAAGAACCAGACGACCCTTATGGCAATCAGCACTATAATCGTGAGCTCTTGATGATGGGCATAACAGTGCCTGAAACATATTGAGCCTATCATAAGTATATTAAAACAATAACTAGCATCTAGTTGGTTCTTATTTTTCAGTTATCACAACGATGCACGGTCCAATACACATCAAATTCGATTTGGAATTGTTTAATTGCGGCATCTCTCCCCTAATTTTTGCTGCATCTTTCCCAATCATCAGTGAGAGATGTCGCACCCCTTCCCGACTTGCCGATCAGAATGAAGAATGTGGCGGTTGCAACGTGTAAAGGTAATGTCAAAAAAGTGTAAATCTATATTGTATCGTTACTGAATTGTTACTTTGGATGGGAACTAATTAAGCCTCGTTTCGTGAGCACTACAAAGAAAAATGAGAGCATAAAAGTAATGTAGTCGTCGTTGTTGCAAAACATCGCCGATATTCAGTACGTTCCCTCACGCCACCCCTCTAGACTTACTGAACAAGCACATGTGCTGCAATCTACACAGGATTGCGAGAACCCCCCAAACCAAAAAATGCGGCTTCTCTCTCGCCGCGACAACTCCCCACAGTTGTTATGTTTTAATTTTTTCACTAATCTTTTTCATCCTAAGTAAGCTGCAAAGAAAACTGACTGTACATACGATCCATACAACGCTGTTAAAACGCTTATTTCAAATTATTCTTTAAACTGATAAATTTTTCTTAGAGGAATAGAAGGTAAGTTACTAAGAATATTAGCTCGATACAGTGATGGATGGAAAGCTGTTTACAAACTCTCTACACCCACCAATAGGTGAGGCTAGACTAGCTGAAACGTTGAAGTGAGAGATATTTTACTTCCAATTTTGAGCAGTCACATTGCAGACAACAACCATAGAACAAGGCTATATTTCCAAATACCTTTATAGGCTGTAATTTGTTTGTCTCATGAATATTAACGTCAAACAATGATACTTGTGGACGCTGTCACAAAAAAAGTTCTTTTAGTAAAACCAACGAGATGCACTAATTTCTCAAATTTATTTTTGGAATGGAACTCTACGTGTTTCGGACAGTTCATCTCTCCTTCATCAGGAGTCTTGCACTGTACACACAGCAATAGGTACATGTCATACAGGTTTCGCTGTGAGTAAAGTGCTAGACTCCTGATGATGGACAGAGAAACTGTCCGAAACATGTAGAGTTCCATTTCAAAAATAAATTTGAAAAATTAGTGCATCTATTTGGTTTTGTTATAAGAATATATCACGATGCACGGTCCTCTAATGTCAAAAAGTTAGTTCATTTAACATTAAAATATGAAAGAAACCTACTACGTACAATTTCGTCTCCTGCGAGTACTGAAAATACAGTAATTATTATATTAGGGCCTCTATATTCTGCACTTCCATTTTCAAATGTTTCTCGGTATTTTGGTAATTTTTCAGTATTCAACTGTGATGTCTTGCACGAGGCTTATTCAGAAACTAAGTACTGTTTCGCTGTAAAAACATCGAGTAAGATTTCGTATAAAATTTTATTGTTATCAGATTCTACATTATTCAAACTTTTTTCTACATATTTGCCGCCATTATTGAGGCACTTATCTTAGCGGGGCACAAGTTTTTGTATACCCTCCTCATAGAATGTGGCCGCCTGCGATGTTAGACACTACTGACAATGTCCATGTAATCTGAGGAAAGTGCAGGGACAGATCGGAAATTGTGAAACGTCTGTCGTCACGCACTTTTTCATTGACTTTACGCACCAAATCATCATTCACCAAAGATGGACGCCCACTTCGCGCCTCATCTTTCACGTTCTCTCGTCCTTCATTGAACGTCCGAACCCATTTCCTAATCATTCCATCACTCATCGCATTGTCACCATACACTTGACAGATATGGTGATGAATCTCACTTGGTAGCACATTCCTAGCTTTCAAAAAACTAATTACAGACTTATTTCACAGTCGGAGGCCCCTTCAATTGTCTTAAACATGTTTAACGCACAGGAACAAATATAAACATAATACGAATTTCACGAAATGGCGTATGTGGCTTCTCAATTGATAGAGGAAGTCACTGCACATGCGCAAAGTTACAGTTCCGACGATGCGCGAGAGATATGCGTAGACGGTACTTACTTTCCGAATAACCTATGTAAAACCGGATTACTGCAATCCAAGGACGTTGACCTAACATATGTTGGGCATTTGTAACAATATCCACAGAGGATACGGACATCAAGCCTATGTTGAAGATAACAAGAGTATATCTGTACAGGTCTGCCATATCTATGGTTCTCACAGCCTTGTCGATGAAGATTCAAGTCTTATGGGATGTTAATCCGTTTGATTGTTTACCGATCGACATGTCGCAACGTCCCAGAAATCTTGAATGTAGGCGTGCGTATATGTTATGTATTGTTCGGAATTTTATAATTATCCATAATTCACTTCTCGCACGCTCTTGTTTAGTATTTAAATTAGCTGGATGAATAATCACGGAAAATCGATGAGAAGTTCTCATAAAAGTTTTGTGATTTTGGGCGCGGGACTAAGAATTCCTTATCTTAATTCAGTAGAAACTTCCCATTTGTTACACATGCAATCGAATATGGACAGATTTACAGTGACGTGCATGCTTTACATTCGCACAGTCGCACTGTGCTGGCTAACTCATGGAATTCATATTAAAGAGATTCTACATTATATACTGTACTTTGTAACACGACGGCGTAACTGAGATTCCACAATACTTTGCTCAGTCATTAACACAAATGTAAGGATATTGTCTTAAAACAGAACGTTCTGGCCGATTTCCAGATTAACTGTGACATTAACACTCGGCGTTATATAAGCACTGAATTTGATAATGCGATGTTAAACGATCTAGACTCAATGAAAATCCACCTTCTATGTGTAACTTACTGTGATTCAACTTGTCCGAATCTCTCTCGTCTAAAGATGTTAGCTACGTGAGAATTACCAGAAACAAGGAAGAGCAAACTGTGTGTGAAACAGATTTGCATGCGGGTAGCTGTGAGGTAATCAAATAGTCTCACTTCACTAGTCGAAACCATAAAAGATAAGAGGTAAAAGACATAAGAAGAAAGGGCAAACCGCGATCAGTGAACTAATGCAGGAGATTAGTGAAACGTTTGTTGGGTTAATTTCTTTTGGCGGCTTTCCTTTTTACCGTTTAGTTATAGATGCAAGAGTCTATTGTTTCGCACGGCTCTGTATCGCTGCCGGAACGAATGACCGCCAGCACCATTAGTTCGTCACCTGTAAACGCGACTGTGCTCCACTGGGCTGGTCAATTCTACAGAGGATGAGGCACTGTGTCCTAATGCGCAATCTTTCCTGCACAATTTGCATTAGTATCGCTCTCTTTTTCCAGTCAGAAATTGTCTAAATAGGACTATGTTAAGCGAGAAAATAAATAACAGATTTTTGTTATTATGTGCTATTTAGCAACGCTGTCAATTGTTGAGATTATATAGCGTATTTGATGGGCTAATGAATTAGTATGGAGCATTTTTGGACTGAACGTAAAAAGGGAAGGTAGAAGAATTTGAGAAAAAAAAATCATTTAATGAAAATAATATTAAAATAAACTTACAAAAATGTGATAAAATGAATAAAGTAATAAAACGTTCAATTTACGAAATGTTTGTTTGTAGACGCCGTATTATGAATAGATGAATATTATTACTAAAGTAGCTTTGTGTTTTGGCAGCGAGATTTTGGCTGCAAATAAGAGGTAATCTAAAACTGAACATTTCACAAATGAGATACTTAGGTTATTCGGGAATTAAGTACCGTCTACGCATATCTCTCGCGCATCCCCGAGACTGTCACTTTGCGCTTGTACAGTGACTTCCTCTATCAATTGAGAAGCTACAGACGCCATTTCGTGAAATTCGTGTTATGTTTATGTTTATGTTTGTTCCTGTGCGTTAAATATGTTTAAGACAATTGAACGGGCAGCCGACTGTGAAATACGGTATGTAATTAGTTTTTTGAAAGCTAGGAATGTGCTACCAAGTGAGATTCATCACCAGATCCGTCAAGTGTATGGTGACAATGCGATGAGTGATGGCATGGTTAGGAAATGGGTTCGGATGTTCAATGAAGAACAAGAGAACGTGTACGGTGAGGCGCGAAGTGGGCGTCCATCTTCGATGACTGATGATTTGGTGCGTAAGCTCAACGAAAAAGTGCGTGACGACAGACGTTTCACAATTTCTGATCTGTCCCTGCACTTTCCTCAGATTTCAAGGACTCTAATCTATGACATTGTCAGTAGTGTCTAACATCGCAGGCGGCCGCATTCTATGAGAAGGGTATACAAAAACTTGTGCCCGGCTAAGATAAGTGCCTCAATAATGGTGGCAAATATGTAGAAAAAATAGTTCGAAGAATGTAGAATCTGATATCAATAAAATTTTATACGAAACATTACTCTATTTTTCTACAGCGAAACGGTACTTTCTTTCTGAATAAGCCTCGTATTAAAGACAGCGGTGAGGTCTTAGATTACTGGATCGCGAAAGGATCATAGACGTCGTCAAGAGCTTAAAAATTAACAGTATATTAAATTCTACGTAGTTTACACACCAACAAATGCACTATTTATTAACTTGGTTATAAGTTTTAATTTTACATTAAAATGCACAATTTTAAATTCTAACGTAAAATTTAAACTTTTAACTAAGTTAATAAATATTGCATTTGTTGGTGTGTGAACTGCATAGATTTCAAAATGCACGGTGCAACTATAAAAAAAACTATCCATTAAAATTTTACGCGCCATCTGAAGAACTGCAAAGACAGCCTAGCACGAATGGACAGTACTGGTCTGCCGCAACTAGCTTTTCGATACCGACTTAAGGATGGCGGGTTGGAAAAGACCAAAACACCTGGTACCTTAAAGGAAAAATTCTGTAAATCTAAACCATGGTTATATTGTGGATCAATATGAAGTATTTTGGCACTTCTAGGTAACTAGAAATTGTATAATCTTAGTACTTAACCAACTTAATGCACAAATTCTTGTTTTATAATAAGTTTATTATATGCCTCTACATGTTTCGAGCACTGTTGTGCTCATCATCAGGAGGTCAAAATTGTATTATATAGCATCTGGTATCATCACACCTGTAGGTGGCCGTCCCGTGTACAAGACGGCCACCTATAGGTGTGATGATACCAGATGCTGTATAAAACAGTTTTGGCCTCCTGATGATGAGCACATGATGCTCGAAACATGTAGAGGCATATAAT
>Ga0123352_10019364_pt1 | contig 10856 bp, 3 predicted proteins | sample TergutLab28metaG_FD_89700 | JGI IMG/M metagenome (GOLD analysis project Ga0123352, IMG submission 89700) | Labiotermes labralis P1 segment gut microbial communities from Petit-Saut dam, French Guiana - Lab288 P1 | ecosystem: Host-associated > Arthropoda: Insects > Digestive system > Gut ... | reverse complement strand
TATTAACGTCTGAAACATGTTGAGCAATATATAATAAAGCAAGTGTCATCTAGTTGGTCAACCTTTATTCAAATTTATTCAAAAATGAAAGTAGTGAATTCACTGCATGGTGCATGAAAAGATCTGCGCATCATCTCTTCCATATTGCCGAAGCTGACAGTCGCAAACACGTTATGGTGGCAACATTTTTCGAACATTTGGTTACATATAGTACATACAATGCAGGTCTTCCCCGAATAAATTTTTTCATGAATTACTTGTAACTGCAAATATTTTCTTGGGTTTTTTCCCCCACATGTATAAGGTACCTGTAAATTATTGTCATTTATGTGTTGGTATATTTTTACAAAACTACAAAACCATCGTCTTCTTGCTCTAAAATTGACAACAGGCAAAAGCCCCAGCACAGAAGACAATATCCTCGCTATATTTTTTCCTATACTTTATGGCATTACGCGTTAAACTTCCTAAAACAAATAAAGCGATTCTCTTTATAAATGCCCCCAGACTTCCGAAAGTGCAACACATTTGGCGGAACGAATCCAGGTTTCTTCCGTGTGTTCCGTTAAAGTGTTGTCTTAAACATCAAGATCGGTATAGAGCATGAGACGTTGAAGCCCACACCATTTTGTCAACCACAGACGTCAGGTGGATGGGTCCGGGATGGAAAAAGGCTTCCCGCAGTAACAGGCCGGAATCCGACCGCCTAATCTGTGAAATGGCTCGTTTAAAACTGAATTGTAAACAATATCCTAGTTCAAATTCATACATCACAGAGAAAACAGTCTCTCTCTCTCCATTATCTCGTGCCCATTGGGGGCTGTTGAGCCAAATTGGGGGCTGTTGAGCCAAGCGAGGTGTAGCGAGTTTGAGAACAGACCAAGTAGAAGAATACTTGGACCCATGAGTCAAGAAGTTTCGTCGCATGCTCGGGGCCAAATTTAACTGCACATTGAGGGAGGAAGTAACAGGAGTTCAGAAAGGTGCATATGGAAATGCTTCACTATATGTGTTCTTTACCAAATAAAATTACGTTCATTCAAACAACGAAAAGGTTGAATAGGCTCGCAGCAGACATGATAAGATATATGTCTGCATATAAGATACAAGATAAAAGAATTAGAGCAGCTGGAAAAAAAAATAGAGTGAATGTCGAGATATAGTTAGAATGAATCTTAAAGAAATAAGGCGCAAGGACGTGAACTACACGTAGATAAATGTGGTTCAGGTAATTATCATGTAACAAAAACCCACACTTGTAGTTCTGTTTTACCCCACCTACCGGCAGTGTTCAAATGCGATGTCTGTGTTTTCCGAATAGAGTAATGCTACACAGGGCTCTTCTTGAGGAGAAAATTAGCTACCCAACAAATTAGCTACCCAACAAATTAGCTACCCAACAAATTAGCTACCCAACAAATTAGCTACCCAACAAATTCCCCGCACTTTACTAAACCCGAAATTTCATTATTTGTTCAAACTGCAAATTCTTCATATTCTGAGCCAAACTCATTCAGTCCGTACTAACCTGCAATTTACGATTAGGAATTCCAAGTGGTCTCTTCCCTTCAGCTTTCTCCAAACAAAACTTGCGTGTATGTCCCTTCTCCTCCTAACGTGTCAAAAGACTCCCCCTCCCCCGCCATCTCATCCGTTGTGATTTGATCACACTAATATTTGTTCGGAACTACAATATATGCATCTTCTTTTTATGTGCTTTGCCCCACTCGCCTGTTACTGCTCCCTGCTACGCCCAAATACCTTCCCCAGCAGACTGTCTCGAACACCTCAGAATATATTCTCTTAATGTAAGAAACCAAGTTTCATGTCCGTATAAAACAACGGGCAAAATTACGATTCTGAATATTTTAATACTGTTATCCTTAGTTAACAAATGAGTAGCAGATATCCCCAATATTTAATCTGCCATTAATTTGTTCAAATAGGAAATTTTAATTTGTTAGTGGGATTCCAAAATAGCTTAGCTTCGTCATACTTTGAAACGGTTAATTACGTGTCTCGGTATTGTGACAGGATCCTGCATTGTGTTCAAGACACAATAACGTGTTTGTTTTCTCGCAAAGTTTACCGATAGAAAACTTTCTTACTAGTGACTAATAAACCTTCCGTATTATTGTTTATAATATTTATATCCTGTCTAGGCACGTTAACATCATCATTGTAGAAAAGAAGCTGATATGCCCTAATAAATTTCAGTCCTTCCTTGTTTACGTCGACCTTCTAAATTGCATATTTGAAAGCAGATTTTGGAAACAATGGCAACAATGGCAACAAAGCAACTCCCTGTTTCAGATAATTCTGAATAGGAAACATCCAGCATGTATGATTCACTTTAACCCATTTCAATTAACGCAACTAATTTCAGGTCTATAACAAACTCAAAGAGAGTGAAGTACAGTCTACTAGTAACTCGTGTCCTACATAGATCTGTTCCCCTTTTATTTCTCAAATAGTTGAGGAATTTGTCTAATAGGTCACATCGAAATTCACATTAATGATCCTAATTAATTGGAATACTTATGGAGACAGCTTTAGTTTTTACAGAAGGATACAAGATAAATTTTTACGTTGTTCATAACAGTCATGAGCCACGAAAATTGCTCGTAAGTTTTATGGCCCCGACATATATAGTTACATTTTAAGCTGTGAAAGCGATATTTTTTTCCCCCCGAAAAGAATTATTTAGTTTCTGGAACAGTTCTGCCGAAATTTGTTGTTGTTTATTACTTTTCACATTTCACTTAATATCTCAGTCTCAGATACACTAGGCTCACTCACTACTGGCTCAGCTGTTATGTATACTCAGTAACAGACAAGGGTGTTTCTTCTGCCTATTCGAATTACTGCAGAATTAAGGAAGCAGCTCACCTTTGTCATCCTTACTGATTCAGTTAGGAACTGGAAACCTTTCACCAATGCTGTTTTATTTGTATCCATATTCATAACATTCTCTGTCTTCTTGTTTATTTGAAGCTCACTAATTGCTTCTTTCAAATATCTTCGTCCTTTTTCGCGGAAACTATGGCCCTGGTATCAACTGTAACAGAAATGTGTAGCAGGGGTATCTCCTAGTGGGTAAAGGCGGCCAGTGTGTAGGACTGACAACCTTACCACCTTCATATACCGACTCTCTAGAAATTCTGGTAGCCACAAACTCCTGAAGCACTAAGGGCCTCCCCAGACCTGTAATGTGGTAGCATTACCTTTACACTTTGCGCTGTAAATCTTAGCAGCTGAACCGCTATATTTCTCATTCTGTCAGCATTAATTTGACTTTGATGTTGTAACCACTGAAGTATATTATGTTTCCTTTGGTCTAATAGTTTTAAGTATTCATAATGAAACCTTCGTTTTTACACGTACGGTTGCCATACGTAATTTCGAACGACGTCTGATTTACAGATTTGATTTTCTCTCGGTTATTTTCCCCCTAGCCCTATTTATAACCTCCATAATTTTCTCTAACTTCCACATCTTTTATCTTCTTGAGGAAGACTCTCCCAGTATCAGACTTCTGTTTTATCGGTTACTAAATAACAGTCTATCCCTAATTTTTGCAACCACCATATAGTGATCGGAAAAACAATCTTCTCTGAAAACTTAGACATCAAATACATTTCAGGCCGTCTCTCCCTGATTGTTACCGGGATAGCGTAGTCAGTGTAATGAGTTGGCTACGGACTCAAAGAGCCGGAAGTCGAATCCCGGGCAAAGGTAAAATATTTACCTGTTCTCCAAAACGTCCAGGCCGACTCAAATTCAGTGCGAACTGGGGGATATTTCTCCGGTGATAAATCGGCCGCAGATAAGGCTGACCACTCACGTTCATCCAGTGCCGAGGTTAGGAATATGTGGAGTTATGCCTCCACTCATACAAACTTTCATGTCGTGTAGCGGGACAACTTTACCGCCACTTTTACCTTAATTTTACATTGAAATTTCCTAACAGAATTTTCGTGTGGCACTTAAGGAACGAATTCCTCAAAGCCTCTGACCTTAGAGACTCACCACTCTTTCATTCAATTCGGGTATGCACAGCCAAAACAATAATATCACGTCAGCTGGCTGTTAACTTTATACATGACGTTCTGTCAGTAAACATTCTACTGTCTTAGCTGTTGGTATAATTCTGTTACGTAAGCATACAAAATCTTGTTCCTGCATTCCTGGCGCTCAAAACGCATCAACAAGACATTTCGGTGTGTCGTAATTCGAACTGAAATCGCAACTGCCTTTCACAGGCAGGACCAGAATTTTACTTCTGAAAACCTAGATCGGACAATAGCTAAATTATTCAGGGGGCGTCGTTGTTCTCAGGGAACTTAGGGTCGGAGATTAGGAGCATATGATACTGGCCTACACAAGTACTTCTCTCAAAAGTTTCCATTTAGTGCCCACACCCGTCATTCTAATTTACCCTCACTTTTCTCAGTGACCTCTACTGTTGCTTCTCTCCTTGTCATCCCCTTCCAGCTTCAGAGGGGTGTAACGGACATGGCCAAGTGCAGCAGAATATTTTTACTGGTTCCTAATTCTCTGTCAAGCTGTCCACTGGCACAACCACTGGTCTATCCTATATAATACGTAAAGTCAGCCTGATCCTTACTTAAAAACCTCTTGACAAAGCAGTATAGGATAGTAGTGTACAGAACAAGTGGAACCTGCATACCTTGAAGACGAAGGCAGCAGATTACTCCGAAAACCTGGTTCCCGAATACCTGTCTACATATCGTCTAGAACAATGTTTCTCAAACTTTGTGAGACCGCGGGCCGGTAAATTCTTATTTCATAAGACGAGGGCCCGATCCCAACAAAGTTACTCGTAAATACCTTTACATTTTTTTAAGTTCATATATTAAACTAACAAGTATTAATAATTAATTATGGCATAATCATAAAGAGTATTAGTACACTTACGTATACGGTGTGGCATGTTGATAAATATAAAATTACATTTAAATTAGTTATCAATCACTGGACTAATGACATCTTGTAGCATATTGTAGCATATTGTAGTATATTGTAGCATATTGTAGTTTCCTCAGGCCGACATCTGGGTCTGAGTTTTCCGAAACATTCACGAATATTTTTCTCCTCAGAATATTTCCACAATAAAACATTTATTCATGAAAACTGCTTAGAAAACTAAAATAAATTCCAGGAGAACCTCTCGCGGCCCGGTATAATTGATGCCAGGCCCCGGTACCGGTCCACGGCCCGGCGGTTGAGAAACACTGGTCTAGAGTTAAGAAGATAGCAAGAAGTTTCTCCGTAGCACTAGTACGTACGTTCTCTGAAAAATATCTTGTCAAAACTGAAGTACCAAATGATAGTTCTTATGTTCTGAGAAAGGACGCAGCAAGTTCTTCCGAAACCAGACTTCACGGTGACAAATCTTAAGATCTGATGATCAAGAAATTCCCTGGTTTTTGTGTTACTCGAAGGTTCATTAAAACTCTCCACAAAGATCGCCTGTGGACGTCATCCCGAGACAGTTTAAGCCAGTTCATTCCTTCATACACACTTCTTCAAGATCCAATGTCATCATGTATGTTTATGAGGAAACTAGGTCTATGTGTCTATTTAGGGATGGAGAGAAAGGCAGGAGAATCTGACGAACCGTAAACAAACAGACAGTGTGTGGTGTGATAGTAGCAAGGTACAAGCAATAATGGTGGTTCTGATACTGGGAAGATTAGCGTATTGGGAAATTCAAGTAAAGAAATGACTATTCGGATGGAAGACGTGAGAAGATAAACTATTAATTGGTTATGTTATCTTATCCACCATCCGAGCGTAAACAGCAAAATGAAAGATATTTTTTATGCATGAACTATTGCTCTGATATGAATTATTCGGTCGTTGAAAAGCACCTCATATTTGTTGTTGGATTGTGTAAATGCATGTTTGGCCGTGGAATACTTCGGATAATTCTGTCTCGGCATTAGCCTAGCGGAATGAGGACTGATCAACGGAATTAGCTAGATACTTAATCAGGTTTACGTTTCTATTCTGTCACCCGAATACCACCAAGAATACTCGGGTTCAAACCCGGCCTCCGCAGTGAGATGCAGGCACTAACCGCTTGTGCTATGGAAGTCCACAGGAAAAGAATCCCACAGAATTATGTCAGTAAATTTCGTGGAAGAAATTACTAACAGTTGGGAGTTACACATAATGAAATATAACAAAAAATAGTTTAAAGTTGTGGTCCTCTTACGTGATTGTCGGCCACCCTAGTGAACTCCAAGGATTTCTTGAGAAGCTGACAGTCATGCAGTTGATCAGGAAGTTCCGTGCGTTCAATGAAACGCGAAGGGTTATTTCTGTATCACAATAGCCCTATTATAATGCAGAAGATTGCGGGCGACAGCTTCACCAACTGTTTAATCCAGAAGATTGCGGGCGACAGCTTCACCAGCTGTTTTCCAAATTCATTTTAATATTAACTTCACACTTTATCTTAGGTCTTCCGAGACATCTGTTCACGTTAGGTTTACCGACAAAAATTATGTACCCAACGTGTGTGTGTGTGTGTGGGGGGGGAGGGGCGGGGGGATGGCGCATTCTGTGTAGCGACTCGCTATGGGCTGGACGATCCGGGGATCGAATCCCGGTGGAGGTGAGATTTTCCGCACCCGTCCAGAGGGGCCGTGGAGTCCACCCAGCCTCCCATACAATGGATAACACGTCTTTCCCTGGGTTAAAGCGGCCGGAGCGTGGCGTTGAATACCCACCCCCATCTAACGCCGAGGCTGAAGGAAGAGAAGAGCTATACATCTGCTCCGCCTTTGGACCTTCGTGGCCTGTTCTAGGGTGAACTTACCCGACATGTGTGTTCTCTGTTTAAGTTATTCTATCTTTCGACAGAAACGGGTTCCGTCTCGCACCTATCATCTGCGAGCGACAGGAATCAAGCATAAATCAAAGCTGTGTCCTCCAAACAGCCTTCTTGCCAAGTGCACAGGGATACATTTGAACAGCGGTGTGAGAGAGGGGATGATGTTACGGCTGTGGTCTTTTGGATCATGGCACATGGGTACCGGCTTTTCGACGCAGTATACACTCCCTTCCTTCACGGTAGAACCAAGTTATCAGTTGACACGGTGCCATACCTCAAAAGACTGTGATTTAAATCCATGCTGGGCTCGATTTATTTGGTTTCTTTTGTCCTGAAACTGTCCAATTTAGTCAAAAACACAAAACAAAGCTTAAGTGTCTCAATATTAACATTTCATACATTTTAACTTGTCCCGCCTTATGGTAACTAAAATAGTTTACTGAGCGACCGACAGACCGCTCCTTCCACACTACGAGTGTCATTGCGACAGTATAATTACTGACAGCCCGTGATAGAAGCATTAAACAATAGTCCATAAACAGCTTGCTGTAATGGTTCCAAACTTCTGAAATACGATTCCCAAACTCAAGTGAAACAGTGGGTTTTCATTACTTCCATGTAACATCTTTCTTCTTAAACTTCCGAAAAACAAAGCCTAGAAAGTAACCGATTTAAGAAGGAATGAGACAAATAGAGAAGTTTTTACTAGCTTGTGACATATCTTATTTACACCTTGTGGGTACCGGATAAGAAACAACTTCTCTCCGTCCAGAGACATACATATTTATGATAAAGCAAACTTTTAAAAAATGTATTTCCACTCCGAAGATATAGAGAGTAAACCTTCTCCATTACGTTGGCAACCACCTACCAGACTTCACGGTGTTATAACCCAGAAGACCACAACATGAATATTCAGTACAAATGAACTTGGTTCCCTTAAGTTTTATAAATACTGCGGATATTTACGTAGATTCTTCTGAACCTGGCAACCATTGTGACGAAAACAGGTTGGTCTAAGAACGGTGATAGGTGTATATGTATCGACAGAGGTCACTCACGGCCAATGTCTTCATTTCTGTGCCCACTCACTACCATTGCGTGGCGCCACAAGGCTTTATGTACAAGGACAGCAGAGGCCGCTCGTCCAATTAAAATGACATCAAGGTTTTGTATGCGTTGGACGTACAGAGGACGTCTTTCTGGGCTAATTGGATCGAAACTCTACATAGATTTTAGGCGCGTTCGTAGAAAATGTTGCAGTTATCAAAAGCGCGTCCGTCTGTTTGTGTGGAAGAAACGAGCTTTTTATGACGGAAATGACTCCGAAGAACTGTGGTTCACGAGGACTCTTTTAGATTACACCGTCTTCCAGCCACGGCATGACGCAATGGTTAGCACTCCTGCGTTCTGTTACAACTTCAAATCGTGGCCTGAAGACCAGATATCCTGAATTAAATTTCTAATCGATTTGTTCATTCTAACTAAAATCGAGATCGGTAGGTCCTAGCATTTCAGTAGACCCTTGTAACGATCGCAACATCAGATGCACGGAACGCGTTCAGGAGGCGCCCGGATGGAATAAACGAACCGAAGACCGACTATCCGGACTGAAATTTCGTGGTTTTTCTCAGTCCTTCCTGGTCAAAGGAACTCGAAACAGGCCAATTATTTCAAGTGTTCCACTCAGCGGACTAATTAAACAACTTCCAGGGGAACATAATATTTTGCAAAGAAAGAATTCATAGTAAACGAAAATAAGTCCAGGTGAGTATAAGGCAGGATTTGAAACTGTCGTCCGCATGTAGTTTTCACTGTTCGTAGACAGTTCCATCATGAAGTGCCGCATCAAGAAATGCGCTCAGTTTAAATAAAGAACACAAACCTAACTGTTAATAACAATGGTTTTGTTCAAATCACAAGACATGTGCGATGAGTGATATCAAACATATCAACCACCAACAGTAAAGCCAACAAATGACACACACCACAATGCCGAAGCTTAGGGGCAAGTGGTTGGGAGAACCAGCTTGAAATTTTGAAACTAAGACTGACATCAGGACAAAGGTGAACTTTTCCGTATCCTTTCCAACACATTACTGACTCACGACTTCATCACTTGTCGCTATAGGACCAAAATCTCAACTGTTGAAAGTTTATCAAATGAAACACAAGTAAGGCAGATCAAATTTCGCTGCAAATTTCAAGTCAAATCGTAACCCTCAAATTACGAGTATATTTTCGAATGTGTCGCTTGTTTCAACATCTGGGTGGAACTTGAAGTTCTCAGTATGGTGACTAAGCCATGTGTTGGATGTCCGAGGAACTGTGGTTTCATTCTCGGCAGGGTCATCCAGTCTCCTAGCCAATGGGCATATGGTTCAATTCCGCCGAGGGGAAAGGGTTCGTAACCCGTCGCCTCCACCAGTGCCGAGCATAAGAATGGGTGGAACTATAATTCTGCTCCTCCATATGCCTTCATTGCTTGATGCTTAATTAAGGAGAGCGACAAATTACGCCTATCTCTGCCACCAGCCGGTTACATGACATTAAAACGTTAACCTAAGTTTCCTTAGTAGCTTCTTTAGCCACTCTATCAGTACCTAAACTATATAGTGTCGATAGTGGATGAATGAAAATTACTTTGATGAACTGAAGGAATGACGTTCATAGGAAACACTAAGTACTGAGAGAGAAACTTACTCCAGAACCACGTTGTTCTACCTAAAATTTACTTGGACTGCTTCACATGTTATTTCGCCAGCCTTTCTGCAGCTGTGTGTTGGCATAGTGAGGCAGTTAAAGGAAATTTTGATAGTGCGTTTAAATTAATCATATCGCAGTTTCTTTGGCAGCAAATCTTTCTTGAAAAACCTACTGCATTAAGGGATTCTGCATTACACATTCAGCACCGTAATGACCATAAGAACAAAAATTACAAGAAATTAATGAAAAATGTTTCAAGAAACATGGAAGGGCAAACTCCAGAATTATAAGAAAAGGGCGGATTTAAAAAATAACGATAGCGATTGTCAACTCTCAAGACTCCACCCCAAATGTCCGTGAGCAACGTTGCCAAACTTAATTTTGTGATTCCACTTCCATCTCTCGTTCCTTTCCTAACTTCAGAACGAACACAAGGACAACTGCAGCCTCACCTATCAAATTTGCCTTACAGTTTATCTTAGCCGTTTAAAATACTGTGGTTAACTTTATGTACCACTTGCTTTAGCAAACTGTATGTACCATTTGCTTTAACAGTTATAAAGCCTACATTTACGCTACACTGTGTGCTTACGTGTTTCTTGTGATTCTAGGAATAAAAGATCATTTTTAACAGGTTAGTCTTTGTAATGGAAATGCGATGCATTTTATTGAGATATGAATTGAATACTAAATGTTATTTAGCCTCGTTTGAGACATTAGCGTTCATTTGCTGTTGTGAAGGATTCGCCTGTACAAATGGATTCAGACTATATCACAGTTCAGATGGTCTGTCGCCTGTTGTTTACAGCGCAAGAAGTCCCCATTTCTGTCGCACAACAGTCCATGTGGGATTCGTGGTAGACAAAGTGGGATGTGGACAGGTTCATCTCACAGATGTCGGTTTTCTACCAGCAAACTAAATCCACCGATGCTCCATAATAATTCGTGTAAGTGTATATCCGGGGAATGAACCCGGCACATTGGAGGCGTCAGTTCCGATAGAGATGCTCGCCTCATCTCAGCTTCCTGTGGACTGGACCACTGGGAAACCTACATTCGTCAGGACCCTGACGTTCAGCCCCCCCCCCCCCTTTCTCCGTGAACACATACACACACACGCACGCACGCACGCACACATACTTACTTACTTACTACTTACTTACTTAATCCATGGTGCAGAGTCCTTCTTGAGAAGCTAACTGGTTTGCAGCTAGTCAAGAAATTCCCCGCATTTCACGGAAACCGAAGGTTCATTACCGCACTCACAAGCGTCTGCGCTTGTGAGTGC
>Ga0123352_10019356_pt1 | contig 10858 bp, 6 predicted proteins | sample TergutLab28metaG_FD_89700 | JGI IMG/M metagenome (GOLD analysis project Ga0123352, IMG submission 89700) | Labiotermes labralis P1 segment gut microbial communities from Petit-Saut dam, French Guiana - Lab288 P1 | ecosystem: Host-associated > Arthropoda: Insects > Digestive system > Gut ... | reverse complement strand
TCGAACAGCGCGGGTTTCTCGTTCGTAAATACTGGCAAACAGGTTCATTTAAAGCATGCCAGACGGCATTTCGAACGGAATTTGGTGAAAGACGTGCACCGTCGAAGTGTTGCATCCAGAAATGGGTTAAAAAGTTAGGGACAAGGGGAAGTCGATCTAACGCCTGCCGACTTCTTTCTTTGGGGCCTATTGAAGGGCAAAGTGTACAAAAATACACACCGCAAAATCCATCAACACAAAGACGCTATACACCAAGAGATTCAAGCCGTCAACGTAGACACTTTGGAAAAAGTATTCCAGCATTTGGAGAAACGCATTCAATGTGTTTGGATGTGAAAGGAGACCAGTTTCAGCAGGTCCTGTTTTTGCATCGTTCCTGGTATATGTATATAGACTTTCAAGTCATTATCTCAGTAACATAATTTTTATAGACAATAATTTGGGGCCTCTAGCGAGAGACTTTCCCTGTAATTCGAAACCCGATGCTTCTATCCACACCTCAGTGTATATTAATTTGCAATCCAAAAGTAAGAACAGAGGTATTGATTAAACATGGGTAAAAAATACACGAAAGCAGTTACTAGTGAAGATACATAGTAAAGGGAAAACGTAAGAAGCTTCGGGGGGGAGGGGGGGAGAGTGAAAAGTAAGGAGGGGGGAACATTTGAGCGATTTGGTTTGTTGATTGTGAATTGGAAATTTTTATTTATTTTCCTCCCTATATTCCATTCGAAACGAAGCTGCTGTCTGGCAATACTAACACAGACTTACTTTTCTAACACAAATGTTTTCTTTATCAAAGAAGGAAAATTTCAGGCTCTGTTATTTTTATTATTAAAGAATGACAAGTAAAAAACACACACTTTGATAAATCTGGACCTGGTTTATGGGGAAAAGCCGGAAGGTGAGCTGGTTTTTGAATTCTGTTTACTTACTGTAACGATCGAAATATGAGGAAAATTTTGATCAGAATTCTACCCTATCTCAGTACAAATAGCCTTAGCATTAATTGCTGCTTTAACCCCTTAAAGACGAAGCGCATACCGCTTTATTTAAATACCCAGTCCGTACCGCGCTGTAAACACTTCTCATCTCGGTTATAAAAACCGATCAGTTTATGCTGTAAGTGGCACAAGTCGCTGTTTGTTCTCAGATAAATACAAAACACATAAATACAGTGAGGGCAGAGCGTACAGTTGTTGAATGTTAAACCTGTTGGTGCATCACGTAACCAGTAGGCTTTAAAAGGTTAAATATCTCATAACCATTCTGGTTGCTTGTCAGATTTGTTTGTGTCACCGGGTCCCAATTTCTTCATAAGTGTCCCAGTTTTAAGACGGATATCATTTTTCTGGAAATATATCAAAAGAGGATATTGGCAGTACTGAAATGACACTTGATTATCCCACTTCACTGAAGTGGGCACCAGCAGCGAAATTATTTAATGCTGTCTAACAGACAGGAAGAAAATTACATCTGCATAATTATATTATTTTGAATTTTGCAAATGCATAATAAATTCGTTGACCACTGATCTAATTAATACCGCTTGGTGGTCATATATTCTATTCCAGACGAAACTAATGGACAATAAAGACATTAGAATGCATAGAAGCGTGACTAATATGGTATTAAATTTCATAAAGTGTGCATACAAATGAAAAAAAAAATCCTTGTCAAATAAAAAGTTATTGAACGAGGTGTTTTACTGTGTTTAACCTGTGAAACACACAGCTAACCGTTCTGTTCTCTGTTAGACATTTTGCCTGTAACCTGTCGTGGAAACCACAACAGTTCTTAAAATATCTCGCATCCATACTATGGAGAATCGAAAACAGGGACCTGTGAAGATGAAGCAGATTTTGCAACTTCAATTAAAATAATTAAGACATTAAAATTAAAAATTAAGTGGAATATTAAAATGAAAAATATAAAAACATTAACAAATAAAAAATATTGAAATAAAAATATCAAAATAAATAAGGAAATGTTAATGTGATTTAATCTTTCTTATAATAAAGCCAACTAGATACACTAATTTCTCAAATTTATTTTTGGAATAAGTCTCTACATGTTTCGGACAGTTCCTCTGTACATCATCAGGAGTTTTTCACTGTACACACAGCAGTGGTATATGTCATACACCATTGCTGTGTGTACAGTGAAAAACTCCTGATGATGTACAGTGGAACTGTCCGAAACCTGTAGAGTTTTATTCCAAAAATAAATTTGAGAAATTAATGCATCTAGTTGGTTTTATTATAAGAATTTATCACGATGCGCGGTCACCTGAACGTCAAATAATTTAATCTGTGGTGTTCATGAAGGAAATTCAACCTTATTCCTAGAAGATACTTTCAAATGCAATATTTTAAAACTTCTGTATCCAGTATTATTTTGTGTAGTCAAATGTAGGCGAAAGAAATATGCGGGGAATGTGTCATGTTCAGGGGAGAGAAGTGCTTACAGGGCTTTGGTGTGGAAACCTGACGGCAAGAGGCCACTCGGAAGTCCTAAGATTAGATTACAAAGTAATATTAAAATGGAACTTGAAGAAAAGCGATGAGGGCGCGAACTGGTCCAGAGTAAGGAAAAAATTGCTAGCTGTTGAGTGTATTGTGATGAACCTTCAGGTTGCATAAAATGCAGGGAGTTTCTTGACTTGCTGAGGAACAATCGGCTACTCAAGAAGTACTCTGCTGCATGGTTCTGTTGAATCTGGTTACTTACCAAAGAGCCAAATATCATTTGATGGTTTCTGAAATCTGCTTGAAGGAGACTTCCGTCTCGAGCACAACAATAGACAGCACAGTGTACACTGTGTGTCTTAAACACAATCACACGAACTACTTCTCAATCAGACGCCCTTTCACAAATGAGGAAAACTGTGCCCACACCGCGTTGACGCTGGTCAGGGATCGTAAGGAATGTTTCTGTGCATAATGTACGGACGGTTCGGTATCAGTTGGGATAATTTGCTTTGTGGAATGTTTTGAAACTGTGGGTTCAGTAGTTGAGAGTAGCTGCACCTGTCCGGCTAAACCGAGTGGTTTCTAACCTCAAGTTTTGTGCTAAAGACATCGGGGAACGATTTTATCCGAGAAACGTATTATTATTATTATTATTATCATCATCATCATCATCATCATCATCATCGTCTCCTTTATGCAGGGTATTTATACTTATATTCCTGAGGCAAACTATGTCCCTAGGGAATACAGTGTTGCAGCTATTCTGTTGTTACTATTCATGGTGCTTATATCGTTAGTTTCAGTGTTGAATCTATTGTACTGTTACATTAGTAATTTCCGAAGTATGTGTGCAGTTCCCAATAGGGCTGTTTTCTGTAGTTCCTTGACTTCATGTTTTCCCGGTATGTTGCTCACGTATTTTGTGAATGACTTTGAAACAGTCCCAGTCGCCCCTATTATTACTGGTATCACCTTTGTTTTTACATTCCACGTGCGCTGTATTTCTATTGTAAGGTTATTATTATTATTATTATTATTATTAACATGAGACGAAGAACAAATTCGTAAATTAAACTGTTGCACGAATTTGTGCGATTTTGCAGCCACTTGTGTTATTTATGCTGGTCGTAGGGAAAACATTGCTGAATAGTTTATTATTATTATTATTATCATCACCCAAAAAGACAGCTCTTAACCCAGTAAGACATCTTTAGACTTTAAAACATATTTGCCCATTTCAGCTTATTCTTCAGGAATGAAACAAGACGTTGTGAATAGTTGGCGTTGTGAAGCACCAACACACCTTCTTATTCCCCGTTATATCTCTAGTGAGGTAAAGTACTGTACGTTACTTTATGTGCCTGTGTGTGTGTGTTTGTGTGTTGCAGTCGCCACAACAGTATCTCAGGCATCATGAACACGTGGTTTTGGACCCAGCCTTCTCACCTAGCGAACCATCAGAAATCTTCCATTCTGACGTCACAGAAAATGGCAAACGTCGTGCTTCAGACAGGTACAGTACCAGCTGATAGTTTATGGGACTTGTGTATAGTACCATCTGATATATTATGGGGCCTGTTACAAGTACAGTAACATCTGATAGTTCATAGGACTTATGTATTGTACCATCTGATATATTATGGGGCCTGTCACAAGTACAGTACCATCTGATAATTCATAGGACTTATGTTTAGTACCATCTGATATATTATGGGGCCTGTCACAAGTACAATTCCATCTGATAGTTCATAGGACTTATGTATAGTACCATCTGATATATTATGGGGCCTGTCACAAGTACAATACCATCTGATAGCTCATAGGACTTATGTATAGTACCATCTGATATATTATGGGGCCTGTCACAAGTAAAATACCATCTGATAGTTCATAGGACTTATGTATAGTACCATCTGATATATTATGGGGCCTGTCACAAGTACAGTACCGTCTGATAATTCATGGGACTTATGTACAGTGCCATCTGATATATTATGGGGCCTGTTGCATGTACAGTACTATCTGAGAGTTCATGGGCCTTGTGTAAGTACCATCTGATAGATTATGGGGCCTGTTACAAGTACAGTGCCATCTGATAGTTCATGGGACTTATGTAGAATACCATCTGATAGATTATGGGGCCTACAACTGGTACAATACCTTCTGAGAGATTGTGAGGCATATAACATGGAGTGTACTATCTGTTAGTTCAAGGCACCTGGAACATGTGCAGTACCTTCTGATAGATTATGGGACCTGTAATATGTGCAGTTCCATCTGATATATTATGGGGCCTACAACTTGTACAATACCATTGGATAGATTATGGGGCCTATAATATGTACAGCAATGTCTGGAGTATTATGGGACCTCTAACAGGAACAGTGCCATCTGATGGATGACCAGACATATAATCTAGGAAACTGCATCATTGGTATAAAAAACAGAGAGTTAAAATAAGAAATGTAAGGGAATTTTGAGACTTCCATCTTGGCGTAGTTGAGTGCAAGAATAATTCATTCTTCTTGGACTGTTAGACCCGTGAATGGGACAGCCATATTTCCCGAAGATTCGGTAGCCAACTAAACCCCCACTCCGCCTAACATTCCTGAAGATCGAAGGCCTCAAATGTAAAGAGTCACGACACTTCCTCTACATTTATTTTTAGTAATATCACCTGTAGTGCGCACATCGCCATATTGTGGTCTTCTAAAATCAGGCAGGGGCTTTTAAAAATTACATTGCCCCGGACGCTTATTCTGAGGTTAATTAGTTGTGCTTTGTCCACAGCTTCCTGAACAGATAAAACACATTTGCAAATGTTAGCATAACTGCAAAGAAAATTGTATATTACAGTGCATACTGTTCGATAGACACATTCTGTAATTCTGTGTGCAGTGGTTGTGCTACCTGGACTTGGTGTTCAAATTAAACACTAAAATGTCCATCAATACACGCATATTTCTGCAACAGCACCTCAATAGTGACCTATTAGTTGTGAAAACTGATTACATTACACGAGGGCAAGTTGGGCAATGGGATAGCAGAGGGCTTTTAACCTTTTGAAGAATAAACGTAATCTGCTTTATATAAAGAATCAGTCCGTACCGCGCTGTAAACACTTTCCACCACGGTTATAAAAACCAATTACTTAATGATGTGTCTAAAACAAAAGTCGCTGTCTGTTCTGAGATCAGCACAAAACAATCAACGCAAAGCGATCACCATGTAGAATTTTTGAATATTTAACCTGGTGATACGTAAAGAAACCGCTAGGCTTTGAAAGGTTAAAATAAGGTTTCTAGCTTTGATGCTGCTAGCCCTAATGTGTATTTCCTCTTCCTTTACAAAAAAAAAGATTGTTACATTGAATGTATTTTCTCGCGGTCTGACAGACTTAATGAAATGTTGTGTACTGCTCCTTGTCGTTTCTGTTTAACAGAGCCTTTTTTTTGTGACTTACAACACATATGTGTGTGCCAATGAATGTGACTATGAAACCCTCTGCATACTTAACAGCACTGTGGTGGGTGTTCATGAGTCTAAACCAACTGGAAATAATTTAGTTGAAAAAAAATTAGTAAAACCATGCAGTTTCTCGGTTAAAAAATATGCTGATATGAAAATTTGCAAAAAATAATTTAACAGAGCGAATGAGGGGTATCACCCTTTTATCTGGCAATTTTTTTAAATACAAAAAATTCAGATTTGCTAATTTGTAAATTTAACAGCATGTCTGACGGAACCCTTAAGATTATTCTTTTCTAATATCTGAAAGCCCCTTTAAGATTTTAAAATCTTATTTATATACGGTTAAAATTATTTAGAAACATCGCTGAGACTGAAGTCGGTCTTTCAGGGAGTGCCGTAAGATTCCGATCGGCCTCTAGTAAGTAAAGTGTACGACAGATGATCGCGCCTGCCGATCAGCGCTATTTTAAGTCAGGTGGCCCTGCTGGCTGATGCCAGGAATCATCAAAATCTGGCAGACCTATAGAATCACACATATTAGATTCACATCTCTGCAAATTTTCGAGCTAGTTTGATTTAATACTTATGTTATGTTGTATTTTAACATAATTTTTGTCTAGAAGCGGTGTCTAATGGATAATTTGCAGCAACAACTTTAACGTATTATTAGTGTGAAGGCGTGTAATTCATGCATGAAGAAACACCAAAAGAAATCGTACAAATACAGAACACAATCACAAGAACTCTAAAAATATATGCATGTAGTCTTTACCTTCAGGTACTTCTCTTGTGCAAAAACGTGTTGACTTGTGTATATAAAACTCGTAGTAAACTCTCTGCGTGCATTTTCAGCATACACATATGAAGAGTATGCAGACGGTAATGTTGAAATTAACTGGAGGAAATAACAATTGACACAGTAAAATAACTTCCTCAGTGTGTATGTTTTGTGTCCAAACACTATAGCAGGATTGTGCCCTGAGGTCTGCCCCACTTTGTAAATGAAGCTGCATATGGTGCTGGTGCAGTAAAGTACAGACTCAGACTCGATGATAACAAAGAGACGTTTAGAGAAGATAGAAGTAAAGAAAGAATTGTCTAGTTCGTTTGTCCCCGTTGTGTATTATTTACATCTGTTAGTGAACATCGCAGTAAGTTTGGGCCAATTCACAGCCCACCGCTGCCCTCTATATACATAGTTTAAATACAGCAAATTATTAAATGCTTGCTAATAATTTTGTTCCCTTATGACGCCGGTTTTTGCCTCCTGTACGTCACGTTTCACATAAATCTCGTTCATTCACTTTACACTATCTTACTGTAGATGATGCGATTAATCGGTTATTAAAACCGATTAATTAAATTCTGGTTTTTGACGTTCAGGTGACAGTGAATAATGATAAATTCTTATAATAAAAAAAACTAGATGCACTAATTTTTTAAATTTATTTTTGGAATAAAATTCTACATGTTTCGGACAGTTCCTCTGTCCATCATCAGGAGTTTTTCACTGTACACACAGCATTGGGTCAGGACGTTCCGTCCTGATCCTGCTCGCAAGTTGTATGACATATACCATTGTTGTGTTTACAGTGAAAAATCTCCTGATGATGGACAGAGCAACTGTCCGAAACATGTAGAATTTTATTCCAAAAATAAATTTGGGAAATTAGTGCATCTAGTTGGTTTTATTTTAAGAAGTAATTACTGATTATATTCTATATGGTCGGTGGAGACGGACGACTTCGAAAATTTGTCGTTCAAGACTTGCAACAATATATATATATACACTTATAGACATATATATGTGTAAATATTTATCTCTTTATATCTATATGTGTATATATATATCTATCCATATATATATATACATACATACATTTTTGCCTATATAGTAGTGGCATTAGGTGAGTCACAGGATGTGGAGGGCCTATAGGAAACCGGTATAGCTCGGTCGGTAAAGTATTCAGGCTATTAGCTGTATACATGTGGAACCTTCGTGATACATTTAATGAGCACTTGTGACCGCTAATTACACTTTTATCAATTAAGTGGCAATGTTAATTGCTCTATAAAGTGCAGTTTTTTGTGTTAATTAAGCAGTTACAACAAGTTATGTAATGAAATAATTATTGAAATGTCTCCTTATTGATTACTAACCCTAAATTTAAATATAATAGAGATACTCCATTTCAAAATACAATTGGAGTTTTGCAACCAAACGTTGCTTTCTTTGTTCTCAAATATATTCTTCGTTCAATATTAACTTATGTTTTTTATTTGGATCTATACAATAACGTATATTGATCCTGCCTTTTGTTTAATGGGGGGGGGGATCTACAGTAAAAAAGATAAAGCAGTCCCGTTACAGGCCTGCAGTGGCCCAGAGGGTTCCAGAAAGTTAAGGTTCCCAGATTTCATGACAACCGCACAGGATGGTGGTAAGGTTGTCAGCCTTACGCACCGGCCGCCTTTACGCCCAGGAAATGCTCCTGGTACTCATTTCTGTTACAAACTTAGTCGACCCCAGGGCCATAGTGCGATCGGAAGGATTTTATGTCTATGAAAAATTCCTATGACACTAGCTGGGAACGAACCAGCCATCTTCCGATTTGTAGCACAGCACCTTAACGACTGAGCCACCGCTATACAGTAGTTAATATAAACTAATTTCAATTACACTTCACGCCATGACTTCTTTGTTGGAAAATTTATCGAAGGGGATCATTTTGAAGAAGACTGTGGGAGTTTATGTGCGCATAGTAACCCTTTAGGCGCAGTGGTTACATTGCTGCATGTACCAAGTGATTTACCATTAAAAATATGAGTATTTTGTCGATGTATTTTATATGGTTTTTCTTTTGACTGTCAGAGGTAACACCTACTCTTTACCAAACTAAATGGACCTCTTCGTGTTTTCAATAAATATTCATATAGTATACAGATCGACATATTTAAATATTATCTCCATGAACTCCGGACCTCAAAGAGTTAAAGAGACTTTGAAGATATGAATTAGATTTATTTAATTAAAGGTGTGGTGAGATCTTCGCCTTTTTTATGATAATTGTAAAAGTTTAGATTCCACAATAACAATATTTTATGGAATACCGGAATGACACTTTCTCGGGTTGCACAATTTTACCAAAAATCTAGGAGCAAACTCCAAATTCTAGGCGTCTAGAATGAAGGAAGTTACGTAAAGAGACGGACGTCCATATACTGTAATGCATAGAAGGAAAGAGACATTAACATTTGGTTTGTTTTTTAAAATTCGGAACTTGAAATGAAATTTGATCATTTGACACGTGTAATTTGTATTTCGTACATTGCCTTAGTAGAAATTTTAAATTTGCAGTTAAGATGTAAATTTGTTTGAGAAGGTTGCGCACATCAACAACAGGAAGATTGGATATGCAAATTCCTTAGTAACAGCACATTCCTTTCGTGTCTGCATATCCTGCTGCTAAGGGAACTCTTTAACCTTTAATAGCGCTGAGTTGTGGATTTTGTGAACCGGTATACCGACCTGTAAGACCGACAAGAGTATCTTTTGTGATCAAAGTTTAAACGACAGGAGAAGTAAAACGCGGTGCTTTGGGTTAGGACTCAAGATGAGCCCTACGCCCCAGACTTATTACCAGGTGAGTGGCGTGTAATACGTCCACAACTCAGAGAACAAAGGAAACGATTGAGAAGTGTCTATTAACTAATTTTTCTGTTTCCAAACGAATGAGAAGTGTCTGTTAAATTATTGTTCTGTTTCCAAATGATTGAGAAGTGTCTGTTAACTTATTGTTCTGTTTCCAAACGATTGAGAAGTGTATGTTAACTTATTTTTCTGTTTCCAAACGATTCAGAAGTGTCTGTTAACTTATTTTTCTGTTTCCAAACCATTGAGAAGTGTATGTTAACTTATTTTTCTGTTTCCAAACGATTCAGAAGTGTCTGTTAACTTATTTTTCTGTTTCCAAACGATTGAGAAGTGTCTGTTAACTTATTTTTCTTTTTCCAAGCGATTGAGAGGTGTCTGTTACCTTATTTTTCTGTTTCCAAACGATTGAGAAGTGTCTGTTAACTTATTTTTCTCTTTCAAAATTTTTAAACACCAAACAAATGTTAGTCTGTCTCTTTCCTTGTATGCATTTCTATACATTACAATAAGAAATTTGGTCATCCGAGCGAGCTGCCGCCCGGGATTTGTGCTGCTTTCTTTTACAAAATATTTCTGAAACAGTTTGGAATTCTTATAAATTTGTTGGTAAATTTTAGGGGAAATTAACCAGGAGCTGAATGATATTACTCTTCGCCTGTTGACGTCTAACAACGAAATTGGGCATCAAGTGACACATTTGATATTGCGGGTGTGAATCTGTTGACCCATGTTGAATACTGTTGGCAGCAATTGGCTTTCATTGTCATGTCTGTAGGACGCTGATGTGCCGATCGTGTGGAGGAATAATCAGCATAGTATGAGTACAACAGACGACAGTGATATGCTCCTTTGTTTGCACATACAGCAACGGTAAATAACCTAGCTCATTGACACAACTTCAAGCAAAGCGATCTCAACAGGACATGGCTCTGTATATATTAACCCTTGCCACTAATTGAATGAAATAGCTCGCTCTGAAATAATAGAAGCTCACTGCCTAAGACGGTTGCTGTCTTATCAAGGATTAAACAACATCAGCACATCTAATTTTTTATCGTTAGTAATTTATTTAAGGCAAATTTTTTCGACCAAATTCGGTCACATTTATGCCATTAAAACCTTAAATTCATAGTAAAGGTAAAGTGATGCCGTTACAGGCCCGGTGTGGCCCAGAGGGTGGGTAGAGGTATAGCTCTACTCTTCCATGACCGCGGCACTAGAAGGGGGTGAGTGGTCAGCAGCACGCCTCGGCCGCACTTTA
>Ga0123352_10019354_pt1 | contig 10859 bp, 2 predicted proteins | sample TergutLab28metaG_FD_89700 | JGI IMG/M metagenome (GOLD analysis project Ga0123352, IMG submission 89700) | Labiotermes labralis P1 segment gut microbial communities from Petit-Saut dam, French Guiana - Lab288 P1 | ecosystem: Host-associated > Arthropoda: Insects > Digestive system > Gut ... | reverse complement strand
GATGACTATACTTCATGTTACACATATGTACCGATGACTATACTTCATGTTACACATATGTACCGATGACTATACTTCATGTTACACATATGTACCGATGACTATACTTCATGTTACACATATTATGGATACATCATGCAAGTAAATATGTGTTGTAGTTGTGTTCACATATCCAAATATCTTACCAAATAAGTACGTACATATTACATGTTGCTGCTGTATCTGTACGTACTAAAATCTTGCCTATTCCCTTGCCTCTCGGCAGCATACATCCCATTCATACTGTACAAAGCATAATGAGGTGCCCTATCCGATTGGTGATTCAGCACGTCACTCAAAATGATGATATCTCTCATCTGTTTGTGACACAACAACACTTAAACAATCGACATGAAGCCAAAAAGTATAACATCCGGTACATTTATATATTTGGATTTTTATATAGAAGTCTTATCACAACAACAAATATAACAATAATACATAATATATCCATTGCACTTATACGAAATACATGGTTAAAACTTTTTACTTTTATCGTGGTTGGTATAACTTCAACTTGGGATTGACAACGGAAAAAGCGCCGGTTATTTTCCAGTTAGTAAACAATAAAGAGAGGAACATAACCTTGACACCGAATGGCTAAAACGATTTGTATAAATTTACATACCTTACACTATTGTAAAATTATGACTTTTGTTATTTTAAACTTATTGACGTAAAGTTTGGTACCTGATATTTTCTTATAAAAACCTGAAACGTTTTGCAGAGGAAATAAATGTTCCTTAAATCTACAGCCTACATGACTTGCGGAATCATGCATTGCTTAATGACACTTCTCCGCCTCCTCTGCTATTGAAACCACGGATTTGTTTAAGAAAAAGAAACAAGGGCGGTCTAAAGAAATATTTTCAAGGAAAAAGTTCTCTTCTGGATCGTTATTATTTAAACAAGAAACTTATAAGAATGGCTTAAGTAAATTCATGAAACAGATTCTGCCTCATTAGCCAATGGTAATCTTGCATTCTTTCAAATTAATGCTTCGTAGGGAACAAAGAAGAAGCGAAACATTACGATAGAATGGCTTGAAGCATAATTTTATAAACAGAAACACTTCAAAATTTCCGTTTTTCCTTTATTGTAAGCGTCAGTTGTTAGATTCTCACCATCTGCAAGATCAGAATTTCGGTCTGCATTGGTCCTTCCTTTGGAAACCTGATATCCGTTATGAAATTTTCTATTATCTATCCCCTTCATTTCCTTACAGAATTAATAATAATAAACTCCATAGTTGGTAACATTTTCACAACGTAATTAGCTATGTTAGTCAAAATTGCCAACTTTATCTTACTTATACCCAAACAAAATCAAAGTACATGTTTTGTTCTAATTGTTTCCTTTACTTGAGGTAAATCTTTAAAAGAAAACAAAGCGTAAAACAAAATATTTTAAATGTAGTTTATTATAAATGTTCCACAATCCATGTTTTCCCCATGTACATGTACACCAGATCCCCTCTGTCTGTTCTCAACCCACCAACGCGCCACCATCATGTTAATTAGTCTACAGTCGACACATCATGGCGTCTACAGTCGACACATCATGGCGTCTACAGTCGACACATCATGGCGTCTACAGTCGACACATCATGGCGTCTACAACATATTCGTTAAAAAAAATCTACAAAAAATGTGTCTAAAGTTGCAGGATTTAGCTCATTATTCAGCGTAACAAATAATGACTCCACTGTATGTAGCCTTACATAAATTTGTCGGGCTTCGCTTTAAGTGTAGGCATTCCGTGTTGCAGCTGCATTTAATTCGTGTTTGCCACGTCTCACCTTATAGTCTCCATTACGCCATACTACGTAGCTTGTGTTGACACGCAAGGAGCTACTTCCCTCCAACGTGGCCTTCAGGCCTGAAGGCCACGTTGGAGGGAAGTAGCTGTACCAGTATTATGACCTGTACCGGATGTTGCGGTTACATATTTTAGTATTCCTGATGATGGGTGCTTTGACACCCGAAACATGTAGAGTGACTTTGCAGTAAATAAATATCTGCATACTGTTGCAACTGGTTGGATTTTTATTAACAGTGGGATATAATTTTTTTACATATCTTCAAGTACCAAGTAACCATGAATCCAGTTTAGAAACACAAAAGTTTCTGAGCGACAAACCTGGTACAAAACATCGATCTGGTTGAGCGGACAATTCAACACAAAGAAGTGAATGTTATAAAAACATCTGCAAATGTCTGATTTTAAGTAAAAGTTCTGTTTTATTATCCATAGTGACTACTAATGCATGTTACAGGGCTTGGTTGTGTAGTATTGTAATAATAAGACATCACACTCATTTGTTTAATTTACCCGTTAACATGAAGGAAAACGGATATTTTTAGCATCTGTTATTCCTGCTTGGAATTTTAAATTCTTTCTTTTCTAAAGAACTGTACGGACCCACGTAAGGTAAATCATTCCCATTATAGGCCCGAGGTGCCCAGAGGGCTCCAGGAAGTTAAGGTACCCAGATTACGTGACAATAGCCCAGGATGGTGGTAAGGTTGTCAGCCTTACTCACCGGCCGCTTTTACCCCCAGGAAATACTCCTTGTACTAATTTCTGTTAGAGGCTGAGCCGACCCCATTGCCATAGTGCGATCGGAAGAAATATGTCAATGAAAAATTCCAGTGACACCATCTGGAATCGAACCAGCGACTTTCCGATTTGTAGCATAGCACCTTAACCACTGTGCTACCGCGGTCCCGCACGGACTCACGTTATGAGATTAAAAATATAATCATAGCAATATGATGGCGTAAATTGCTAGCCAAATAGCTGAAGTTGGAAATCCAGAACCTGAAAAATAACGTGTATTTTGGTAGGGAAACAGAATACAAGAAGCAACTAAATTACTTTAAAATTGGCGTATTTATATAAAACAGATAAGCAAACCCAGAAAGGAGTGTGGTAAAAGAGATGACATGAACAATTTGGGTGGAAGAAAAATTTTTAAAATTTGGTTAGCATAACAAAAAAAACATTGAACGTTCTGAGAGCACATGAAAAGTTGCGAGCCTTAATCTGTTTCTGACAGTTCGGGGAATACATTTGGCTCTACAAATGTACAGCAACCCTGGAAACAAACAAAATACATCTCATAACGTGGTAATTGGCCCTGTGATCGAGAAGGGAGTTGAAAGTTACTTTGAGGTTCGTACAGGGCATTTCAAAAGAAATTATGTAGTTATATTAAACACTGTTCAATATTATCAAACTCAAAATATTCCCAAACCAAAGCCTAATTTTGTTCTCTGAAGTCTAAAAGCTTCAAGACACTCAGTTTCGAAGCATTACAATATTCTGTACTTTCTGTTTTGTTGTAGTTATACTTGCTGATGATAAACTGCAGTGAAGATTTCTCTTGCAACACCCTGCCAAATTGTTTGGGCAATGCGCTGTATGCGGTGACCTAGACGAAGTGTATAGTACATGTGAGGAGGACGAGAAATATATAGTCGGAAAACCTGATGTGGAGGTAAAAATTGGGAGATTTTCTGTTGGATTGCAAGACGATAAAGATAGGCGTTAAAGATTCAGTCTATAAGAACTTGGTAAGATTCATAAAGCTCAAGCACGGGAAGTTTATCGGGAACAAGGTATTGCATTGTCGGGTTCCATAGAAAGCAAAACATTTCTTGAAAAGAGGGTTGACTGCTAGATGATGACTCTGTGTCATGTAGTTAGTTGCTTGTTACTCATTAGTCAGTAAATCAGCTTCTCTATTTCTCTTATCCTGACAGTGTAAAAAATCAATGCAAGTGTTTAACAATTCAGTGCACCACCCATTTACATATAGAATGTTTTGGATTGCATACTCCACTTATAACCATTAGTGTTTCGTTCTATCAGCAAAAAAGGCAACAGAAGGCAAGGAAAGATAGGGTCCGGAATTTACAATGTAGCTGAAGTTATTTGTACTAAAAAACAATTAATTCTAGAAATATTTCAGAGATAATGAGAGAAAATACGTGCAGAAGTTGGTATACAAACTATCCTCATGCTCCGGAATAGCCGACCGTCATTAAATACAATATGACGTGACGTAGTGGGTAGCGGTTATTCAACGCAGTTCAATTTATTTCTTTAAATTAATGTCCTGGCACAACAGCCATGGGCCAAGTACAGAGACAGCACAGCAACATAAAAAGTATGCAGATAACAAGAAATGAATACACGTGTCAAAGAGATATTAAGAAATCATGTCTAAGAAACAACGTCAATAGTATTACAAATATCACATAAAAAATCTTGAAAGAAAAATTATTATTATTTTTTTTACATTCTCTGAACCATCCATTGTGGTACAAATGCATGTGAGAAAAACCAACAAGACGCACACTTTTTCTCATTAATTTATTCCAGTTAAACTATCCTCTACATGTTTCGAACAAGTAATTATTCATAATCAGGAGGTTATTTCTGCACACGCAGCATACAGTATTTTACCATACATCTATGTGGTGTCTAGCCGCTAACACGATGTGAACAATTATTTGATCGAAACATGTGGAGGATAGTTTAATAGGAATATAGAAATGAGAAAAAGTGTGCATCTTGTCGATCATTATCACGTATAAATTATTATTTGTGAAAACAGTAGTAGTAGTAGTGGTAGTAGTAGTAGTGGTAGTAATAGTAGTAGAGTAGTAGTAGTAGTAGTAGTAGTAGTAGTAGTAGAGTAGTAGTAGTGTTAGTACTAGGTACTAGTAGTAGTAGAGTAGTAGTGGTAGTAATAGTAGTAGAGTAGTAGTAGTAGTAGTAGAGTAGTAGTAGTGTTAGTACTAGGTACTAGTAGTAGTAGAGTAGAAGTAGTACTAGTAGTGGTAGAGTAGTAGTAGTAATAGAGTAGTATTCGAAGTATTAGTAGAGTAGTAGTAGTAGTAGTAGTAGTAATAGAAGGGTGTAAACTTCTATATACAAAAAGATAAAACTAATGCCGATTTACTTGTACCACAATATGTTTAGACATCTGACATCCCAAATATTTTTTACATACAAAAACATTTCTGTATTTTGGTCTGAATTAATTATTAGTACATCGTCAAGTACATACTGCTGCATCGGACAGACAGAACACCAGTCACTGTTGTGCTACAAGAAACGCCACGTCGTCCTCCGAAAAGCAATCCCATATTATAGTTGCTACGATCCAGCCCTTCGCCGAATACTTGAGTGTGTAAAATACACTATAGACAATGGGAAATGTATAAAAGCGAAATAATGTGTCCGACAGTGAAACACATTCTGGGAGTACAAAAATAGAGATCATCAAAATTTAAAAAATGGAAAATTTTTACGTTTACAGCAAGAGAAGTTTTATTGTAAACTACGCAGCGAATTTCCTGGTCAAATAATGTAACTGTAAGCATCAGGCAGTCGCAATCTGCTGTTCGATTTGAATTATCACTTTGTTCCTGTTCGCTTGCGTTTGTCGTTGGAATGATGGATTCACAAGAAACACGTGGATGAAAAATGTTGAACCGTAAAAAACATTTCGTTTAATCTCCAACTCCACCTTTCTTGTTTTCCACACGTGGATCAGTCCCGCTGTGAATCCTTTGAAAAGCGTTGACTGAACACTGAATGTAAAATAGCGACAGCAAATAACATGCAACAGTCCAAGGAACTACTGCTACTGTATGAAGTCATCGGAAACGGCGTTTATGATAGCGCCTGCTATTCGTGTCAGGGTACACGCACAACACAGCTGCCGGAGAAGTTGCCTAAGATCACGGCGACCACGTACAGTGACTGACCTCCCTGCTGGCTGCTGGAGTAACTACAGTTCACAGCTATACAATGCCAAGAACGTTGGGAAAAGTGATTTTAGGTAAGGGATATTTGTTTGTTGAGACTCGCAAATCCGTTAAATGGATATGTCTTACGCGTACAAACCAATATCCAAGTACGAATACTTACGCCTTGATAACTGTATGCAATATATCTACTATTATTAAGATATTTACAATAATGCCCTTTCGTGAGGATAGAAAATAATTTTAAGAAACACTATGCATCTCTCAATACCCATTTCAAACATGTGACCGGATTTGCCCATAGTAACCAAATCTGCAATACGTATTAAGATAATGGAGTATTGAAGCGTAAACGCTCTGGAATGTACGTACTTGTAATGAACAATAACAAAGCAACAGGTACTCGAACCTGAGAGGCCGAAGTCGTGTTCTACTTAAGATTCTAAAATTATATGTAGTAGTAGGTGAGGTCTCCGTTATTCTGAAATGTTACGTTGCGTCACTAGCTGATTAGTGCATGACCCTTCGTGACAGGGTAATGGACTCGTCTTCAAGCGTAAGAGGAAGAATAAAGAATCGCTGGAAATTCGACCCTGGAAGATGAGGCCATTAAAACCTTCGTCGAGAAAGCAGGTAGCTTCAGAGACTCATCGGTCCGTAAAAGAACCTAACAGATTGCAGAAGAAAGGGTTTCCAGTCTGAAATATCTAGTAGTTAAATTTTCTCAAAGTGGTCCGACATTGTCGCCGAAAATTTGAACCTTAAAAATATTGTAAATTCTCAATGACAGGAAACTTGGGTTGCAGAATATTTCGTGTCAGAACATGCCTGTGAGCTGCGGGCCTGCATATAGGGCATGCAAAATCCAACATGATGAAGGAGATTCTTGTAAAGTATTGCGCTTTATTTGGTATTCAGTATGCTACTATCAGGAATAGGAGCCACTAAGTCGAGCCCCACGTCCATCATTTATTTCAAGTCTGATTGATATGTGTCTACCAGGTCAACCACTTGCAAAGTGTCGGTCCAAAAGTAACGTGTGGTTCAAATGTCTTAGAGACAACCATCGCGGCAGTCTTAGAAACACTGATGCCACACTCAAGTGCACGAAATTCGTGTTCAGATGTTCTGAGGTATGCCCCTTCCACACCCCAACCCCCCCCCCCCGCCCGATAACCGACTAGGATTTACAGTGTCGATATCGTGACTACGGGAGTCGTGTTTGTTCGATACACGGAAAATGTAGAAAAGGCGTTTATTTATTGACTAAAAAATGTTGCAGCTTGTACTCTACTGTTGTCTGAGTTCAGAATGTAGGTAATTTAAAATTGATAAGTGACAAAATGAGTAAAATGCAATTTCAAAGATACTTTAGAATCTTCTCCGCGCATGACGTAGTAAAGTTCATTTTTGTGCCGTTTTCGTGTTCCCCAAATACAGAATCTTCGTGCGACATGCCGGTGAGATGTTAAGAATATAAAACCGAGCATGATTAATATTTGACTAAGTAATCCTGTATACAACACGAAAAGAAATTTATCAAAAAATTAACATTCGTTTCTCGATAATTAAGATGTATTCTGAATTTACTTTTACGTACTTGTTCCCTTATTGCCAATTTTGAAATAAATGAAAATGACGTAAACAAATGCAACTCAATTCTCCACATTACTTGAGCAACTACACGCAGTTGATCAGAAACGTGCATATTAATATGAAAGGCTGCCGATCTAGTGCCTGATGTGAACTGTGGTCATTTTCTCTGGCAAGAAATATCAATCTGAAAATGCAGATGCGTGTTTGTGTTAACAAAAAAATTAGTACGAAGTCGAATGTGCAACTTTGACTTCCGTCGTTGAATGGTTAGTGCAAGGTAAAATTTATGATAGCCGAAGTTTCATACATACATACATATATACATGTACACACACACATACATATATACATACATATATACATGTATGTATGTATATACATGTACACACACATACATACATACATGCATGCATACATACATGCATACATACATACATGCATACATACATACATACATACGTACATACATACATGCATACATACATAAAGAAGGCAAAGTCTGAGGGGCAAGAAGCCACAAGCCAAATACAAGAGACTCAAACAAACAGCATTATGATTCTCCCTTTCCCGTTACAGCTTTAAACTTTTTGCCTTATTCTGTCCTCCATCCGCTCCTTGGTCCTGTCTTATTTTTCTGTTTATTACATTCCCTACAAAAATCCGTTTCTCTCTTTAAGCGCTCTTTATCACTGTCCGCTTGTTTTCCTGCCTTCTTTATTATTCTTTTTTGAAGTTTTATCTTTTATTCAAATTTCTTTCCTCCTCCCTCAGTGTGTCGTCCATTCTTTCACTCCTCTTACTTTTCTTGTTCACTTCTTGCTCTGCATTCCTTATTGCTATTCTTCCTTCATCTGTATTACTTCCTGTCTTCTCTACCGTTCCTCGGTTATTTTCATTTATTTGCCTTATATTTCGTTTTCATTACAAACTTCTCTCCCTCTCTCTTGGTTTTGTTTCCTTCCCCAGTGTTTAAAAGAAGCCAGGAAAGTCACATTTTTTGCGCTGGTTGACACTATGTCTGCCCCATTCTGTCCGCCGAGAGACAAGTGAGTTACTAAACACAAGCAGCTTTCGAATTGATGTGGGCGGTGGGTCCTCGGTCTGCTGCACACACAGGCACAATGCGATACTGCCGGCCGGGAGGAAAATTCCAAATTGCTCAATTAGTTTCAAAGAAAAGTCACTCATTTCGCCTGTGGTTTGAAATTAACAAGGAGAAAAATAAAAAATAAACAGAAAAATTATTTGTGTACCCTCGTGCAGAATCTTAATATCTAGGTACTTTTTTGGAGTCATACAAGCCTAAAACTACGCCATACACGTAATGCTGGTGATTTCCTTTTGAAATTAAATGTATTTTCAACACACAATCAAGAAAACTGAGGGTTACAAGAAACACATCTCTGCCTACTCACACAGCATGACCAAAGACAGTGGATGTAAAATTAAGAAGCGGCACATTCTTCTTCTCAGTAACATTTTAAAGAAATATTAGCTTTACGTTCCACATTCCTTAACCCAGTGATACAGCCAGCGACGCTTCTTAGTAGTTAAGTCTTCGGGGTGCTCAACTCCGTTGTGAAAAAAATTAATTCACAGCTTCCATGCAGACGATCAAACTCGGTCAACCAATCAGAATCTGAGAACTGCGCTCGTCTGGGTTATTGCGCTGCGGGTAGTGGTGACTCTTTATTGACGTTTCGGGACAATCGACCCCGATCCCGAAACGTCGGTAACAAAATTACCACTACTGGCTGCATAATAACAGAACAGCGCATTTCTCATCTACGTAGTAGCGGAAGCCTAAGATCACGCATTCTGAATTCCATCATTTTTGTCATTATCTTTACTACGCTTTGATATTTGTTTCAGACTAATTCCAGAAGAGCAAATTATGAAGACATAACTAATGCACTTGGATTCGACAATATGTAACTACCCAAGCAATGAATCTGAATCATGGAAATCAAACCATTACAAATAATGTGGACTTCTACATACCACCTACTTAAACGAAACCAATTTAAGGTGGTACAACTATTATATTTGGTAGTAAAAAATGACATATCTAATAAAATTCCATCCTTTACAGAATGAAAGATTATACCACCAGCAACTGTGTTCCTCGTCATAGGCTCGTATCCACTCCAAATTTGTCTTAGTTCTCAACCTCGAAATGTATTGATTACACAAAAAGGACACGCTGACAGTAAAATATGACTAAGAGGAAAGAAGTTTACTTTGACGACCAAGACATGAAAGATAGTAAACAAGAGAAAAGGGAGATATAATCAGTAAGAGTAGAGAGAGGCCTCTTTTGTGAAAGACTTTCTTCTGACGTCTCACATGAATGACCGGCAACTTAAATGAGATTGTGTTCAGTTTATATGCCGATACAAAAGGCAACAGCCAGAGGAAATATAATTTTCATATAAAGCGTTTCCTTACACACAACATGCAACGAAAGCATGGGACGTATGCAGAAACAGCACAGTTTTCGCGAAAGTGATTATCTACTTACCTGACCTGTTACAACAAAATAAAACATGTGACCGAAAAAGCAGCAAGAAAGGTTTCCCACGATGGTAACAGCTGTTTTAAATATCACGTGTGTTTATGTGTATAAATATGCCGTGTCTATAACGAGACTGAAAGGTAACGAAGTTAAAACTTCTTAATTCTAAAGCAGCTTGTGTACAGAACCTGTCAAAACACACAAGTTTGGGAAGTTTCGAAACAACTTCTTACTATTTTTGAAGTCATTTTTATTGTGCCGAAGTATTAAAAATCATCAGCTTTATCGAGGAATAGGCTGTCCCATTTTTAGAGTATAGATTATCAAATATAAGGATTAATGTCTTCTATAGTTGTCCGAATAACTCAACAGCATAAATATTCTAACAATAATTTGTGTCTCATGTACGCGACATGTTTCGACCATCTTCAGGCGATTTTACAAAGATATAAAACGTACAACGAAGAAAACTGAGGAACAGGCCCCGCCTTTAAAATATTATTCAAACCTAACATAATTATATTTATAACCAGGAATAATGAAATATTAAAACATGGCCGTGTATCCATAGGCAAAATGTGTAAATTAATTAATTAAATGTAATAATTACAACAGAAAGAATGTACTGCAGATTGTATCAGGCAGTCAAGCTCAACTCATCATTAAATACAAGAATATGAAAGGGAAATTGTTTAATGTAACTCCAGTATCTATTTTAACAAGCAGTGTGTAAATAGGAACGTAATTCCTAAATACATATAAAATAAATCGAAATGCCAACCTGATGCAACTAGCTAATTTTATTAATGTATTCTTAGCTCGACATGTTTCGGGTACATACGCCCATCATCAGGAGCATTAGATGTTGAGTTGCAGCATATGGTTTTCTGCATCGAGTTTTTGGATGGGTGGTGGTCTTGAGAGCCGCT
>Ga0123352_10019353_pt1 | contig 10860 bp, 10 predicted proteins | sample TergutLab28metaG_FD_89700 | JGI IMG/M metagenome (GOLD analysis project Ga0123352, IMG submission 89700) | Labiotermes labralis P1 segment gut microbial communities from Petit-Saut dam, French Guiana - Lab288 P1 | ecosystem: Host-associated > Arthropoda: Insects > Digestive system > Gut ... | reverse complement strand
TATACCATGTTTAAAATATTCAGTACCTATATTTGTTGAATAAATATATAAAATGCAACTTTAGAGGTTAGCGGTGCGGTACGACCACTATAGTTGACATTAGGCGTCAAAAGGTTAATGTAATCTGTGCTACAGGTAAATGTGTTTAGAATGCTTTTCGTTCGGTTTAGTGCCTGGTCAGGACTGCATCACGCCTTAATCAACCTGACAGATCTGTATGAAGCACTAACAGAATGGAACGTCGACGAAACTCGGAGAAGAGGCCTGATCGAAAGCCGCCCCGTCCACCATGAATTTCAGAGTTACCGTGGACTGAAACAGAGGTTCCGTGGTAAAGAGACAGCCACGATTATCGCTAATTATGAAGGTCATTGTTATCGCTGTTTTAACGAATTCGCACACTTACACGCCCAGCACACTGCACGGTACCATGTCCCAGACGACAGTCAGTAACTTCAAACATTACGTGCACACGCGACTATTTCCTGCTAATTAATGCTTAGGCCTATTGAAATTGATGGGCATGCGAACCTATACATTGAAATAACAAACAATACATGTCAAGGGTTCCATGTCTATTGTCATTACACACCAAAAGAAAATGAAACATTATTACAACTTGTTCAATACATGCTTCAAATGAGGCAATACAGCACTGCATTAACAGATAAAGCAAGTCTCTGTTTAAAGAAGTCCAAAGAAAACAGTAATTCTCTTTCATGTTTTGCGTGAGGGATGGGTACTTTCGGAACACCAGTGTTGAGTAAGGATTCAGATCTTCTAAGCCGTGACGCTATGTTGTCTGGCGAGTGATTGCAGACGTTTCGAAAGGTAGTCGGGAACAAGGTACCAAACAACACAGCTTCACATCCCAGAAACCTGAATCTTCACTAACACTCCTGTGAAAATCTCAAAACTCTCACAAATGCCCAGCGTTCAACAGACGCTAATGTATGCATGATTATTTGTTTAATTATCTCAAAACTGTAAATATTACATTAAAATGTGTTTGAAATCAATTGTGTTTAATTTCTTCACCGCATCTCTTATTCCATAATTTTTCGCTCTAACAAATATTTAGCGAGTTACGCTGTACATCTACCTTCACCTAGTTACGCTGTACATCTACCTTCTCCTAGTTACGCTGTACTTCTACCTTCTCCTAGTTACGCTGTACATCTACCTTCTCCTAGTTACGCTGTACATCTACCTTCTCCTAGTTACGCTGTACATGCTCGCAGACGCATGTAACTCGTCAAGTAAACTGTCATTAGAATTGTCCGATCTAAATACTAAAATTACTCTACGTCTTTTCGTAAAATTTTACACTATGAAATTTCATACTACACGTTCAATGGATACGGGGTTGTCGTATGTCCTCAAACAGACGGATGGAACGATTTTAATTGACGCTCTGTAAGGATGCGAACGCGCCACGTAAAGGAAAAATCATTTATAATTCCATGCATTATGATATCTGTACGTTTTCAACAGCAGACCTTCATGTGTAATAAACAAACACCAAGACCAGTGCATTAAAAAAATCATTTGAAAAACGTGTGTGGGCTTGCTTGAAGTTAAACCACGCCCAGAAACTCTTTTGGCATTATGCGAGTAACAATGCATGATTACTTTTGGTGAGGGTGTTAATCCCCAAGAAATCAGGCACAGACTACCCTGGGTCTGTTTGCAAAGTGAGCAGGTGACAGCAGACACTAGTCGTTAAAACCTGCTCAGTGTTCGGGTAGTGTTCAATTTCTTACAAAAAAACTTTCGGCCATGCCGATAACAGTTGTTTCCCCGGACAGAGGAGGCCTCTATTCATTAACTGTCTATTAAAATGCTAATACGAGAATACTGTAATTAAAGAAGAAAGAATTCCATGAAACTGATTAAGGGTTGGTACGACGTTCAAACCCCGGTTCTGGGAAGCATGCGCAGAAGCAGCTAGAGGGTTGCGCGTCGGCAGGCCGGGGTGTTGCTTCCAGTAAAGATCCGGGACCGAATACAAACAGACGACCAGGCAAAGTAGTGTCACTAATTACAAGAAGGGCGGCCTTTTAGCCGTCTCGACGCGAGGGATACCGTACAAGCTCTCACCATTTACTGCTGGCTTTCCACCTCCGCTCCGACGGCACGGCCTTCCTATGTCATGCCCGGAGGAGGAAAAAAAGGTAATCTGCAACCCACGTTATACGCTATACTTACAGCCCTGCACACAATACAGTTAGGGTCACCATAATCTGATATGGGGTAAAATTATAAAATGGCAAAAAAAACCGTCGACGTAATACCTGAAGATAAACCTAGCAATAGAAGATATTTGAATATTCATATAAATCTCGAAGAATATATTGTAAAAGTGTTCACTGGGTTCAGCTCACTCAGAATAGGACAAAATGGGGAAGAGTAGCAATAACGAAAGTAACGAATTACTTAACCAAGCTGAAACAATATGTTAACGATTCAAAGAAATCCCTGTACCACAGAGTTAGTTCGGCTGCATGGTCAGTCCAACGCAAGAATACGTGAGGAACTGTTGCATGCATTAAAAGTCAAGGATTTCACGTAATATTACGAACGGAAAATCTTAAGGACGAAACCTTTACGAAAAACTAGAACTAGGCGGCAAAATAATAACAAAATTGCTTACGTGAACAGGATTGAATTGTCTCATGGTACAGTCAGATTTGGGGTTTTCGTTGTCAGGGTAACAAACAAAATAATTTCTAAATTAACAGAACTATCAAATACTCAAGGAGACAGGTACTACCCCAACTTCGTTACTATGAACAGTTGGTACTATTTAAATTCACGATCGGAGCGCCATTTTTACTGAAGTAATTAAATTAGGGATGAAACGTTGGGGTGGGTGTAAGTTTAAGTAATTATTTTCGTTTCTTTCTGTTTTTCTCACGTCCTATAATTCTGTTTTCTCTCTCTCTCTCTCTCTCTCTCTCTTAGTCTTTATCTCTCGGCGTAGCAAATCTTAGTCCACTGAAAAAAATACACTGCTTATATGATAAGGATTCGAATGATTCACAACTTGGAAACAACGGCGAAGGAAGAGGTGGTTTCTGCTTGAATATTCTATTCCACTTATTTTCCCAAATGGTAAAGCCTGTGTCACGGCATTGGGAAGGACAGGTCCTTATATTAAATCAAGTAATGTACACAAAGTTTTGTTTTCAAAGCTGTGCGGAAATAGAACTCTTGTGGTCACCTACGTGCAGAAAAACAAGGAAAATATTAGGACGGATGATAACAGGTTGTAATGACGTCATCTGGACTCAAGCAGCGTACGAAATGTTCCATTGTCGGCTTCTTGGTAATAACAACGAACTGAATTCCATAGCAAGTGGGCACAAGTGTTCGGAGATATCATGACTTAGCAAAACATACAATTACGAAAGTTGGAGGCGAATCATTTTTAAGGTTTCTGAATGCACTAACCTAATACACAAAACACCAGATTCATACGTCATCATCTGAAATGCTGAATTCATAATAACGTTACGTACATCGATATGACCTAAGAAACGAACGTTTCGCTGAATTACCGACTTCGAATATAGAAGAATACAAAAGAACAATCTCACGTCAAATTGAGTGTAAATGTACAGTACTAGGACGTTCATATACCAAATAAAACAAGAGAAGCAATGTACGTACAACGTAACACTGAGAAATTGTTGCCGTGGGAAAGCAAAAAGTATTACACATTTTGAATGTGCGTTTGTAGCCTTAGTAATTCAGCGTGCAATGCGCATGCGCAATATTGTTTGAGGCCTGCCCGGATCTACAGTATTTTCCCACGTTAGCTTACAGACGGCACTATTTTTTTTCCCGAAAAAAAAAAGGGTATTGAATATAAAATGCGTGTTTCTATTTCCTCTACAACTTTTGCCTGAAACATTTCTCATTCTACGAAGAATTGAGCGAGATATGATCAAAAAAAATGTATATTCGTTTTCATGTAAAGTACCCGTTATTCTTGTCAGATTTTAATGAAACTTGAATTTTCTAGACAGATTTTCGAAAACTATTCAAATATCAAATTTCATGAAAACCCGTCCAGTGGAAGCCAAGTTGTTCCATGCAGACGGAGAGACGGACGGACTTAACTGACATCATTGCTGCAACTATTTCTACGTCTTCTGTAAGTGCAATCACCATTACCACTACTGCTACAACAACAACAACAACTACTACTACGACTACTACTGGTGTAGTAGTAGTAGTAGTAGTAGTAGTAACAGACTAAAAACAGTGACAGTAAATTATTTCCCCTGTCTTCATTGACGGTAAAGATTCCCCCTACGCCTAGCACGACAATATAACAGCCTATTCAGTAAGCGGAGCTATGATTCCATCCTTTCTAGATCCTGAAGCTAGGAGGAGGTGATAGCTTTGCGCTACCTTCAGTCTATACCTGGATAATGGGCTGTCGGTACCCATAGGATAAGAGGCCGAATGGTAACCATGGCCGATCTAAATGTGATGGTGAAACGCCTATAATGAATCTGTTATCATCTGTCCAGCCCACAATGACCAAGTTACTCCAGCTCACGACTTCTTTCATCTTTCCTTCTTAGTTCCTGTACCGTCCATTTACCCGTATAAACCTTATCATTTACCTTCCACGTCGATATCACCTCTCCCTTCTTGAGTTTAATATCCGTTAAAATTCAAGCAGGTGTGCTTATTTGATGGTTCTTTATCAGGCACATCCTTCGTTACAAGTGAAATCGCATGATTTGGGAATTTTCGTAAAATCATGTGTTTTCCATTGTAGCATAAAGTTCTGTTTTGCTGGCGACCCTGCTCGTAATCGCTTCATCCTAAATGTAATGGAGGCTGATAACCTTACAAGTGTGTGTATTGCTCAGCGTTGTCGCCGTCACCCTGTAAGAAGTATATTTTCAGACTTTGATTATCTTGTTTACTTATTCTGTTGTTTAGGTTGAATGCTATATTTTAATGCCACGTCCTTGCGTTAATAAAAGCAATACGCTGCTTTAATTCGATCTCCCCTCCCCCCCCCCCAACAAAAAAGATAAATAACGCATTAGTCACACAAGGCGTAAAAACTACGAATATAGTTTGGGTGAAGAGCATGTAATTAAAACAAAATGTAGTTCCTCGTATTTGTTGTTCAAAGTGCGCTGTTTAGGCCTGCCTCATGGCTTGGTTTGATAAAAAATACGATTTGTGTTACTTATTGTATATATGCTTTTGGAGGAAGCAACACAGAAGTTTGACGTGGAAAGATTTAATCTCAGAAAGCTAAGGGAGCTGGAGGTTAGGAAACAGTACCAGATTAAGGTCTCAAACACGTTTGAAGCTATGGGGAACTTAAATTATACCGAGCACATAAAGAGGACTTGGGAAGACATTAAAGACAATATCAAAACCGCAGCTAAAGACAGTCCATGTCTCTATGAATTGAAGCAGCATACACTATACTTTGATGAAGAATATTCACTATTTTTTAGATCAAAGGAAACAGGCTAAAATGCAGTAGTTACAGGATCCAAACCAAAGCAGTGCGATAATCAAAACAATGTAAGAAGTGAAGCTAGTAGACATTTCAGGAACGAAAAGAAGGAATATTTGAAAGCTTAAGTCGAAGGACTTGAAAGTAACAGCAAGACCAAAAATACCAGAAACTTGTATAGGGGTACCAATGCCTTTAAGAAGGGTTACCAGTTTAGTAAAGAATGAGAAAGGCGATTTCGTTACAGACTCCCACACCATGTTGGCTAGGTGGAGGAAGCATTTTTCTCAGCTATTGAATGTACATGAGGTTAACGATGTTAGACAGACAGAAATACATAAGCAGAACCACTAGTGCCTGAGACGAGTGCCTTTGAGATTGAGATGGCTATTGAAAAGCTAAAAAGACACAAATCACCAGGTATTGATCAAATTCCAGCAGGGGTAGGACAATTCGTTCTAAGATTCATAAGCTTATTAATTCTACGAGTATTTGGTATAAGGAGGAATAGCCGGAGGACTGGAAGGATTCGATTACTGTACCTATTTAAAAGAAGGGCGATAAGAGATTGTAGTAATTATAGGGGCGTATTAGTTTTGTCAACTACATACAAAATTTTATCCAACATCTTGCTGTCAAGGTTAACTCCATGTGAAGAGGAAATTATTTGGGATCATCAGTGTGGATTTCGACGCAACGGGTCACCTACTGATCATACATTCTGCATTCGCCAAATACTTGAGAAGAAATGGGAATGCAATGAAGCAGTGCGCCAGCAATTTATAGACATCAAGAAATCTTACGATTCAGTTAGGAGGGAGGTCTTGTATAATATTCTCATTGCCTTTGGTATCCCTAATAAAAATGTGTCTGAATTAAACCCATAGCAGAGTCCGGGTAGGCATGCATTTGTCTGACATGTTGCCTATTACGAATGCTTTGAAACAAGATGCTTTATCACCATTGCTCTTCAGCTTTGTTTCAGAATATGCCATTAGGAGGGTTCAGGTAAACCAGGAGGGCTTGAAATTAAATGGTACACATCGGCTTCTAATTTATGCTAATGATGTTCATATATGGGGCGGAAAAGACATACTCTAAAGAAAAACACAAAAGTTTTAGTAGACGCCAGTAAGGAGGTTGGACTAGAAGCAAATGCCGATAAAACTAAGTACATGGTCATTTCTCGAGATCAGAATGCAGGATGATGTCACAATATCAAGACTGATAATAGTTCCTACGAAAGGTTGGAAGAGTTAAAACACTTGAGAACAACCATAACGAATCAAAATTCTATTCAGGAAGAAATTAAGAGCAGACTGAAGTCAGGGAGTGCTTGCTTTCATTCGGTGCAGAAGCTTTTGTCTTCCAGTCTCCTATCCAAAAGTATAAAGATTGCGATATACAGAACTATAATTTTGACTGTTATTTTGTATGGCTGTGACACTTGATCGCTCACATTGACTGAGGAACGTAGGCTGAGGGTGTTTGAAAATAGGGTGCTGAGGGGAATATTTGGGCCTACGAGGAACGAGGTAACAGGGGAATGAAGAAGACTACATAATGAGGAGCTCAACGATCTGTATTCCTCACCAAATATTATTTGGGCGATGAAATAAAAAAGAATGAGAGAAGCGGGGCATGTAATACGTACGAGGGAGAAGAGAGGTGCATACAGAGTGTTGGTGGGAACACGCAAGGGGAAAAAGACCACTTGTAAGACCCCGGCGTAGACGGGAGGATAATGTTAAAATGGATCTTCAGGAAGTGTGATGAGGATCATGGACTGGATTGGTCTGGCTCAGAACAGGGACAGGTGGCGGGCTCTTGTAAACGCGGCAATGAACTTTCAGGTTCCATAAAATGCGGGGAATTTCTTGACTAGCTGAGAACCGTTTAGCTTCTCAAGAAGGACTCTGCTCCATGGCGTGAGTAAGTAAGTAAGTAAGTTATTAAGAATGCTTTTGAGGAAACCGAACGACTGTCTCTCCGACTGCTACTTTTGTTCCCTTTAACTTTTTCTGAATATGCAAAAGGTCACCACGCATTAGAGATACAGATGCAGAAAGACATATACGGCGGTCCTCACATAAAGGGACTTAAGAATAACAGAAACTCTACGTTCAAGAAGGAAATGAGAAGACATAATTAATTAATTCAATCATTCATTCATGCTAGTTGCTCCAACTCTTCCGGGCAACCACAAAGCGTCCACTTGCTGACATTCGACTAAGGAAATGTTTCAATGGGATGCTAAATGTTTTTGAAAATAAACGTCCTTCACTCTCACCTTGCATACATGAGCGATGAACATGGTGAAAAGTTCAACTATGATATTCCCACAACGAAGAAATACTAGCAGGAAAAATGGGCCCCGACTATGCTGGGTGATTACAGCTGGCAGCTAAAAGAGAAAGCTCAGATAGATACAAGATAAACTAAGAGGGAAAATGTATTTTGATAGGATCAAGTGTTTTACTTTCATCTTACATAGCGTTAAGCTAAGTAACATACAGACAAATTTTTGTACGTTTATTTACTTTGATAAAATTTAATTTTACTCTGAACAAAAATAAAGAAACATCTACTACAACATCTTCCATATCAGTTGTAGAACGTTATGATAAGTTAAAGTGACTGAATTAATAAACTTTCAAAATTTAAAACCTCTCCTTGTTCCGAATGTTTGTTGCCAGATGCGCAGTAAGGTGTTCAGAATCTATTAATGACACCCAATATCATTCAGGAAGCAAGAAAATTGCTAAAACTTGTTACCCAGTGTAAAATTAGAATGGCATTAAGCGTTCTCAGTATTTAATCTGCCTATAATTTCCTGATTAATGTAATTTGAATTTGTTACCGCCAATACCAAGTATTTGAAATGTGCTACATTTCGAGGGTTTGTTATGCGTTTCTGTGATACAGTCTGGTGACAGGCATTAACGTACATAATTACTCAGTTTCCTCTAAGTTTATATCCAAAACAACCTCCTTAACGGACCCTGGTACAGTTTATGTGCCTTCTTTATCGCGCTTGTTTTTCGCCCAATCAGTTATGATCATCAGCATAGAAGAAAGACTGGCGCGTCCCACTAAATTCCAGTCCCCTCTGGATGTCTTGGACTACCTAATGGTGCATTACAAGGCAAAGCCGAGGAGCTACAACAGTGACGCTTCTTTTTGTTTCACACCTTTCCGAACAGTACTAGACTGTGCGTTGTGGACAAAAATTCAGACTATTGATATTTCTGCCGCAGCCGTGTTTCCAACGCTGGCTCTGCACGACCACGAGAAGGTGCGGGCAACGGCCGATGAACAGGACAGACAGAAGAAATTCCATCAGTCGAGAGGTTCGTTAAGTTAGTACCACGTTCCTCCTTATCCGTCTGCCTTTACCATTCCTTATTTCTGATCTAGCTGATGGTTTCAAACATAGTGATTCCCGCAATGAATGGGAGGTCTCTTGACTTAGTTAACGGCGTTTTATCAACTGAACGACTCAAACAGCGCCTAGTAACATGATGGCTAAGTGATTTGAACTGACTTCAAAGGAAGTGATCGTTATCAATTTAGAACACTGCCCCGCGTGTCTGAACGATGAGTAAAGTCATACAAACCCTCAGTCAGAACTGTCATTTTAAGAGCGAGATTCGATTCCGGGACCTCCTGAATACGGAGCACAAATGCTAACAAATACACTAGACGTCCGCCGTATTGCGTACGAAAGTTCGTTAGAACACTTGCAGATGTATTACTGTCAGAATATGTGAAATAAAATGTTACGAACAATCTGCCGACCTTACTGGCCTGCACACGCCTATTGTCGGATATGAAGACCAATATACGTTACAATTCGCGGTTATAAATATGATCGATCCAGTCAGGCCCCAAGTGCATACTGCACACCAGTACAATCTTCACGCGCCGCTCGTCTTCTGCCGGGGAAAGAGCCCCTGGTACGCATTGAGTAGGAGGGTAGGTGGGCCCTGAGAAAGTCTGGACGCTTTGATGAAAGGTGTGTTGTCCCTGCCTGATACGGACACACGATTCCTAGAGCGTCCAACCCAGCCTAGTCAGTACACAATTGCGCTATTCCGCCTTCACAATGGAAAAGTAGTCTATTTAAAGCTTTTACGGTCTAAAGTTAAACTAAGATTCACTGGCTCAATCGCGATGAATGACCAGTCACTGGATAATAACTGCGCTCTTCTGGGCTATATGCAGCGAGTAATGGTAAGTCATTACCGACGTTTCGGGACAACCTATCGAACGGTCGGTAACGAATTACCAGTACTCGCCGCATAATAGCCCAGACGAGCACAGTTTTTATCTTCTTTGCAGCGAAAGCCTGAAATCACGCTGTCACGGGATGGTTCGCACGGAAGGTCCGTAGTGCACAGACGGAATCCAAATGTCGCACGTTAAGAAGATCTAATTGAAAATAAGAAGGGCGACGTACAGACTTATTAAATAACAAGATGTCGATATAATGCTGCATGCAAATTACAGGACGCATGCCTACACCACGGACATCATATTTCTCTTAGGAAGGAAAGTAAGTGAACTGGCAGGAGACTCATAAAAATCCCACCTGAGCACTGGGATGTGCCCCCCCCCTTTTTTTGTGTCGGGAAGAATCTCTACGCGCAATTATCCCATCTATTCCAGGCGAACGTTTATGGTCTGTCACTTCAGAACCAGCCCTTTGCTTAGGTACGCGGCCAAGGAAGTAGGCCTTGACAGGCCAGGTAACGTAAATTTCAACGTACCATAGACATCGGCAGTAGAGAGAAGTGAGACGAAATGTTCAAACTCCGCGTCTTTTACTGGAGGGAACTGTCACCGGCGTCCACTGGATTGCAAACAGTGCGTACACGCAACAAGAATTACAGTTCCTCCAACTGCCCAACCCGTAGCCAGGCATTTTTAAGACTGCCATGAAGCAATATTGTTGATAAAGCGCCGTTCAAATAAAACCGTCATCAAAAGATTAACAGTCCAGGAAAGCTCACAATTATTCCCGTTTTTAACAAATGAACGTGACAGTGACAGTGACAGCGCACCACATAACCCCTTGGTTTTCTAAAGGTATAGTTTTTCTCTTTCCTCTTAGAGGTAGTTGAGTAGTATTCTCTAGTCTGTGTTCTACAATAATCCTTTCGTCTTCTTTCCCATGCACGTGCTGTTGTACGGTCGTAGTTCTCAGTCACATAAACGGTGTGCATGTACTAGCAACAAAACAAACAAAACAAACTCCGTGGCCTTAGTCCGCACGCGAACTATACCGACAGAGCGGCCGCCGCCGGTCGGCGAAGTTAGTGTCAACCTTTGCGGATAGAGGGGTGTCACGTGGTCAGCGCAAC
>Ga0123352_10019352_pt1 | contig 10860 bp, 7 predicted proteins | sample TergutLab28metaG_FD_89700 | JGI IMG/M metagenome (GOLD analysis project Ga0123352, IMG submission 89700) | Labiotermes labralis P1 segment gut microbial communities from Petit-Saut dam, French Guiana - Lab288 P1 | ecosystem: Host-associated > Arthropoda: Insects > Digestive system > Gut ... | reverse complement strand
TGGCAATACTTGGAAGAGTACTGGTGGCTGATAGATGGCCCAGTGGCAATACTTGGAAGAGTACTGGTGGCTGAGTACTTGGAAGAGTACTGGTGGCTGATAGATGGCCCAGTGGTAATACTTGGAAGAGTACTGGTGGCTGATAGATGGCCCAGTGGCAATACTTGGAAGAGTACTGGTGGCTGATAGCTGGCCCAGTGGCAATACTTGGAAGAGTACTGGTGGCTGATAGATGGCCCAGTGGCAATACTTGGAAGAGTACTGGTGGTTGATAGATGGCCCAGTGCATAATATGCAAGAGTACTGGTGGCTGACTGGTTGCCCACCCAGCACAACAACAGTCGAACTCCTCAGTCAGCAGAAGTGCACTTTCTCCCAGTAACTAGTGATTTGAAAGTGATTGCCTGTTTGTTAGTGAGGCTTCCTTCGTAATAGGAAAACATCTTGCTTCAGGTGTGTGCTATGCTGTTTCGTAGCAGTTGACTCTGTTTGAGTTATATTACATATTTCATTAGCATAAATGGTGCTGGATTTGTGAAGGTAAGTGTAGGGGCAAAAATCCCAGAAAAGTGTTATGAGTAGCCGCAGAACTACGTTGATGCTTGAGGATTCTGTTCTGAGATGGGACGATGTGTTGTAGAGTAATTAGATCTCAATGTTTCCCAGAGATGTACCACATTCTGATTATCCTGTATCATGGTGTCTTATGCCAGAAGAACAGTATCTTCAGCTACACCACTGCAGAAACCTCAAAACTTGCATTTAAACTCATTTTCTGATCCTTGGAAAAGTGAAATGGAAGCTATCAATGTTTATGTTTATTCTTAAACTTTAAGCATAAAATGAATTTGTAACATGAAGTCACTGATGTATTTAAACACACTGCATCTTGCAGGACCCCAGAATTTGCTTTGTTTTGTTGTGTTGTGTTGTTGTTTATGTTTATGTTCAAAAGGTGACACATTTATTATACGTGGTGCTACCCAAAAGTCCTCGAAATGGGAATGCCACATGAAAACTGCTTGTAGTAGAGTTGTGTGCCACTAAGTATTGCAAGCTGTACCCTTTATGAACCATTTTGCCAAGTGGTGTTCTTCTGTGAGGACGTGACCTCGTGTTAGTTCTGTTTTGCGATCGGACCAACCTGCTAAAATGACTGATGTGAAGGAGCAACGGGTTTACATCAAATTATGTTTCAAACTCGGCAAGATGGCTGTGGAAACACATAGAATGCTTAAAGAAGCATTTGGTGATAATGCCCTAGGCCAAACGCAAACCAACGAATGGTTTAAGCATTTCAAAGACCAGATGGATGTCAGTTGATGATGAAGAGTGTTCTTGATGACCTTTGACCTGAACCACGATAAAAAATGTGGCAAAAGTTTGACATTAAAGGCATTGTGCATAAGGGATTTGTTCCACCAGGACAGTTGGTGAATGGAAATTACTATTGCGACGTTCTGAAGCGACTGAGGGAAAACATCTTGCCCAAACTTCCAGACAATTGGTGCAACAACTCATGGGCCCAGAATCATGACAATGCTTGGGCTCATGTGTTGCTTGTTGTGCAGCATTTTTTGGCTTCTACGAATACAACAGTCATCCCCCACCCTCCCTACTCACTGGACCTCGTCCCCCTATGGTTTATTTCCTATTCCCCAAGATGAAATTGAAAGTCAAGGGGCAACGTTTTGAGAGCTTTGAAGAGATCCAGACCAAATTGCAGAACGTGATGAAGACGCTGACACGAAATGACTTCCATAAGTGCTTCTTATCATGGAAATCCCACTGGAATCACTGTATTGATGCCGAAGGGGATGGTGGTGAATAGAAATTTTGGTAAGTGGTTGAGCCACGGTAGAGGAATTTCAGGAACTTTTGGGTAGCACCACATAGCAGTTTTATTTCTGAGGATATTTGTTTTTTGGGATGTGATGCTTTGTCACAGGGTTAGTGTTTTCTGATGCTTTGAAAGAGCCAAGTTTCTTTATCTTCAAGGGCTGAGGGGAACGACTAACTCAGTGAAACAGCACTGCATTCCAGAAGACTTGGATCCCCAATGACACAGCTGTGAAAACCTCAAATCTCACAAAGTCATTTCTTTTCATTTCAGATTTTAAACCATTTGATTTGGAATCATGGTGGGGTAAAAGGCTGTTCAACAACATCACAAAATCTATATAAAATTCCGAAATTATATCAGTGTTTTTGTGTCATGACTGATGCATGCAGGATCAATTATCTTCAGATCATTGTGTTATATGACTCTTAATCAATTTCTGAAACAAAAAGAAGTCTGCAGGAACTTGTTAATGGCAAGTGTGAACTGAAGCAAATGTGTGCTACAAATTTTGGAGCCAGCTGTTTCTGTTGATCTGTGTATTGAAGGTATTTGTACCTTACAAAATACATATAGTATGTATTACCATGATATATGGATTCAGTCCATACTTATGTAACAGAAAAGCAGAATAATTTGTTTTTATATTTTCTGTGTTTGTTCAATATCGTAAGCAGAGGTACAATGGACTAGGACAATTTTCTCTTCTGCTAGTATGTTGATCACCATTACAATATAAAAGTTGGTCCACTCACATGTCTAACAAAGCTTCTGCTCGAAATATTAGTCACTTGCACCATACAAGTAAGCAGAATGTTGTGCAAGAATAATCTGTAGTAGCCACTGGAGTGGCTTAGAAGCTGTATGAGTATGGTTCATGGAGTTGATCCCTCTTGACAGTGTATCTTGCCATCTGGCTAATGGTAAACTTACATAGTTATGAAGGAACAGATTTTCTCTGTGAACATTAAAAGGGAATAGAATTTTAACTCTAGTCATGTGTGCATTACTTCCAAGTCTACAATAAAATTTGCCATTTCAATGAAAATTTTGTTACTGTGATAGCATTGTGTCTTATCCATTTGACCAGTACATGCATATTATTGCAGGATGTAATCAGCTTTTATGCAGTAATAATGAAATGACAGGAATTGGAAATAATTGTGAGTTTGAGAAAATACAGCAAACTAAGCAGGTGTTATCACCACTGAACTGTGCATGAGAAGTTGCTGTAATAAATCTTCCTCTGTGGTTTTTATATATTTTTTTAATAACTAGGATTGCTATGATATAGCCAGATGTCTGTAGGCTGAATTCATTTTATGTTACTGCAGAAAGTGTACTTTCTTGCTGTAAATGTCATTCCAATTAACATTTTGGAAAGCAAAATTTTTTCTCACACCTTTATTAATTGGTGAAGGGTGGTGACATGTTGGGATGTTACAGTAAAAGGGTTGAATTTAATATTTGTCCAACAAGATGCGACTTATTCAGTTTGTTACATTTCTGTAGGCAGCCCTACATGTTTTGGGTGATGACACCCATCATCAGGAGCTCGTAAAACTGTAATTACAGCTTCTGGTATTATTAACTGGATCTACTACCATCCACTCTCTTTGTTGAGTTGGAACTGATTCATGTGTATCGTACAGTAGGTATTCATTTGTTACGCATGAATACCTACCGTACGATACACATGAATCAGTTCGATCTCAACAACGAGAGCAGATGGGAGTAGATCCGGTTAATTAATACCAGAAGCTGTAATTACAGTTGTACGAGTTCCTGATGATGGGTGTATATAAAAGTAAAAGGGTTGTTATACAGCCCCCCCCCCATTTCTGTGAAGTGGCTTTGGGCCCTAGATCTTGTATTCAAGATTGTATATGAATGTGCATTGTGTTCAGATAACATGTCAAAGCTAACCAATAACAAAGTAAGGAAAGGTTTGTTACTGTTTGGAATGTCTATTGAAGGTCAAACAATATGGAATCTAGGTGAAAGTCCTGTGTATTTCCAGCTTCAATATGCACCTGATTTTCGAAGTTCAAATTGAAGAAATGAATCTTTTTTACCCATCAGTTGGACAGAAATTTTTTTCAACACTAACTGTAGTAAAAAGGCTTGGACATCTTTAATTGTACTGGCAGTGTGGAAGAATGAATGCTGATGTTAGTAAAGTGATATTTTCAGTGGTGACTCATAACATTATTTTACAGAATTAAATGCATGTTAATATAATGTGGAACCAGTTGTGTTTGGTAGTTGTTGCAAGGAAAGCAGGAAAATGCAGTACATTTCCATGGTGGGTGATGACAATGCAGAATTCTCAGTGCTGTCTAGGTGCAGCAATGACGAGGCTATAGTAGATAGTAAGGTAGAGGATTATACTGGCACAGGTCAATAAACTATTTGAAATTATTTCTGATGTACTTCATAGTTCTGCATCTTGTAATGTCTGGGCTATATAGATTGCCTTATGAATTTGATACATTCAGGGAGAACAGTATTTGTGCAAGATTTGAAGCACAAAGCATTGGTGTAAAGTACTGTAAGTGTGCTACCATTTCTGAACTCTGTGAAAAAGAACTTGTCACAGAACATCAAAACATCGCTCTTATTGAGTCATGGCAGGCCTGACAGAACCTTCCTCACAGGCTCAGTCAGTTTACTGGAACAAAAATGTGTAGTGAATGTTGAGGAGTTTGTTACATTCTTGTTAAGGTGTGTTTGGATAAACCCACACTCTTCAGTTGAGTTTATTTTAATCTGTGTTGATTAGCCCAGTAGAAGAATAAAAGACATTATATCATGGTTATATTGTTAGTTAGACATGTCTGTTTTACTGCTCAAGTATGCCATACTACGATTCTGTTTAAGTACACTTTACAACGGACAATATTGACTGTCATGTGACCTGTTTCATATATTTTACCTCCCACTGTTTGTTGTTAAAGAGAATCTTTAAATATTATGCCATTGTCTTTGTGATTTATGATGACTGTTGAAAGATTGTTAAAGATTGTGTGATATTGTATATAAATTTGTTACTTGTATTTTGAATTTGAGGGTTTCAGAGATTTTTAGGGTCAAAAATTCTGTTTGTAGAATTTTCGTTATAACAATTTTTGAATGCTGTCAAATTGAAGATACTGTATGCAAGTTATGAATGTTCATTCTGTAGCTGCGCATGTTAATGTTGATGATCCACTCTGTCCAAGTTTTTTTAGAGTTGTTTTGAACTATAGTACAGATCAATTTATGAACATAAACTAATGAGAATTTGAAAATTGTGGGTAAACACACTATGTATTGGAAATGAGTGAGGTAACATTTTTAATGGTTTGTTGGTGTGTTACATGGTGAGTGCCCAAGTGCTTCACTATTTTCAGTGGTGACTGCCATTCATGACCCAAGCAATATATAGTATAAATCATATACTTTATTCATTATCACTACAAGCAAAAGATTGATGAAATTCGGTGGTAGCATGGGGGCTGATGTAGTGATAATGCTGTAGTCTAGTATTTTGGAGGTGTCCAGTTCAATTCATGGCTGGGACAGTGGGTGTCGTGACTGAGATACTTTGTAATGTTCCTTAGATCTTCCAGACAAATATCAGGGTAATGTCTTGATTAGGCTGTGACCCCTTCCTTGCAATTCTTTTTTCAATATATCATTCACCTTCAATCCCAATCATCAGTGATATGTTGTTTGGTGTACTGACATCATAAGCAAGAACAAACCACAGTGAAAAAAGAAACAGCTTGCAGATGTAAATGCTTGTGTCAGTAGTACATAGTGTCAAAAAATATGAATTTACTCAGTGCAGCCTGTTCCTGGAAGATAACAGTAGCTTGCTGATAAGTTCAGGCAAGATGAATCCATGAGCTGACAGGCAGTCTGAATTGAGTCTGTGTGACCTCAGTAGGGGAAATCACTTGATAAAAATTGATTGCACTCAATTACCACAGTGAAGAGATTAAATGCTCAATACTTGCCTCAGTGTGTTAAGTGGCTGGCTTGCTGGTGTGAGCAGCTGAAATTAATGATTTTGTCTAATTATTACGTGGCTGCAGCCCTTGTGGTTTTTGTACAATGTTTCATGGTCCATTCCATCATAAATGCTTCATATATTTTAGAAACTGGCTACAGTGTTTGTAACGGAATTATGTTACTTTATGTTTCAAAGCTGGGTAGTTTATGTAATGCATACAAATTCACTAATTCGCTTAATGTGTCACAGAAAGCATACTGTCTCCATTGAAAAGACCGTCTGGTTAGTGTTGTTTGGGAACACGGGCAGAGGATGTTGCGTGACTCATGCAGAATACGTCAGAGTGGGCAAAATGCTGAAACCTTGAGGTGTTAGACCAGGTGGTATATGTGGCAACCATGCTCCCCTGAAGGGTTTAGAAAATAAGAGTTAGCACAGAATATGGAGTTTATCGACTGTTGAAAGTATGTCAGCTTGGGATCTGGTGGGGGCATCATGTATTTTGACAGTACGCATGTAAGGCATTTGTACCTGTTTGAGAGTTATTTAGTGTGGTTGTGCCATTTTGTTACCTGTAGGAATAACTGTCATATTCCCTTGGGAAGAAGAATGTTGCTTGTGACAGATAATCTCTTGATTTTTTAAACAATATTCATTTTGGCAAAACTTATTACTAGAAACTATGAAACATCACTTTGTGGTTGAAACAGCATTAAAAAAAATGAAGCTGTATTGGCTTTAAGAATGACAAATGGTTTATTTGCATGTTGTTAGTGATACAACATGATAATGCTTTGAAGTCCCTTCATATAACTATTACACTTAATCCTGTTTATGAAATACATGGTTTATAAGCACTGTTTTTTTTTTAAATATAAATGTTAATATGTTGTTCAGAAGCTCAGTAAAAAGGAATGTGCCCTGTCATTGCACAACGTGTAAAGCTGTTTGAGGCTTTTCAGCAGTTGACCAAGAACTGAATCAATATATGCACAGACAGTTAGCATAAATTTGAAATTCATGGGCACTATGTTGTATGTCCTGTAGGTATTGCTTTGTGTGGGATAAAAGAAAAGGATACATGTCTGACATTCAGACATATATATATATTTTCCATTGTTCAGTTGAGTCATGATAATTGGCCAGAGAAGGCAAGTTTCCTGTGGCAGTAATGCTGCTCAGTTTTATTCAGGGGATGCATGGTTCAAATCTTGCATGGAATACCATCTATCCTGACAGGTTTTATGTGGTATTTCTCACTCCCTTCAGATAGAGCCATGATAGTACCTCAGATTAGGGCACAGCCCCTTCTTTTTGCTTTCTTTCCGTTTCATTATTTAGTAGCCATAATGTTCAATGTTATGCAGTGTGGGCTACCAACATATCATGTTTGATGCTATGCAGTGTGTGCTACTGCCTTGTAATGCTAGGGAGTGTAGGCTGCTAACAGCATTGTTAACTTCTTGTGTGTGGCCTTTTAAACACCTGGTTTGCTGCTGCAGCCAGAGCACTGTTCCATATAAAAGCCCACTGCAGGCTAGTTTTTCACATTTGGATGAGTTCATACATGGAATGGGGCAAGCTGTCCCATTCACCCAATAAAAGTTAACCAATAGTTATGTAAATAAACAGTTGAGCCAGTGAAGTGTTTTGCTGTGGGTTGAATAGTCACTAAATGGTGCTAGGGTTTATTTTTTTTTTTGCCACCTTGTGTAAGATGGCTGTTTTGCCCATCCAGCTTGTTATGCATGCAGTAAAAATATCTCTTTTGCTGGTAGAAAAATGGCAATAGCACAAAACCAACAGTTAACTTGTTACCAGGGTCCAAACCCATCCATGACTGACTCAGAGCATTTTGAAAGGGAAGTTTAGCTTGAATGCTATTGCTCATTTTTGAGGTTGTAATGCAGTGTGTGGGTATGGGGAGCTTAACCTTCTCACATGTACAGTGTATGCCTTAATGACCTGGTTGCCTTAGCCATTGGTTGTTCATTGTACCATAACAGGTGGGACTTTTCCCCATTGATCTTCACTGATATTAAATGTGTGTGTGTGATGGACCAGGTAAGCAGTAGATATGTATACATTGCAATTGTAAAGGAGCTACAAATTCCTGAAATAATGTCTTACTGATGTGTTAGTACATTGGGAAGAACGTGTTGACAGGATGGATGGACAAGATCTCAAAATGGTTCTGAAATTTTACATGAAAGGGAAAAGGATGAACCTGAAATGATGGAAAGGTACCATGTTTTAAATATCTGTAACGGGTCTCTGTTTGCCTAACACTGGAAAATACATGTGGGCTGATGATGTATGTTGATTCCAAATGTATTGTCTGTGTATGATTGTATAATTTTAGATACAGCCACCTTATAATTAGGCACTACCATTCTAATGATTAGTAGTTAGCTACAGTAAGTGGGAAACCGTGCTCACTGTGACACCTCTGGCAGTGGAAGTAAATGTAGAATTATTTCCCAGTTCAGAAGGGTCATTATACTGTAGCATAGTGAAAAATAGTTGTACATAAATTTAGAGTAATAATTAGTGAAATGTAGTTGTACATAAATTGAAATGAAATGCTTTCATTCTTTTTGTAGTTTGTTACAAATGACTAGGGCAAATAAATTGCAAACTGTTGCTGTTGCACATGTTGGAAAGATGTATGTTATATTTTTTTCATAAATGTGTTGTGTTCTTCCAGTTTTAAAAATGATTTACCTTTCATTTCATAATGTTTCATGATAACCTGTCTAGTCCTGTACTGATAGAACTTATGACATATTGTTCCAGTTCTGGATGGACCCACCACCTGACAGAGTTTTCTTTTAATGTACTTTGAAAAATTTCCACAATAGAGCTGTAAAAGTGCCGTATCTGATTCCTGTGACGTGCTTGCTATTCGTCACTGGCATCTTACCATCCTTTATTTGACGTGGGGAACTGAGATGCATTGCAAGTCTTGGATATTGGCTGTAGTCATGACCTGATGTTTCCAGTAACGTTTTTTTATTTTTTACTGTTGCTTGCTGGACGACAAATGTCTTAAAATAAGCCAGATATACACCCAAGTCATTTAGAAGTAGTAGTAGTAGTAGTAGTAGTATATCCCTTCATTCCATTAGGAACATAGGGCATTTGCAAAGCATTTCCAACTGACTCTGTTGCCTGCCAATCTCTTAACTTTGTTCCATGATTTGCTGCTTTCCCTCCAAGACAGTTCCATTATTTAGTAATCCTATGATATGACAATATGTAGTCAGCTCTTGTGAAATCTTTAAATAAACCACACGAACCATAAAGAAAAGGAGTTTACACTGCTTCAAGAAAGCCAACAATTCCTTTCAGAAAGTTGTAGTGTATAGTGGCTGCTCTTGCAGTTTGGTACACCCACAAAACCGTGTATGGTAAAAAATGTATGTATACAAAACCTATACAGAGAAATGAACTGAAACAAGCAGATGCTTTATCACTATTGGTTTTGATCTTTTCTTTGGAATTGGCTGTTCAAAGTCCCAATATACCTGGATAAAACACCTATGGAGTTTGGCAGATGTAGTGGGTCACCTTCATTGCTAGTTATAATTATTTAAAACTATGCTTAACTTTGTATTCCATTTTGTACTGCAGAAGCTTTTTAAGAAGCATAATTATTAGCTTATTGGTTGTGATGTCTCATTTATACCAGAAAAGATGTACCATACCATACTATGTGTTGTACAATAGGACTAATATGAAAGAAGTTCGTATGTGTTGCAACATTAACACGTGGTAGTACGAAATTCAGACGTTATGTTTGACAATGTTTGAAGCTGATGTATCAAAGCATCTTGTCATTCCTGTAGAATTTGTTAACTCTTATATTGAAGTATTGTGAGGAATTTATATGGAAGTTAGCACTTGCATAAAGTGTGTCCTCATGCTCTATCATCATTTTATCATGATATGGAGGAATAGAAGTACAGTTCCATGAATTTCAGATAGCCTATATTGGTACTTCTGTGTGCATATATTTTCTCGGTTTCTCTTGGAGTAATACACCTGCCTAAGTTTTCAGTTACTGATACCACTGGCAGGTGTAGTAATGGTATATTAATGCAGTATTCGTTATTTGCTAATTTAATTCCTGATGCCTGTGATTTTTCATTTCGTGTTATATGCCAATGACTTGATCTACATGATTAGTTTGCTATTGTACGTAAGATACAAAAACCACTTCAGTCGCCTACTCCACGCCTAAGGTTAGAAATCGTGTGCATTTCAAACGTCATTTGTTCATCGTTAGTTCGACCTAATTCAGCAGGTCTCAGATGTCTCTGGTGTAGTCAATTGCAATATGGCCGGTTGTTGTTGGATAAGTGTACTGTGTAGAGTTTAGTGATATGATTTGGTGTTATTTTCATCGAGATTCTGGCACGTAACAGATATACAATATAAACATTTAAGTTAATAAACAATTAAAATTCCGTAAGTGTAATGGGTGCTAAAGCGAGTACGGCAAATGGTGGAGGAACAAGTCCTCGAGCTCGAACTTTTTCAACTAGCAGTAGCTCGGATGTTGTTGCAGGAGGTACAGGATACAGTAGCCTTCTCCGTGCAATTTCCGGTACAGTGTCTAGTGACAGGCAAAGAGCTCGTTCTCTATCCAGTGTACCAGATAGTCATTCAAGTCATGAAGCAATAGGTATACCGAACTCGAATGTTGGAGCATATGACATATCCGAATCCCCAGAAACTGACAGTAGTTCTCCAGAAGATCATGTCTTGGATAGTCCGTTAGCACCTAATATTAGCCTCGGAAGGGTTTATACTGCCCATTCTCTGCCATCTCATATTTGGTCCTTGAATGGTGAGTACCTGAATGACATTTAGTTAACTCCTATACTCAGTGACGAAGGTCGTTAAAAGTTGTAGGCAAATTAGTTGTGTGTCGTAGGTTCATAAAGAAATAGGACGGGGGGGGGGGGGGGGGGGGTGGGTTCTTCCGGTCGGGGAAAGGGGGGGGGTTTTTATAAAAGGG
>Ga0123352_10019351_pt1 | contig 10860 bp, 7 predicted proteins | sample TergutLab28metaG_FD_89700 | JGI IMG/M metagenome (GOLD analysis project Ga0123352, IMG submission 89700) | Labiotermes labralis P1 segment gut microbial communities from Petit-Saut dam, French Guiana - Lab288 P1 | ecosystem: Host-associated > Arthropoda: Insects > Digestive system > Gut ... | reverse complement strand
GTGTGTGTAAAATTTTTTTTTTTTTTTTTAAAAAAAAAATTTAAAACATGACAAAACGGGGGGGTTTTTAACATATTTTCCCCCCCCCCCCCCCCATGGGAGGGCTGGGTGAATACTAAAATGACCATCAGGATGATGATTACACACAGGCTTACACACAAAACTTAATGTACTAAAGCCCTTTAAAGGTGAAAAAGTAAGGTTAACTCCACAAGAGTTCACGAAGGCCCAGAAGAGGGAGCAGATGTACAGCAGTGCTCTTTCTTTAACCTCGGCGCTAGATGGGGTGGGTCAAGGCCAGACCTCGGCCGCTGTACTCCGGGAAAAACCCGGTACCCATTGTAAGGGAGGATGGATGGGCCCTAAGACCGGTTTGGGCGGGTGCCGAAAATCTCGCCTCGTCTGGAATTCGATCCCCAGATCGTCCATCCCGTAGCCAGTCGATATACCAACTACGCAATCCCGGCCCACACTAAAAGGTGTAGCATTAAAAAATTCTAAGTTCTACCAACAAAGTGTATTTATGTGTTTCTTATGAATCTCAGAACAAACAGCTATTATTTCACTACAGAGCACTGATTGACTGGTTTTCACAACCGAGGAGTGCGTTTACTGAGCCGTGCGTGCTGAATATTCACGTATTTTCCAGATTAATTTTAGTTTTTAAATGGATTAAACACAGAACGGACTGCTAGGAGCACATCGGTGTTTTACGAGCAAAAATGTTTGCAATATTCCGAGACAGTGTTTACTGACGTGTTCCGAAAGCACAGGCCACGGCGGACCACGTTGACATGCCTGCACTGCAGTGCTTGTGCACAAATTTCGTTTCATTCTGCAGGTGTCTTTAGTATAAACGTATCTAAAGGCAAGAACACGATACACACGTATTTGACATTCTAAGGACCGTTCATCGTGATATATTCTTACAATAAAACCAAACAGAAGCACTAATTTCTAAAATTTATTTTTGGAATAGGACTCTACATGCTCTGCCCATCATCAGAGTCTAGCACTGTACACACAGCGATAGGTATATGTCATATAGGTTATGCTGACTGCTTGCTAGCAAGCAGTCAGTGCTAGACTCTGATGATGGACAGATGATGAGATACTGTCCGAAACATGTAAAGTCCTAGCTCAAAAAATAAATTTGAGAAATTAGTGCTTCTCTTTGGTGTTATTATAAGAATAAAAGGATACACACGCATCATTTTGTGTGTGTGTGTATGTATATGTGTGTGTGTATATATATATATATATATAAAGGTCTTAAATTTCATTTTCGTCCATCGCAATTCTTATACTTATAGTGTAAAGGTTCCTAACTTATGGCCCGCATATCAACAAAGACAGGTGAAATTCTTTCAGCCAGTCTGCACAACAGTCACCGCATTACACCCTTTATATTTATTTCACCGTATTCTGTTCCTTCTTGGTTCACTGTATCCATGTAATTCTTAATGTCCTACGGCACAACACTGCAAGAGACAGATAAGGTATTAACCGGATCATAAAAATTCCTAGATATTTTCAAATTGTCTTGGGAAAACTCCCTATCTTGGCAACTCCTCTATAGACCATAGTAGTGACACACTTTCGACACTGTCTATCGGCTCAGGGTAAAATACCCGCTACATTTCGGGTGCTAAATCTATATCAGTCAAGTGGAATGGGAAAAAGGAAAGAACCTTCCCTAGAAAACCCATCAGAAAGAGCAGTTCCCGCCCTATATTCTACAGGATTATAAAAGGTGCGAAGTAAGGTTAGCACAACTTCCAGTAACCACTGTAAAATGTAAAACAAAGGAGGTTCTGGACGCCAAACAATTATGCATCTTCATGATAAGTGCACTTTAAAATGCAGTTTAAAAATGTGATGACCACAATGCTGTGTTTAACCTTAAAAAATCACTTGCTGTTTCATAAAAATCGAGAGTCTTAATTGAGCTCTTGAAAACACCGTGTTTACTGCATGTTCCATCTGCTGTAACACTGAATACTCTGCAGTACCCACCTAGATCATCTGTAGGTTTTGCATAACTCTTAGAACAGACAGCAATTATTTTCTCTAGGCGGCATTAGCCACGTGGTTTGGATCGTCCTTATAATGCAGATGCAGTACGCCTTCTGCTAGGTAGGGAAAAAAAATTCTTAAATATTTTTACATAAATTTCAAGATACAAAGGGTTATATCTCCATGCGAAATCCCTTAATGTGAATCTTATTGGATTTGTATTAAGATGTCTGCATTCGGAAAGATGCAAAGAACAAGCGGAAGGCCTAAACACGAATAACTTTTCGGGAGCCAGAAAAGGTTTAAAAGTTATCTAGAGAAGGGCCAGCGTATTTCAAATAATTACATTGGAAACTTTCTGCCGTTCTTGGCAGTGAAGTTTTCCCCTTCTTCAGATTAATTCTAAAGACCTCCTACAGTCACGTTCAGTAAATAGAACAAAGGCATTAACGACAAAAGAGACAAAATCAGCTTTGAAATTTCCGAGTAACGCTGGCACCCAGATGATACCGGTAAGTCACAGTATCAAAAACGGAAGTGGTTATTTCATGATGAAGAAAACTGCTGTAAATGTAAGACCGAACATGCGAGCTACGAGGTTCCATGACGAAGACAGGCGAAGACTGCTGTCTTCTGTTATGTTACTAGTTCATGTGGACCGACGTTTCGGAGAAACCTGCCACCTCCAGCATGAGGCATGCTCGGGAAAGCAGTTTCACCCGAAATGTCGTAGGCATCTACCAGAATACACTTCGTCACAATTCTCAGAAAACAGTATGGTAACTGGCACCAATTGGCGAAATTATCCTTAACAGCGTGACGTTTCATGTAAGGTAAATACTGCCTAATCCTAATCGTTAGACCAGGCATACTGTTGTCCAATTCCAGGAGCTAAGCAGAGTTTTCGACTTGCCCTTGCACGAACGGTAATGGCCGGACGTTATCTACGCAACCCCCCCCCCCCCGGGGCGGTTACTGTAGCTTCGTGTGTGGCATATATTTTTAAAAGAGGTATAATAGGCTATATTCTTCAGTCCGCGTCCGCGCCTGTCATTAAACTGACATCCCAACGTTCGTCAGCCACGTGCAGAACACAGTGTTCCATATCAGTTCGAACACACGAAGCGTTGCCTGAAGCCTGGTAAAGTATACTGTCCCGAGATCACGGAATAACTCCGAAGCGACACTTCGAATACGACCTTTCGTGTTATCGGAAGGAAGTGGCTTCCCAACAAGCCTCCAAGCCTCAACGCCTGACGAAACAGATTATTCAGAGACAAACGAGGTCATCTGACTTGCGGAAAAAAATAAAAAGCTCGGTGTTTATCATGGATATGGAAAGAAAAATACGAGTTAAGGACAATAAAAGTAGGCGAAAAATTAGAAAAAAAAATCGGCTGGTGCTTACCGCTCTGTGTCGTGAAAATAACTGCAACAATTCGCGTCAGTTAGCACCAAATACAAGTAATGATTCCCGTCACCAGTGCGCTGCGTCGTCCATTTTTGTTTACTTATTTATTTCTCTACAAGCTGATTCACGAAGCTGTCACCATCTCTGATAATACAACGCTGCATAAAAAGACAACAAAATTGTGGATTGAATATGATGTCGAAAGAAATGGTCACTGTCTGGAGAAACAAACGACAAACACGAAGAGCGTCAGTCAGGATAGCAGGTATACCGGCCGAAATTCGAACCTACACTGCCCACTACCCATTTTCAGGGGCTACTGTTGATAGACATTAGGTACTGTATTTGTCAGAGGGAAATGTACTGTTCATGAATAAATATGTAACTGTAACAAAAGCAAGGAAATAAATATTGTGCTAGTCATAAACTTGTCTACTGGTTATTAATAACTCCAGATTTGGAGTTTCTATGACGAAAAAAGTACGTTATGCCCTTAATTATATGGACGTCAGAATGGCACCTGAATAGTATGTGTACACAGTGCGAACCATAAGTTTTAGGTTGATTTTTTTTTAATAACAGAACTACAGCGATCTATCGGCCAACCCACTAAGTACTATCAACCAACATCCGTTCATACCCCGAGTTTCGTTTGTGTATCTTCAACAGTGTACAAGTTATAACTTGGTTTGTAAAGTCAGTTTTTTTATACATCATGGATGGCGGAAATGAACAGAGAGATGCCATAAAATTTTGCTTCAAAGCCGGTCTGTCTGCGACAGAAACACTAGTATTGGCGCAAAAGACTGATGGGAATGAGGCCCTGAACCGGTCAAACCTTTTTAGGTGGTATTCTCGATTTCGAGACGGAAGGGAGCTGGCAGAAGATGATGAGAGAGGTGGCCATCCAAAATCGGCTCGAACTGAGGTAAACATTGCTGCTGTTGCTGTTTTGGTCAAACAATGACCGTCGAATCGCACCAAGAATGATAGCAGAATCTTTGAACATCACCAAGTCTTTAGATCTTCGGATCTGAAAGAGGATTTGGGAAAGAGAAAGTTGTGTGCACGTTTTGATCCACACTCCTTGACACCTGAACAAAGGGAAGATCGAGTCACATCTTGCCAAACCATTATCGCGATGGCCGATGAAGACAAGTTTTTTAAACAAAATTATTACGGGAGATGAGAGCTGGTGTTTTGCCTGTGACCCCGAAACAAAGCGACAGAGTTCTGAATGTGTTGGTGAGACATCCCCTCGGCCCAAGAAACTGACATTCCAAAGGTCCCGCATCAACACCATGTTGATATTTTTTTCGACTCTCAAGGCGCAGTGCACAAAGAATTCGTACCGGAGGGAAAAACAGTAAATGCAGAATTTTATGAAATAGTAACGGATCGCCTGCTGAAGCGCATTCAGCGGGTTCGTCCAGCTGCGTTCTGCTGTCGAGATTTTTTCTTGTTGCACGATAATGCGCCGCCCACAAAGCTGCAAGTATTTGCCAATTTTTGACCCCAAACAATGTTACACCCCTTTATCACCCTCCGTACTCTGCAGATTTATATCCTCCAGGTTATTTTCTGTTCCCCAAGTTGAAAATGAAGTTAAAAAGACTCCACTTTCTAGATGTTGTTGAGATCCAAGAAGCCGTAACTGATGAACTAAAGAAGGCTCAAAAAGAGGAATTTTCGGCATATCTACAGAAACTGTACGACCGCGCAAAAGCCTGTATATATGCCAATGGAGCTTATTTTGAATTTAAAAAAAAGTATGCCTCTTCCTCGTGTGTCTTCGATTTAAAAAAAAACTCTGTCCCAAAACTTTTGGACGGTACTGTGTATATTAATAACGTGAAATGGCATGGAAAGCGATGACACACGGGTTGCAAAGACGATGATAGCGTGCTTTTAACAGCGAGCCGCCCAGAACCGGCTCAGCACAAGCCTGATTGTCGCACGTTGCGCCCTTTAGTCGCACACAAGATATCGCATTTCTTATCTTGATAGTGGACAGACGTTCACAATAAGGTTTGTGTACAATACTGAACGCCAGCACGCAGTGGCGCATTTAGTTAAGGCACTGCACTACAAGCCGCGGGTTCCCTTCCCGATGGTGTCATCTTAATCCCACCGGCAGCGCTATGATCGACTCAGCCTCTCGCAGAAATGACTACCAGGAATATTTCCTTGTGGAGGGGGGTTGGGGTAAAGAAGGCCGGTGCGTAGGACTGACAACCTTACCACTTTCATGTGTCGATTATCTTGAAAACTTGGAGCCTCAACCTTTTGGAATCCTCAGGGCATATACTGGGATTGCTTTACCTTTACAATACTGAACAAGGCCTGTCCTTAATCAAAACTATACACTCAAAAGCCACACTGCTGTGAATGTTGCCATAAATTGCACAGCAAATTTCCTTGTGTCGTGTGCCTAGCGAGTCAATGATAGACTTATAAAGAAATGTTGCACGAGTACTCAGGGAACAGTGTTCAAGCAAAATACGGAGTACACAGACAGCAGAAAAATTAGAAGTCTTTCTTAGAAAGGAATCCAAGGCAATTTGACATGTTTAACTGAAGAATAAAAACCAACTACATGCTACTTATTATTTTATTGTACTTCTTATAGGCTCAACATGTTTCGGGCACTACTATGCCCATCATCAGGAGCTCACGACTATAATGTTCATTACCACGTTGGTTGTTTCTTTCTTGGGTTGCTGTAGGTTGGAAGTTAGGTGCAGGTAGGCTGGAGTGGCGTCCGGGCTGCAGGTTATAACACGTGCTATAAACTCCAGTCTACCTGCACCTAACTTCCAACCTACAGCAACCCAAGAAAGAAAGGACCAACGTGGTAATCAACATTATAGTCGCGAGCTCCTGATGATGGGCATAGTAGTGCCCGAAACATGTTGAGCCTATAAGAAGCACAATAAAATAATAAGTAGCTTCTAGTTGGTTTTTATTTTTCAGTTATCACAATGATGCCCGGTCCAACACACGTCAAAACTGGCATGTTTAGCTGCACAATCTGACGTATCGCTGGAATCTGTCCATTCAGCAAGCCGACTTTCCAAATTGCGACCGTATGACTGTTGCTGGGAGACATTAATCCCGACAGTGGCGCCAGAATTCTTTTCTATAATTAGTTGTTTAGATCCGCGTATGATGGAATTTTTAACTCAGAAGTGTTGCCACAGCATGGCTGCCATTAAACGGCCATGTCCACACTCAGGAAAAATTGCTACACTAGCTCAGAAAATCCACACCCGTTACATGAATATCCGCTACATGAAATTTAAGGCTGGAACCTGGTCTACAGCTAGTCCCAGAGAACAACCGGGCAACTCTCTTTAATAAACCTACGTATAAAATTTTTCTGAGATTTATGCATATCTCATACTTACACAATTTCTCCAAGAACAAATTTAGCGGCACAACTACAACAGTTTATTGCTAGCTACATGTTTCGGCTTTTTTGAAAAGCTATCAACAGCCAATTAAAAGTGCATAAAGAAAGAGAATTTGAATACAGCCCATGAGAATGATACTTTTTCAGATAGCCGAAATCTCAACTTTTCAAAACTTGGTTTTGTAGAAGCCGACACTAGATAAAAGTCGAGATTGTATATCAAAATATTAAAATGTAATAAGTATGTTATATTAAATTCTAAATTGTTTTCCAGCATTTCGGGTGTGAAAGGGAAGTTCTTCAATATCATAATAAGCCTCGTGGGGTACAATTTCGCGTTAATATTGTTTCTTAATTTTGATTAACACTGGAGAAGTACAGTATAATACATAGTTTTCTCAGTAGTTTTCCGTTCTTCGTGTGTCATCTAGCAAATTAATGACTTTCAAAGACAGTAATAGTTCGAATTTATCTTCAAAAGATGAGTAAAGAAATCGATCTGACCTGGCTAACTCTCACTTCAGGGTAAATGTCTGTACTTCCTTTTCGCTATTCATATATCACAACGGTATGTCATTCACCACCCCTCCCCCCCCCAAAAAAAAAAATTACTTCATGCAAGAAAATACTAAGGGTCGTGCGGGTAATCTGTCGCAGTTGACATTAAGAGCAGTGTGCGCTGAGCAAGTTACCGATCAGCACCAACTATCCGCTAGTTGTTTTCTCCCGTTTATTAGGCGTATTCGGAAAATTGCGAAAAGCGACTGTCAGCTACGTTAATGCCTGTCTGTTCGTCTGTCCTCTCCTACGCAAGCAACTCGGCTCCCTCTGAAGGGATTTTCAAGAAATTTCACATTTGGGTATTTTTCGAAACTCCGTCGAGAATTTTCAAATTTCATTAAAATCTGACAAGAATAACGGGTACTTTACATGAAGACCGATATACATCTTTGATCATATCTCGCTCAGTGCTTCTTATAATGATAAATATTTATGAAAAAAATTTTAGAGAAAATCAAAACACATTTTATGTCCAGTAACATTTTTTTGGGGGAAAATATTGTACAGCCGGGCAGGCCACAAGTGACCATAAGGCGCATGCGCATTGCATGCTGGATACGTAATGCTAAAAACATACTCTCAAATGCGTGTAATACTTACTGCTTTTGCACGGCTGCAGTGGTTACATGAACGCACCTCAGTGTTACGTTACACTGTACTGTCTCTCTTGTAAACAATAAGTGCGATTTAGTGAACCGCTGGTGCGATTTGGGAAACTGGTTGCTAAAATGGCACCACTTGCAGGGTTGAGCAAAGCAGTCTAACTACATATTTTGAATCGTCTTTTGCGAATGGGGAAAAAGGACAAGCAAAAAGCCAGAGGTAGTGTTCCAATAATTACATAATTGTTGGAAAAGCGGTGCGATATACGCAGCACTAGATTGCACTCTGTGGAGAACTCGCTTTGGAAGAGGCTATGGACCTGCCGTAAGACAGTCAACAGAACAGGCAACCTTCCTGAAAATCTGCACACATAACATCAAATTTTCATACAACCGCACTCTGCAATTTTATATAGGCAAATAAAACAATGCTCATGTAAATTCGTAATGTTTACTATTACCTTTCACACTGAATCCCATTGCCTAGCTCACAGGTTTAATTATTTATGCCTATAGCTTTCAAGCTGAAAACTAAACAGGCCTTCATATTTCGCATGACCACCGCCTTGTGGTATCATACAGAAATATTAGCCGTCAACAAAAGCTGGGTGAGATTAAAATCACATCACGTCTCAGCATTTTAAGTCAAGGCGGCCAGTGTCGCTCCCAAGTCCTTCCGTCCGCCATACTGGAACTTAAAATATGAAATTAAAAAGTGCATAATGGTAACCGCTGGTGGCATGTTGTTAATACCAAGATCATAAAATCCGTCAACTGGTTCCACAGATATGAGAGTGAAGAACAGATAGGCCTATATATGGGCATGGTGATACCATTCTACTAATCTTCCTTTTTAGTAGCAATAAAATAAGTAAAGAGAACCAAAAATGCAGTTTCTTGTTGCTGTGAGCTAACCGTGAAAATCACGTGGCCACAGAATCTGCTGTGGTAAGAGGCACAAGCTACTGTACCAACACACATAATTCTCCTTCTTAGACCATGAAATTCTCCGTAAGTTCGTAATACGACTGTCGTAATCAGTGAATAAAGAAATCTTTTGACACTGAATAGGTGAAGCCCGACGTCTGCAACCGCAAACTTCTTTACGTGAAGGAAAAAAAGGCATAAAAAACCACAAGAAAAAAAAACACACAGAGAATGAAAGAGGAGAGAGGGATTTGGTACCAGCACAAGTAGTAACAGAATTGCAAACGTTGTAGGAAAGTTTTGTGGGAGAGAGGAATTCTCATTCAATGGAGAGTTACTCCACACAAATATACAATGTAGACAGCACTCCTCAATGGCCTGAGATGTGAAGATCTGGTAACCCGCAGCATATGCAGAGGCACTGGTCCGTAACACTGCATAAGACTGCTGTAAGCAGCAATAACACTCGAAGTGGAGGGAGGGCAGAACTTTACACTGCATACTTAGACATGCAGCTGTCACAATACAAGCATGCGTTACCCATTAAAAAGATTACGATACCCTCAACACAGTACATGCGTGTCTCCTGTAATGACACCCAAAAAACGCAGAATTCTTACGTCAAAATGATATTTGCCATTATAAGCTTACTATTTTAAAAAAATCGTACATACAGGTATGAATTGAAATATTATTGTCAATTCCAAAAACCCTATGCCGTTTTACTAGTTTTGCTCTGAAAAAAACTTGGAAAATACACCACAACATAATTATCTTAGATCATTTGTAATGTAGGCACCAATACTGTCGTTAGATTGTGTTCCACATCGACAATTTACAAAAATTTCCCTCACGGAAGTCCTATGGGCATATGTGTTCCTCGCCTGTGCTACATGTATAGTGAACACCATTAATTAAAATTATTAAAATAATAGATAAAGTATTAAAATAATTAAAATTATAGTACCATTAAAGGCAACCACAGCGGTACGGTACACCGAGTCCGGCAGCGTTCGAATTAAAGGTCCGTACAATGCGCCGAGAACAGCATTGAAATGTTAACAAAAACCCAGCACAAGAGACCAAGGAAAGTGATTAAAAGGGTACAAAAATTATGGAAATCCAAGAAGTAGGTAACAAATTTGGTGACGGTGATATGTGGACTGCAGGATTTGAAGGGATGTTTTATTATTGGCAAATGTCAGGTAGACTGAAGGACTGGTAATTACATGACGCCGTCCCTGAAACCAGATATAAGGTCTGAATACTGCAAACAAACACGCAGTCTTCTGTAAAATATAACAGAGCTAATAAATGTCACTGACATTATTATATGTTACTGGCTGTAGCAGGACCTTTGGAATGCTTAGTACCTTCCCGTCAGGAGTTTGGCATACAAACACGCCGACTCTAACGCTCTTCCCAGTGTATACACTTTATGCTTAAAAGGAAAGGAGGACACTGACATATTTATTTTACAAAAATGTATTCCTTTCCCACTTCTTTGGACCAGTTGGTTGGTGGATGAATTGGAGTGACAAAAACGAGAGTCGAGTTCAAATCGTCCATCTTATAACGGCCAACTAGCATCTTCGTTGCTATTCATAAGAATTTTCACCCAAGATATTTTGGACATTTTGTGCACGAACGTAAAATATTTTGAGTATTTTAGGCGATCTGTTGCTCACCCAAGTACAAAGCAGCACATACTGTAAGTTTAAACTTTTGGCGCCGGAATTATTTTTTTAATTTTAGCACACCCTGTATATAAAATGTGAATAATACAGGAACCAAATATATTATAATTATGAAGAGAAAAAAACGGAGAGTATATACCATGTTTAAAATATTCAGTACCTATATTTGTTGAATAAATATATAAAATGCAACTTTAGAGGTTAGCGGTGTGGTACGACCACTATAGTTGACAT
>Ga0123352_10019350_pt1 | contig 10861 bp, 2 predicted proteins | sample TergutLab28metaG_FD_89700 | JGI IMG/M metagenome (GOLD analysis project Ga0123352, IMG submission 89700) | Labiotermes labralis P1 segment gut microbial communities from Petit-Saut dam, French Guiana - Lab288 P1 | ecosystem: Host-associated > Arthropoda: Insects > Digestive system > Gut ... | reverse complement strand
GTTGAAAATACCTCCTGTGGGTGGGAAAAAACCCGTGGGGGTGGAAAAAACCTCTGGGGGTTTCTCCCCCCCCCCCCCCCCCCCCCTTCTTCCACTGATGATATTTCACTGCCCATAAGAAGATGGATATTAGAAAGACAAGGATTGCTTTTCTTTGTACAAACATTTCCTGCAGCAAGGGTGGGCATGTTTTCTGAGTGTATTCTTTGCCAATTTGTATTTCTATATAGTGGTGGATTTCAGACATTCTTGCTACGACTTGAGGACTTCAGAAACCCAATAGTACCAGTACTCTTTAAGGACTGTATTTTAGCTGTCATGTTCACTTCCTTATTTTGGGACTTCTTGACCCTTCACAAGGCACCCATGACCAAAATCTGAGTTGCTAATGAGGATTGTGGTGAAATGTAAGGCAGGTCAGGTCACCCAGTCAGTACAGTGCGTAAGGTAGGGGATGGATGACTGCAGAATCTGGTTTATATCCTAGCAGCAGAAATTTTGTGGTTGCTTCCACATCCCAACCAGGTCTGGGGTCCATTGAGTCTTCTGTTCATTGGGTACTGCAAGTACTGCAGCCATGACTTCCTCATCTCCATTTAGTGCTGAAGGTTATGAAAGACTGGAGCCATTCCTCCATAAGCAGGCAAGGGCTCATAGTGGGCTAAAGGGCTTACCTTTACCATTTTACCTTTGACCTTCATACTGAGTTGCATGGTTGACTAATTCTACTTTGTAACCTGACAATCCTGGGTTTGAATCTTAACCCTTCAAACGCTGAATTCAATCACATCTGCCATTTGCTGGCATTATTAGGAGCTCACCATATTCTCCACGTTACCAGGATAAGGGTTAATCCAGACCTTATCTATGCCGAATGAAGTATTTCATGGATTCCCTCAATCCCACCTGACAACTGATGGAATGGTTACCTTGCAAGAGCCTGTGAACACTTTCTTTCACATCCTGTTCAATTTATCATTTTGATTTATCCTACTAGTGTATGATACTTACCTAATCATTTAGAAAATATCATTAAACAATCTGACAATCAATCTATTGCTTTGAAATTCCTTTATCACACATACAAATTTACTTCTGTCCATCCATCTTTCATCATACTCATCTTGTGCTGAACTCTAGTGGCAGAAATATGTAAAATGGAACAACATACTGTATTAGACAACCACTACACAATAGTCAACTCATCAACCCTAGCACAAGACCTGACAAAACTCAGCATCAACAAAAAGCACAGATAAATAACATTGGAAATAAAAGATCTGTACATTAACATACCTATCACAGAAACCATTGACATAGCTGGAAAACAATTGCTGATATATAATGATCCAGAAATCACAACACAAATTTGTAGACTTCTAGAAACAACACTACAAAAAAATTACTTCATATTTCGGGAACAAATTTACCAATAGCTCACCCATATCAGGCACAATAGCAGAAATATTTTTACAACACTTAGAACACATCCACATCAGACCCCTCATAGATTCCAAACAAATACTGTTCTACACCCGTTACATAGATGATATCCTCATCATTTATGTTACTGAAAGTACCAACCAGGACAACCTGACACAATACACCAACTCAGTGCACACTGATTTGCAATTTAATCCAACACAAGAATCTAATGGCCGCATCAACTTTCTCGATTTAACAATCACCAAAAGAAACTCCCACCTGTAAATTGATATTTACCAAAACCTACAGCAACAGACACCACTATACATTTTACATCCATCCACCCTAATGAACACAAATTGGCAGCTTACAGGTATTACATAGAAAGAATGCTCAACCTACCACTCAATGCAGAACACCAAAAAAGAGAATGATCAAAGATTCTTCACATAGCCCAGCACAACGGTTTCCCACCTACAATGATACAAAAACTAAGACACCAGATAAAACACAAAGCAAAGCACACCGCACCACAAACAAATATGAACAAAAACAAAAGATGGGTAACACGCACCTATATTTCCCCGCAAATGCGCGCGCAAGGTCACAAACATAATCAGAAACACAAACATTAAGATAGCATTAAGATGCCGAAATACCATAGCCAACCTGATCAAACCTTCGAAAGACCACAACATTCCACCCCAAAATAAATGGGGAATTTATCAACTGACATGCAACACATGCAACCTGGCATATGTAGGCCAAACAAGCCGTAGCCTGAACATACATTTCCAAGAACATATAAGATACATTACGAACAACAATCCCCAATTAGCATACACCCAGCATATTCTACAAAACCAGCATGAATACGGCCAAATGAATAGAATAATGACCTTGCTAAAACCCCTAAATAACCCAAGCTTGCTCAATCCTTATGAGCAGTACTACATCCAAACCCTTTACCGAGAAGGCAAACTCATTCTGGAGCAAAGCCCAGGAGAAATAAGCCCCCTATTTCAAATAGTCATTAACCCCCAGCCCCCACATTCCACATGAACAGACCAGTTGTGCCTCAGCCTTCAACACGGATACCACTCCAACCCAACCACACCGAAACTCCAACACACATCGAACCAAGATATGTGCAATATCAAATTCACAATAACATAGTACATTAACAATGCATTACCAATCAACCAATAAAACACACTACGCACATGAGAACACAATAATCACAAAGCAGAAAAGACCATAACAGTCACTATCAACAGAAAACACCATAACAGTCAGTATCAACAGAAATATGCTTACCAACTACAACAAAGTGACAAAGCATGTCACACCAAGCACACACCAATACACACCATAATTTACACTAATGCTAAATCCTCCATCTTTACAGAACAATACGACCAATGTGGTAATGCAACAGTATAGTCGCAAGCTCCTGATGATGGATATATTAATGTCTGAAACATGTTGAGCATAGAAGAAGTGAAATAAAACATAATAAATAGTGACATCAAGTTGGTCTCTTATTCTTCAACTATCACAATGATGCACAGTTCAATAAACATGAGATACCGTATTCTGTTGCTGGCAAAGATACTTATGAATAGATGGAATATTATGTATAATATATTTTTATGAAAAATTCCAGAAACAAAGCTGAGAAATTATCTACTTACAATCTGCTGTATTAAATTTATTAGTCATTTTCATCTTAGCACATAGAAGAGTTGTTCATACTGACTTTCAGCCCCAAAGTAGAGCCCAATTAAAGATACGATTTTTATAGTAATTTTTGTTAAATTTGTAAGACCAACAGGAAAGTCACAGTCACACAATATAACAACATTAGACCTGGTACAGAGTGAAATTCATGATATGCTTTGTGTCATTATGCACTCAATTGTACAGAACCTCACAGATGATATACCATCATGAAGCATCTTTCACCACCTGTGCTGCATACCCAGCTGACAGATTAATAGGTACTGGGGCATCTGTCCCCTGGGTTAAAGCAGCGAGGGGTGTGAAGCTGACCACTCATCTCCATCCAAAGCCAAGGATAAGAATGGGTACAGCTATATTTTTACTCTCACATCCGACTTCATGACCTTCACAGGACAACTCTTCAATCTGCCTGAACTGTTTGACCCTGAACAAGAAGACACACAGATCCTTTGACTTGTCTGTAACTATAGAAATCAAAACAATATAACATACCAACAGAATTCAATCTTCAGTGACATTACTGTGAGAACCTCAGAACTCTCAGGGTCAGCTTTATTGTACCAACCGAAATTAGAGTTTGGAAAATTGCACCACATTTGAATAAGGTGTCATGGCTGTGACTTAAGATTTTTCTTTTCTGGGAATGACACCTTGTGGTATGGTGAAAGTTTACCGACGTTTTGGGATAAACATAATGCCTCCATCATCTGGTTCTACCCTGAGGATGGAATAAAGAAGTTGCACTGAAGATAGTAATTATATGGATCAGTGGTATGCAAATCGTGTTGTGTAAACTTATAATAAGTTGGTTTATATACATCGCTAACTCTTAATTGCAGATTTTATTTTCCGTCCCATCTTTAGGCATGCTTCGAGCCAGTTTATTTTCAGCGTAAATCACCGATAGGAAAATTTATTTTCCATAATTTTGCATTAACATTTTATTAATAAATGAAAGTTTCATTCCTATGAAGTTTTATGTATTTATTCACCCATCGTGGACGCCGTTCTTTACACGCGGTTAGCGACAACTTATATATAATCACAATGGTGCCACACACATATATTAAGAGTCTGAAGAAAGATGATTTCTCTGTACGATGTTGTACGGACAGTAAAAGGCGCCTTAGTAATAACGACAACTGAATTTAGCGCTCCTATGCTCAAATCAGCACGGATAAGAGCTGGATACGCAGAGTCGGAGTATTTATTTCTTATTTCCGGTATTGCGACATAATTAACTGTGCTTATGACATCGAAGCAACGTTATCTGCTGACGTCTGTGTCTGTTATCGTAATTCGCCTACCCATTCCGGTTATTGTGAGAAGTTATTCGTTGGTTTGAATCATCACGTATCGGAGGTATAATTGTGATAGTCATGTGACGCGGCGTCATTGTCACTTGACGTGAGCTTTTGGTGAGTGGTGTGGAAGAGGTTAGTGTGTTTTCGTGTGGCACCGTCTCAAGATCTGACAAGGGGCTGTTAACGTTCATTGTGTACATCGTTCAACGAGAGGTAGGTAGTTTAATTCCAGGTGGAACCTTTTGCCGTGTTCATTGGAGACGCCTCCCATTTCATTTATTTTACACCCGTATTGTTACATGCGTTTCCAGGGAAAAATCCAAATGGAAATGCACAAAATGAAGTTTCAAGGACATGTTATACCCCATAGTACTGTATGATGAAATTAGCTCATGCACAATTTCAGTGTAATTTTCCACTTCTTCATCGCCCAGAAAGTTTCTGCAGACGTTTTCAAATGTCTTCCACGCCCTTCTTTCAATACAATTTAATTTTGTGCTAAAGTCTGCGTCGATTAGTTGGTGTCATTTGCGGACCAATCAAAATTACTGTTATCTTGGCGATACTTATTTTGGGAAATTTTTTTTGCCTTAAATAAACAAACACTTCGCTTTATTTATCCATCCCTTCCACAGATATTTTTATCAAGCTTGCAGTGGAGGCAAATATATTTTTTATTTATCCTCTAAAGCAGAATTTGCAACATTCTTGCGACCTGGTGTTGTTTCTGCACTGAGAGTCAATTTTTCATGATGTAGCAGTAGTCTGTCGCTAGGCTGTCCCATTCAAATTAAAAGCAGCAGAATTTAGTTTGTGCCTTGCAGCACAGTCAGCATTGCTATAACTTTTAGGTCAGAACCCACATATCTGTTCTTCACAGCACATTTTTTTGCAGCAAAACCTGAAGGTTCTCTCATACATTTCTTTTTTGTGAACTGCATGAGCCAGTGGGATAGAAGGGAACATATTTCCATTGTGTAGTAACACTGCCTTCATACTGAACTTAGATTAATCAGTGAAAAGCCTCCATTGCCCAGAGGTGTGTTCAGGTTGCAGTTCTTAGATTAATTCTTGGATGTTATTTCAGTACACTAGATCACCATACAGTGAGTAATACCTTGTTATGTCTGACTGCCTGTTCCTATAAAATTACACTATTACACCCTTCTTAGAAGATTACACTGTTTAAGTCATGACCTAAGTAGCTGAACCTTTGTTTTGTTCTGTGATAAAATATTGGTGTCTAGCAGAAGGAAGTCTTTTCAATTTGAGATGTAGTTCGACATTGCATTCAGGTGACTTAAATAAACAGTATTAAAAACCTTTGTCCCAGCACCAAATTGTGGTTTCTGGCCATTCAACTAAGGTATCAACTTGTTGTGTAGTTGATACACATTAATTTTTTGTTCTTTTCTTTCTTTTCTCTCTAGCATTGTTGTATGTACTGTATGCACTGTATGTACTGTATGAACTGTATGTACTGTATGTCTGTATGCACTGTATGTACTGTATGTAAGTCATAAGCTTAATTTTATCATTCTTAGTTCTCGCCTGTCTGTAACTCATACCGTTTGTTTACACTTCCATTTCTCAGTAAGCAGACCAGGCATGGGAGGAATATAATTTCCTTCTATTCCTTTTTGTTTATAACTGGTTGCGCTAAGTGTTTATTGCGCGAGCAATGTGCGGGCTGACGCATGTAACTAAAGCTGTCTTGTGCTCCAGTTGCAGTTTGCTGTGTATCTCAAATAGTGACTGAGCAACAGAGAATGAAGCTGGACGGTCATTGAGTGTTAACGGTAATGAAGAGCCCCGCTGGCGAGATTTGTCACCAATACAGTTCAGTTGTAACTGCAGTTATTCCCTAATTACACACAATAAAACTCCAGTACACTCTACTTGGGGATTATTGAGAGAGTGTGTGTGTGTGTGTGTGTGCGCGCGTGCGGCCTGCCTGACTCCCCGTCATAACCTGAGTTCCGAGCTCCGTCCCTCCTGGAACGATATCCAAGATATGTTCCTCATTGGGTCCGCAACAGAAACTACAAACTGGTATCAGCTAAATGGAGGGTGATAAAAACATTTTATTCACACACTTGAATTAAATCAGTTTCCAACAGAAATCTGTCTAAATTATTTCAGGGAGGAAATTGATGCTGACCAGTGTAATATTAATACCAGTCTGCCCACCCATAGTTTCCATGAAATTGTGTACATAATTCTGAGTTCTTGATCTGCTAGAGATCTTCGCTGTTCCTGGATCTTAACGTACCACAAGTTGGTAGTTGATTGATTGATTGAATGATTTGCATTTGGGTTCAGGGCCTCTCAGCCCTGGTGCACCTAGGCCTTGATTCAACGGGCCCTTTGTGCCCCATATCAAATCATGGGAGCCCCGTAACCTTACTAAAGTTCCAAATGACCCCCAAGCCTAAACTCTTAATGTCCTCCGGCTCCAAGATAAAAGAGCCCAGATACGCATGTCTGAGTGAGGCCAAAGCCTCGCACTCGCATAGAATGTGGGCAAGTTGGTAGTTAGTTACCAACATTTTGGAACAGCCCATCAGTCCCAACTTACAAAGTGTCAAGCAGTCTGGACATTAGTAAATAACTACTAGTCTATGCTGCGTAACATCCCAGAAGAGTGAAGATCTCATTTACAAAGTGTCAGAACCCCGAAATCACAGATTAATCAGCTGGCTAAGATGTATGAGGATTAGTCCCAGCAGTCTTTGGTGCCATTTTGTTATATCCATTGCGGACCTGATGAGGAACGTATCTTAGATGTTGTTCCCAGGGAGGACTGAGCTTGTAACTCTGGTTAAGACGGGGAGTCGGGCAGGCAGCACACACTCTCAATAATCCCCAAGCAGAACATATTGGAGTTTTATTGTGCAAAAGAATGGAGTAATAGCATTTACAACTAAAATGTGTAAGTGACAATTCTCGCTAGTGGACTCTTCACTACCGTTCGCACTCACTGACTGTCCAGCTTCGTACTTTGCTGCTCAGACACAGTTCGAGGTACGCAGCAGACTGCTCCCACAGAACAAAAGCAACTATTGTTACAAGTGTTGCTCCACACACTGGTCACGCGATACACTTAACAAGTCCAGTTATAAACAAAAGGAATTGAAGGAAATTATATTCCTCCCATGCCTGGTCTTAAGAGAGGCACGAACTAAGCACCAGTAAATTTAGCTTATGACTAACATACAGTACATGTAAGAATGCTAAAAAGAAAACCACAACAAAAAAATCAATGTGTGTCAACTGCACAACAATTGAACAAGACATCAACTAAGTAAAGGTTATGAAAACGAAACTAAGCTATTATTATTCTGGTTAAAATGAATGTGTGTGTGCCATGTAGTCTTTGAGACATCACCCATTTGCCAGACCATCAAATTTAAAACATATGTTAGAGGTCAAGATACTGCAGTTGTGACTTGGGGAATTCTCTCCCACCATTCTCTTGTAGGGAAGTGAAAATTTTGCTGTGGTAAGCTGAATTGGATCATTTCAACATTTGATTGTTTTACTGCAGTGCAAAATTATGTCCCCCTTTGTCTGTTGATTGCAAAGTGCAAAGTGTTTCTTCATGAGATCATGGTGGCTTTATCACATGCAAAGTCTGCATCTGCTGTGACATTCCATATGCAGTTGCCATGGTAACATCAGCAATAAAAGATGGGCTTCATAACTGATGGCGTGTGTTCCTTGACCTAGGGAATTGAATATGTGTGTGTTGCTGAGTTAGAAAAATATTAATATTCATGTTTCATATCAGTTAATCATGGGGCACGCGGTGGCGCAGTTGGTTGAGGCACTGTGTTATGAGCTGGAAGGTCGCAGTTTTGATTCCTGATGGTGTCGTTGGAATTTTGCGTTGACATAATCCTTCCAACTGCACTATGGCCCTGGGGTTGACTCAGCCTCTAACAGAAATGAGTACCAGAAATATTTCCTGGTGGTAAAGACAGCCGGTGCGTAGGGCTGACAACCTGCCGATTGTCTTGAAATCTGGGAGACTCAACCTCCTTGAACCCTCAGGGCCTATCCAGGCCTGTAATGGGATTGCTTTATATCAGTTAATCATGCACATTAAGTCACAGTGTGAGGGCCAGTAGGTAGATGAGAGAAAGATGAGGCTGGTATAAAATTGGAGGAAGAGATTTTTCCAGGGTTTCAGATTCATTTATCTTGCTTTACGCCATGTTACATCACATCCCAGGAGACTGTAATTGTAACCACCTTAGTTCTGGACTGTGTGGGTAGGTTACGCTCAAATTTGGTAACCTGGCAAAGTGGAGAATTGTTGTGATAGTAGTGAGTAATAGTGTCGTGCTGTTCAGTGACATCATCACTGTTGGAATCTCGTGGACTAAAAGCCAGCTTAATGCAGTTAAAAATGTGGCTGGTAGATCAGTTGACCTTGTAATGCGGAAGAGAACTGGTGGCCAACAGTTCAGCCACCTGGCGCCAAGTTGGCTAATAATGCTCTGAGAACCTTATACCATGCCAGAAATAGAAATCACTGTATAGTGCTTGTTCCTGTACTCTCTGATGCTAATGTACATGGGTTAATGTGTAGCATTCCAACTTTGTATTCAGGATGTCCTGGGTTCAGATATGGGCCTGAACACTGGCTGTCATGATGTGTTTTGTTTGGTTTCTTCATGCTGTTGGTGGTATAGTACTTCAGATTAGGCCATTACTGCTTGTTTCCTCATTGGTTCCAGTTTATTGGTTACTAGTCATGATATTTAGTGATGCATAACATTGTGAGCAACAGACATTGCCATCGGATGTGCTGTAAATATGTACAGCAATTAGAGGTGGATCATGTTCATCATGCTTTATGGTTGTCATCCCATCATGCTGTCAGTAGTCAACAAATATTCAGTTCACTCACCATCTGACACAACTGTATGTTTGTGTACTAAAAGCACGTAACATGTATCAGCCTTGCCGCACCAATATCAGGCCTGTATATTCATTCATTCCATTGGCACGTGCAGAATGCGATGATTCCTTGCCGTTCTCAGGAGCTTCTTCCATCCTCTCTCACCTCATCTTGCCATCTATTTCTTGGTCTACCTCTCAGTCTTGTTGTTCCCAGATTCATATAAGTCACTTCACTTGCACATCCTCACTTACACGCTTCTCTTACTACACTGCTCTCTTACCGGACTGCTTTCTCACTGGCCTGCTAGTGCCTGTTATCTGCTGCTAACCGTTTCCCTGTTTAAATCTGTCTCTGTACACAACCACTCCTACCTATCACCGACAGTTCTTGAACATACGTTGACAGTTTAAACTTGTAACGTACGGCTATGAATTGTCTGTAACTGACACAAGCAAACCTAAGAAACATTCATCATCATCATCATCATCATGTTCCTGAAGGGTTAGGCATGTTTCCTGTTCCATGATCCTCAAGATGAAATTGGTCCCTCCATCTCTTCCTCGGTCGTTTTATGTTCCTTCATCCTTTTGGTTTATATTGTAGTGCTTGTTTTGGTAGTCTGTCTGTGTCCATCCTCTGTATGTGTTGTAGCCACTTTTCCTGGTACTGTTTTATTTCCTTTACTATGTTCTTTGTTCCCATATTTTGCCTAATATGTTGATTCTTTCCTTTATCTAGTTTTGTTATTCCAAGTAAGTGTCTCAAAAATTTCATATGTGCTGCTTCTAAACGTTGTTCCTCACTTTTCTTCAGTACCCAAGCTTCACTTCCAAATTTCAATGCTGCTGTAACTGTAACCTAAGAAACAAATTTACCAAAAATGATCGGCTACAACATCAAGCATGTTTGTGGTACATTTATATACAGTTGTCTTACATGGTTTAACTGATTATTTATTGGTTACCCATTTTGTTAATTGAGGAGTTCAGTGGCTTGGCTAATCGTTTGGCAGTTTTGGCTGCTGAGGCCATATTTTCTACCAGTTCATGTTGTGATTGGATGTGAATTTGTTACTGTATCATTAGCTGTTACCTTGTACCTCATCATCATCATCATCATCATCATCATCACATACCTGTAATGGAGTTGGGCCACTTGTTGATCCGTTCTGGTCTCACGTGTCCAGAAGTCTCTTCAAGGTCTACCGTGATTCCTTCTGCCATTTGGACAGTAGTGTTTCATTACCCTGGATAATCTATTTTGAGGCATTCTATTTACATGTTGTATCCAGCTTCTCTTGTATTCCAGTAATTTGTCCAAAATTGGTGTTATTTTTAACTCCTTAGCAATTTGTGCATTTGTTTTGTGATCTATCCCAGTGTATCCTGCTGTTCTTCTCATGTATTTCATCTCTGCTGCTGTTATTCTTCTGGCGTCACTTGCTTTAACAGTCCAGTTTCGCTGCCATATAACAAGACCG
>Ga0123352_10019349_pt1 | contig 10862 bp, 9 predicted proteins | sample TergutLab28metaG_FD_89700 | JGI IMG/M metagenome (GOLD analysis project Ga0123352, IMG submission 89700) | Labiotermes labralis P1 segment gut microbial communities from Petit-Saut dam, French Guiana - Lab288 P1 | ecosystem: Host-associated > Arthropoda: Insects > Digestive system > Gut ... | reverse complement strand
CATGACCGCGGCACTAGAAGGGGGTGAGTGGTCAGCAACACGCCCCGGCCGCACTTTACCCCCGGGAAAGAGCCGGTACCCATTTTACAGGAGGCTGGGTGGGCCTCAGGGCCGGTCTGGACGGGCGGAAAACCTCGTCCCCACTGGGTTTCGATCCCGGACCGTCCAGCCCGTAGCCAGTCGCTATACCGACTGAGCTACCCTCCCCCCCCCACACACACACATTGTGGGCAGAAGGTACAATTATTGAATGATAAACCTGTTTTTGCATCACGTAACCAGTAGGCTTTAACAGATTGATGTGTCTGGGTGTCAGTTGACTGATCTTGCACGTTTTATTATACCAAAGACCCGCATTGGGCTTATATAGCTTTTCCTTTGGGCGTTTATATATGTTGGGCTTCTGGAAATTTAAAATTGTCCGTGTTCCGTGCAGTGAGATAGGTCACCGTGTGTATGCCGACAACTGCACTTACATGTAAAAATTAAACTTTGCACTGGTGTTTAAACTGCAGGGCAATGACGGAAGTCATGCTTGTCTTTCTACTACCCGTTCACGGGCCTCCCCTACGTGAAAGCCATACGGATGGACCACACAACGATGTTGTGTAGTGTACGGATATTAACGGCGTCGTTAAAGTAAGTTAAACCCAGAAACGTTTTCTGTCGTTTAGTTTTCGTCGTGTGTTGGTCAAGTATAACCAAGCTTGACGTGAATACCCAACCCAGTTTTATCGAATACAGTCGAACCCGGTTATAACGACATCGGTTAGTGCGAAACCTCATATATAGCGTCAAATGTTCTGTGGTATCAATTAATTCATCACTGTTAATAATAACATTATTCTGCTCGGTTGTAACAGCACTTGTTTGTAACGTAAGAACATGTTCAGCCCCTTTCACGACGTTGTAATCGGGTTAGACTGTGTAACACGCGGAAGCAAGTGACATATTCTAAAATAATGTACAAGGAAGGGAATATTGTTCCTTAGTGTACAACGCCATGAAGAAGTGTGCGGGAGCTGAAGTATAGCTCCACGTATGCGTAACATCTGCACTTGGTGGAGGTGGATGATGAGTTTCACGCCCCAGCCGCCGTACTCCCGCGGTATCCGTTTCATAGGATGCTGTATGGGCCCCATAATCCGTCTAGACATTGTGGATAGAGAAAACAGCCTGTGCCCCGTTTCGACCAGTCCGTAGCGGAGTCGCTGTCCTGATTGAGATATCCCAGTTTGCGATGTAAAACACAGAGCTGATTAAAATAATGTAAACTACTTTTTGGTAGGCGCGCGGTGTGCTTCTGCGTGCAGCTGAAGAAGGGCGGTTCAAGATTGCTGAATACATGTATGCTGCGCATAACGACGTTTCTGTCAACGACGGACCGCATATACGACGGTGGTCCCATAATAAAATAAAATATAATATATAATATAATATAATATTGTGTTACAATTGCCTGGAGGAGAATGCATAACGAGGAGCTAAGTGGTTGTACTCCTCTCCCAATATTGTGCGGGTGATAAAATCGAGAAGAATGAGATGGGCGGGGCATGTGACGCTTATGGGGGAGGAGAGGGGGGCGTATAAGGGTCTTGGTGGGGAAACCGGAGGGAAAGAGACCACTGGGGAGGCGTAGATGGGTGGATAATATTAGGATGGATCTCCAGGAGGTGGGATGTGGGTATATGGACTAGATTGGGCTGGCCCAGGATAGGGACAGGTGGCGGACGCTTGTGAGTGCGGTAGTGAACCTTCGGGTTCCATAAAATGCGGGGAATTTCTTGACTAGCTGCAAACCAGTTAGCTTCTCAAGAAGGACTCTGCACCATGGAGTAAGTTACAATTGCCTACAGTATTCGGTACAGTAACATGCTCTACAGGTTTGTAGCCTAGGAGCAATAGGCTATACCATATAGCCAAGATGTGAAGTAGGCTATACTATCTGGGTTTGTGTAAATGCTCTTTATGACGTTCGCACGACGACGAAATCGCCTAACGACGCATTTCTCAGAACGTATCTCCGTTGTTAAGCGACGCATATCTGTACGTGCTGTTGTGATGCCAGTTAGCCGGGCATGTCTGTTGTCCTGTGCAGGAACTTTCTACTCATTTGCTGGAATAGTATGTGTGACTTCAGGCTTCCGCCGCGGTGTAAATGAGATCTTTCCTCTTTTGGAATGTTGCGCATCGTAGATTGGTAGTTAACGACGTTTCGGGACAACTTATCGATCTCATCTTCAACGGACGCAGCCTAGATTTGCAGTTGGTAGTCTCCAAACGTCGTTCGCTAACTACCAGTCTACGTTGCATAACATCTCGGAAGAGCGAAGAGCTGGAAGAGTAGCTTGTGTACTATGAGTCAGATATGACAGTTTCTGCTCATGGCCTCCAGAGTTTTTGTTAATTAATGACTGTTTTATTAATTAGGGGCGTACAGATTCCGGGCGCCTGGTCACCTTGTGACTAAATTGTGTACGGTGACGCATAATATTTTCAGCATAATTACAGTTCTTTTCGCTACACATAGAAAAGTGTGTCAATGCACATGCACCGAAAAGGAAGCGCTGGATCACAGCGAAGTTTTACATGTCATTTTGGATTTGTGGTCGCTCAGTATAGAACCTGCTTCATTTCTCTCTCTTCTGGCATCTGGCACTTGGATGTCGCTCCCTATACTTCTGTAAAATTTGTGGGCCCTTGCTGCCAATGAAAATTGCGGAATAGCCGTGAATGAATACCAAAGCCGTGCTCACGTTCTTCCACGAGCATTGGTAGTACCTGGTCGAAATATTTGGCGCCTTTCTGGGACCAGAATATTCATCACCGATGTCACAGAATATCATACGTAATCCGTGTTCTAAGCCAGTTGAATGCGTCTTTCATTCGCTTATAAGTTTGCTGAAAGATCGATTTGTCACTGTCCTCCCACGTAGGCGCTGGGTTCCTAAATGCTTTAGTTGTCTCGTCCTTCGAGGATTTCTGGCAAGAATATCCATGCGGTTCTCATACCCGGTGCGTTCTTTACGCGCTGTCCAGGTGGCCCTTCTCCGTGTAATCGCGCTTGTAATGATACGCGCGTAGTAGATTACTAAGCTCGTTCTTGTGTCGTTTTCTTAGGACCGCTGTGTTCCCCACCTCTCTCTCTTTCTTTCTCTCTGGAGTTTACGTGTTCTCCTCGGCACTTTTCCTCAAATATTGTATTCTTCCGAGACTAGACAAGGAGATACAAAATCGGAAAACAATTGTTTGGAAGGCACATGCTTTCAAAAATGGAGTGAACAGTGCGGTGTGGAAATGTGTTTCTGTGTACCACGCCAGTTCCTTTTGTATATCGATTCTTTTATGGTTGTACATAATTACCCGCGTGTACATATATATATATATGTGTGTGTGTGTGTGTGTGTGTATATATTTTATATATATATATATATATATATATATATATATATATATTTGGAGAATTACCCATCAGAAGTCAATAGATAATCGGATAAAAAGAAGAAAATGGAATTGGATTGGACACACGTTACGTAAAGAAACAAGAGCAATAGAGAAAACTGCATTAGATTGGAATCCTCAGGGATATAGGAGAGGTAGGCCGAAGAGAACGTGGCGAAGGACAGTAGAGGATGAGATAAGAAGCACAAGAAGATCATGGAACGAGGTCAAGGGGATAGCTGAAGACCGCAGTGCCTGGAAGCTCTTCATGGATGCCCTGTGCTCCACAAGGAGTAAAAGGGTTTGATGATTATATATATATATATATATGTGTGTGTGTGTGTGTGTGTGTATTAGTTCACAGATTCATTGTTTGAACAGAGGATAGCATTAGCGAGCTGAGACCGTGCGAGACTTATTTACGCGTCATTCAGCGAGTTCTCATTATTCCATTGTAACGTGTCTGGAATCGCTCTGACACCTGAAGTACATTTGGTCAGGTGGTGATAGCTGTCTTGTTTGTGGATTATCAGACACGGAGTGCTGTCTTGACGTGACGTGTAGTGCGGTGATGGAAACTTGTTTGTGTTCTGATGCCATCAGTGTTTGTCTCACTGACGCCTGTTCGTACGGCAAGGACGAAGGCCTGTCTCGGTCAGAGAATTCACGGGACGTTCGTTTACTCCTGGCAGTAGGGTGACCACGCTACATGGATGCCAGGGGTGACCTGCAGCTTCAGATGTCTCTGATGTTCCACAGTGGGACCGCGTATTCGCCACATTGTTGGAGTTATTAAGAGCTTTAAATAGACAAATTTCAGTCCTCGTGATACTCGAAACCTCAAAGCGCGAAGCCCAGTTGAATGACATTTTAAAATTTGGTTTGTGCGTCCAAGAATATGCCACATTTTTTTTTTACAAAATTTTGTCTGTTATTAATGTTTGTGGAGACAGTGACACTTTAGCCTGAGGCCCTTATGAAACCCAGAACTACACCCTGTGGTTGTAGAGAACATTGCAACAGGTAGTGCACATTTCTAAAACCACTTCTCTCATAAATTATGGTGTGAACATTTGTGAAAACATTAGGAGACCTTCGCTTCTTACTGTAAACCGACAGGGGACGTTCAGTACTTTCCATTAAACACTGCTGCACCAAGTAAGCCCAATTTTGTGTGCGACTGCAGTGTAGCAGTTTCCAGCGGCGGAAGTGTTGGAACAAACAACTCATTTGCCGCGAGGTAGTAATAAGATTTCAAATACATAGAGGCTGGGACTACAGAAGGATAAAATCCTAATTTTAATGCAATTGTATGTTGTCCTTAACAAATAAACCGAGCAGCGTTCTTTATGTTCGCATAGACGTAGTTATCGTGTTTAGCACAATTTGTCTACCTGCCTTTCTATCTACCAACCTACCTTTACTAACCTGTCCTGTTCTCTCTCTCTCTCTCTCTCTATATATATATATATATATATGGATGGGCAGAGAATATATATATATATATATTTATATATATACACATATATTCTCTCTGCCCATCCAGCCATCTTTCTGTCTGTATTTCTGTTTGTCTCCATATATCTCTCACCTCCGTCCATCCGTCTCTTCATCTGTCTGTATTTCTGCGTGTCTGTCGATCTATATCAGTGTACATGGTACCAGAATAACATGTCATACGTTTGATTTGATGTGTATTGGACCGTGCATCATCTTGAAAAGTGAAGAGTAAAATCCAACTAGATGCCACCTATTACTTTATTATGCTTATGTTAGGCTCAACATGTTTCGGGCACCATTATGCCCATCATCAGGAGCTCACGACGATAGCGTTGGTTACCACATAGGCCGTCTGGTTCTCGAGTAGCCGCTGGTTGGAAAGTTAAGTGCAGGTAGGATGGATGAGTGTCCGGACCGAAGACTGTAACACAGCCTTCGGTCCGGACACTCAGACGGCCCGTGTGGTAACCAACGCTGTCGTCGTGAGATCCTGATGATGGGCATAATGGCTCCCGAAACATGTTGAGCCTAACATAAGCATAATAAAGTAATAAGTGGCATCTAGTTGGATTTTATTCTTCAGTTATGTCATGCGCTTCTCTGTAAGTGGCTGTCTTCACGCTGAAAGGTTGGCCTATAAGTCAGTTTTAAAATGTAACCGTGCCACTTTGAACACAACGCCTTAAATACGTGTAGTGCAATACATATCCTACAACTGCCTCTTGACAGGCGAACCTTCCTCATCCATTCCCTTAGCCACTAGCCATACTGATTCAGCTGTCTCGGCCTTTGTTAGAGTGCCCTATCCAGAATGTCGTGTGCGTGGTTACTAATCCCCAAAGCATGCTACACGCCTCCTATAAATTGTATAATGTTTTTCGTTGCCTCTGTAAATTCACCTTTTCTTTGCAGCATTTATTTTCGTAACTAAACCGTGCAAGCTGTTAGCTGGAAATTAAGAAGCCACAAACAGACATTGTGTTTGTTTAGGCTTGTGAGTGGCAGTAGGTGCTGGAGTTTGGTGGGAACTTTGTCACATTTTCGAGTAAGTGCTGGAGTTTGGTGGGAACTTTATCACATTTTCGAGTAAGTGCTGGAGTTTGGTGGGAACTTTATCACATTTTCGAGTAAGTGCTGGAGTTTGGTGGGAACTTTATCACATTTTCGAGGTTCTTGTAGGTAAAAGCTTTGAGAAGCTTCCGAACTTGCGACGACTGTAGTCTCCTTTTCTTCCCCTTGTTTTTTCATTCTTCGTTCTTTCTATTTCTTCCTTCATTTCGTTCTCTGTCCTGTCAGGTAGTGAGACTGGAAAGTGTCTGCCTCAATGCCGTTGCTGTTTATTCAGAAGCTTATTTTAATGTTAATGTTTTCCATTAAAACTTATATTTTGTGTTGTTGAGAAGCACCGAAGTGTTGAAGTGATGGGGCACATTTCATTTGCTGTCCGGATCGGTAGAGTCACCGGTGTGAAGTGAGATATTTCGTGCGCAATGTGGAAAGGGCTGTTTTCATTGGTGGAAAGCCAATGTGTCGTCACTTTTTTTGAGGGACTGATGAGGGAGTTGGCAATTCGAACCCCGCGCCCTCGTCGGCCTGCCGCCCGAATGTAGCCGATCGTGCGGAGCGGTTCGACCCCAAGGCTACGGTGACGGAAGGATTGGCGGAGGATAGTAGTAAACCGCATGCTGAAGCAGTCGGTGTGCTCTCGACCAACCGGTCATGTTGGTTTTATAGTCCGTGCTCAGTTGCCTGCCTGTGTTGTAGCAGTGACAGAAATCGTAAGTGGTGTGTCTCGTGTGACAGTTCTGCGAGGTCTGCGTCAGTCCTGGTAATAAAGATGCCGAATGAAGCAGAGGTAAATTTAATCTCTTCTGAATGGTGTGCAGGTATTGCGGTGCGCTGTCGTGTTCCTGTTTATGTCTAGGATTTCGGAGTCATTCCGCACCAAATATATTTTTGTACGAATATGTTGTGAATATCCTCATCCCAGGTTTGTCTTGTTCTTCGTGGTTAATTTCTTGTTACTTTGCTGCGGTATTTTCTTGGGGTATCGTTCACTCTTAATCGCATTCTTTGTCTTCTCTGTTGGCTGTGTGCTGTGTAGTCCTCTCATATACGAATTTCCTTTCAGGATTTCCACGTTGTGTTGCTTACCTTACGTGTCTTGGGACGTATGCGCGCGTCCTTTGTGTAGAGTACTTTACTTTCTTTTTTTTGGGGGGGGGGAGGTACACAATTGTACGGTGTACCGTCAGTTTCGTTGACTGTGACCTCATGAGAATATTATAAATCCGCAACTGCGGGAAATACGGACTTTATTTATTGTTTATTCCAGACGATTATCACAGTCTGAAACAGTATCAACTAATTCCCACCCTTTTTTTTAATAATACGAATAAACGTGCATTTCAAATTTTCCTTCTGTCGGGGAGTGAATAACGACATTTTTTTTTTTACAAAAAACACTGTGTGTGTGTGTGTGTGTCCGAAGACGTGTAAAATGACTGCGTAAGAGGGATTCTGTACACCTGTCTGCGTGCTTAATTTCCAAAACTGCAATACTTAATGGAATTCGATTAAATTTGATATTGATATTTTTCCATAGTCGTATATAACGAGGTCCAAAGAATGTGTTTAATGAATATAGAGTATAGTGTGTGCAAACGTATGTGCAGTTGTGAAACATTGAGGCCAATTAGATGTGCAGAATAACAACATGTGTAGTAGTGGAAACTTGGAGGTCGTTGGGCTGTGGAGTACAGCAAACGCATCATTTCCAAATGGCTGTACAGAGTGTGAGGTTTGACGCTCTCGCGGCAGTGAGTGTGAAAGGTACCGTCTTTGGAATGTGGTGTTATGTAATGTAGTAGTAATCGCTGTTTCGGAAGAAGCTTTTGCTGCCATCTGCAAGTTGGCGATCGCCAGCTTGACCTGTACTCCAGTCTGGCGTACCAATTGTACGAAGACCTAAAAGTCTTGTGCACGAAGATCGCTATAAGCTTCCTTTCGTTATGTGATCTGAACTTGAAAACTTCACTCGACTTCATTTCAGTCTGGGCGTCTAACATGGCGGTGTAGTGGTTAGTAGCATACTGGGGGATGATGATCGTCTTTTTCTCTTGTTCGTCCTGGCAAATACTTGGAACAGCGTACTAGATTTGAGGCTGTCATGGCAGTGCTGATGAAGATTCCACACTTCTGAGAGATGACGCCATGTGAGTTGTATATAGTCACTAGAGTTTTGATGGAGCTTGCTGCCTTCATCTTAGAGATTGGTCCAAGAAGGGCTCTTGCACTGCCTTCTTGGAGTACTCCGAAAATGGAGGAAGCAGGCTCCTCCGAAGCGGTCGAACGTAGACACTTATCGCCACGATTTCACATTCCATAAGACTGGAACTTTACGTGGATGGTGGCTTAATGTAGACCACAACAGCTTTCACAACCGTCAAGATTATGCAGTAAATGCTCTGTAGATTGTGCAGGGAATGCAGCGTCGTTAAATGAAGTTACGAGCGAATGTATCGTGGCGTAGTGGTTAGCTCAGCTGTTTTGTTTTGCAGGGATTACGAGCTGAAATTTCGGTCTGACCGTCGGGACAGGTTTTCCATGATTTTCCTCAGCCCCCTTAATCCTGCCATAATACCTTAAAACGAGTCAGGACCTCCTCCTTCCATACACGTCAGGATCATTACAGTGGTTATTACTGATACTTGTTTGTGAGCTTCCAGGATGGAACATTGGCCGCCGGAAGACAGACTTTCTTTCTTAGTCCTTCCAGGATTTCTCCACGTCACTTCCAGAGCCTCTTTCTGACATTATACCAGACCTATTCATTAGATTGTATATAACTGAAGAGACTGAGAAACCGTTTTTAAATAAGCCTAGTAAGAAATTTTTATGATTTGTAGTTGGACGATTTGTTGTCTCTGCAGTTGACAATGCGTTGTTGTCTAATCTTAATCCTTTGAAAACGTAAATTACCCTGAATCATGTTGAAAGATTAAGTTCCTCTGCGCTTTAAAAACCAGTCACTTAATGCTAAAAGTAAAAGTAAAGTTCGCCCTAGGAGAGGCCACGGCCCAGAAGGGGAGTAGAGGTATAGATCTGCTTTTTCTTAAACCTCGGCTTTAGATGTGGGTGGTCAACGCCACACCTCGGCCGCTTTACCCCTGAAAAAGACACGGTACCCATTGTATAGGAGGCTGAGTGGGCCCCAGGGCCAGTCTGGGCGGGTGCGGAAAATTCGCCCCCAACCGGGATTCGATCCCCGGACCTCCAGCCCGTAGCGAGTCGCTATACCGACTGAGCCATCGCGACCCACAGTCACTTAATGCTGCGTGCGTAAGAAAATAATCGCAGTTTGTTCTTAGAACCATACCAAACACATACGTCTAAATACACTATGTGGGCAGAAGATGGAGATGTGGTACATAAAGTAACCACCAGGCTTCGAAGCGTTGAACTGTGATTTTACAAAGTAGGCTGCCTAAGCTGTTGGAAGGCCCTGCGTAAATTAACCTGACCTGCGTTATTAGGATCGAAGTATTTTTGTTCGTTCAGTTCTTCGATTTTTCGTATATTGTCGCAATAATTGTAATGTGGCAAATTAAACCGAGTAACGCGTGTGAAAACGGTGGCCTATGATTAAAGTTTCTTCTTTGAAACCTCTTTCCTCATCCGCTTCGTCCCTTTGAGAGTCGTGATTCATCGCCAACTGAACGGAAGTTTATACGCGGTGTTTGTGCCAGGGATCTATTTGAAGAAGAGCCGAGAATTGCTAGTCGAATTGTGAGCAGTCTGCGGTGAGGGAAATGCGGTGCAATAATCTCGAAACAATTTTGTCAGTAATTGATTCGTATCGGTAGTAAGTCTGCCATCTTATTCGAGAGTTTTAAAGAATTATTCCGCATCGGGAAGTGACGGCAAGCAATTCATGACTTCCGCTTGCCGTTCAAATGCTTCTCGTTTATGCAGTAAGGCTAACAACTCGTGTAGACTAGTAATCAAGTTAGTTAGCTATCATTCTGTATCCATGATTTGCTGTAGTACAAACTGGTGCTTCGTTGTTGTGTCAGCTGCGACCTCAAAGATCCGCACGGTCAGTAATACACACGGATATAGAAGGAAGCCGTGTCGTGTATATAAGTTGCAGATTTGTGCGAATATATTAATGATTTGTCGTCATTCAAAATGTCTGAGGTGTAGCTCCCGTATTTCATTAGTTGACGGCATAAAATCGAAAAATGAATGTAGATTTCGCGCAACAGTTAGGTTGTTTTACGTTTGCAGGCGACGGTTGAACAACCTAAGAGTCTTGATTTGGTTCGCGGCAGGAGCAAGAAATTTTTCTTTTGTCCCAAACGTCTTCTTTGTTCTTGGTTGTTTCTTATTCACGGCGTTTTATTAAGAACAATACATAACTGTGTCCTCTGTGTTCTTGTTTGTTGCAGACTGCATTTCACGACATTTTATCAACTTCCTTACTCCATGGTGCAGAGTCCTTCTTGAGAAGCTGACTGGTTTGCAGCTAGTCAAATTCCCCGCATCTACGCCTAGGTCTCCCCAGTGGACTCTTTCCCTCCGGTTTCCCCACCAAGACCCTATACGCCCCCCCTCTCCTCACCAATACGCGCCACATGCCCAGCACCTTAAGGTAATTACTCAATGGTGCAGAGTCCTTGAGCAGCTAACTGGTTTGCAGCTAGTCAAGAAATTCCCCGCATTTCACGGAACACGAAGGTTCATTACCGCACTCAAAAGCATCCCACCTCCTGGAGATCCATCCTAATATTATCCATCCATCTACGCCTAGGTCTCCCCAGTGGTCTCTTTCCCTCCGGTTTCCCCACCAAGACCCTATACGCCCCCCCTCTCCTCCCCCATACGCGCCACATGCCCTGCCCATCTCATTCTTCTCGATT
>Ga0123352_10019348_pt1 | contig 10862 bp, 9 predicted proteins | sample TergutLab28metaG_FD_89700 | JGI IMG/M metagenome (GOLD analysis project Ga0123352, IMG submission 89700) | Labiotermes labralis P1 segment gut microbial communities from Petit-Saut dam, French Guiana - Lab288 P1 | ecosystem: Host-associated > Arthropoda: Insects > Digestive system > Gut ... | reverse complement strand
AGACGTCGTAGCGCTTGGCTGCTTCTTCAGCTTTGATGATGATTGGTGTGGTTCCTGCCAAAATGCATAAAGCTTCGCTGGACGTAGTGCGATATGCTTTGGCAATCAGTATGTTCATGAGCCATTGCACCCTGATGTACTTGCGTCTGTTGTATTCATACCTGAGAGCGTCTATCCAAACTGGTGCACCGTATAGTAAGAGCGGTAGGATCGCTCCTTTGTAAATTGTTCTTAAGGCTTCGTGTTTAAGTCCCCAATGGATTTTGGCGGATTTGGATAAGCTGAAAATTAGCTTAGCACATTTATCCGCAGCGTGGCTGATATGCTGGCTGAATTTAAACTTGTCGTCAATAACTATTCCTAAATACTTCATTGTTGTAACTTGTTTAATGGGTTTCTTGTTTAGATAAATTTTAATTTCTTTTGCTTCCTTTTCCTCCTTGAAATTAGCATGGTATTGGATTTAGCTTCGTTGAAGCCTACCTTGTTCCTCTTTGACCATGCGTTTATCTTGCTCATTTCTATGTTAGCGAAGTTTTCGCTTCCCTGACTGATTCTCCTCTAATGATTAACAGGATGTCATCTGCAAATGCTACTGCTGTTGTACGCTTGGTGAAGTTGAGGTTTAGTATTGTGTTATACTGTATGTTCCAGAGACCCGGACTGCAACACGAGCCTTGGGGGCACCCTTTAGTACCTCTGTCTGGATCCGGTAGTTGTTGGTAGTCAGATAGGCTGAGCGTTGGGTAAAGTAGCTTCTGGCTAAGTTCAACAAATTATTGGGGCATTCGTAAGCTCTCAGTCCGTTCAAAATGGCGGGCCACCAGGCGGCATCGAAGGCGCCTTTGACATCAAGGCTCACAATCACTAATACGTCTCCTGTCAGTCCATCTGTTACAACGTTCTTAACCGTCATGGGCGCATCGGTCGTGCTGTTTTGCGGCGTAAATCCTTACTGGTTTTTGTTCATATAGTTGTGAGAGAATACATGGTGGTTAATTCTGTTTATTAATAATTTTTCTAGTACCTATCCACCTGTGTTTATAAGACTTATAGGGCGAAACGTGGTTACGTCTTCGCTGTATGTATGTATGTATGTATGTGTGTGTGTATGTATGTGTGTGTGTGTATGTATGTATGTATGTATTTTTTTATTAACTTTATTTCACAGCATGTTCCATTACAAAAGGCAATACTAGATGTATGTATGTATGTATGTATGTATGTATGTATGTATATATATGTGTGTATGTATGTATGTTATGTATGTATGTGTTTGTATATATGTATGTATTTTTTTAAATTTAATTAATTAATTTACAACATGCTGCATTACATTAATTGTAATACTACATGCTTGTTCTGTCTTCTACAATTCTGTTGTTGCCATTACTTTTATACACTTGTGTGACCAGTTCATAACTTATCAAAGTCTATTGAGTTCGTAAACTGAATAAATTGCTTTATATATTTATTCACAAGTTCACTTTTTTCCTTGGGCCAGGCGTCTTGTTTTGCTATGTAGCTTATGCGTGCTTCTCTCTCCTTCTGCAGCTTTTTGCACTCGTATATCAAGTGATCACTGTATGTATGTATGTGTGCATGTATGTATGTATGTGTGTATGTATGTATGTGTGTGTGTATGTATGTATGTATGTGTGTGTGTGTGTATGTATGTATTGTGTATGTGTGTATTTTTTTTTAACTTTATTTCACAGCATGTTCCATTACAAAAGGCAATACTACATGTATGTATGTGTGTGTGTGTGTGTGTATGTATGTATTATGTATGTGTGCGTATGTATGTATGTGTGTATTTTTTTAAACTTTATTTTACAGCATGTTCCATTACAAAAGGCAATACTACATGTATGTATGTATGGGTGTGTGTTTGTGTGTGTGTGTGTGTGTATGTATGTATGTATTATGTATGTATGTGTGTCTATGTATGTATGTATGTAATGTATGTATGTGTTATGTATTATGTATGTATGTGTGTATGTGTTAGTGTATGTATGTATGTACTTACGTATGTATTATGTGTGTGTATTTATGTATGTATGTATTATGTATATTCGTAATTAAGATTGTTCCAAAATTACCATTTTATCACATACAAGTGCTTTTACGAGATATCTCTGCAGAGTTGTCGCACCAGATTTAGTTACAAGTATGCGTATGTAAATATACAGGCGTGCGTGCCTACCTAGAAGGTTGAAGCGTTTAGCCGTATACATGTAAAGTGTTTCAGGATAGTGGCTTGAACTCTTACGACAGACAAACCCCCTAGCCTACGCACCGTTCTTTTCGGCTGCAAGGTTGCTGAGCTCCACGTACGTCTTGTAGTCGTCCCTCATCTTGGCTCCAGACGCGTCGCGCCATGCCTTCCAAACGTACGTTAGTTCGTCGTAATTTCTGGATTTGGATATAACTTCTTCCATGCCTGTAATACAACAGTTTGTTTTCATTACAAATAAAACGGAGTCCAGCGGATTCTTACTGGTGACATAAAGTTAGTTTTAGTATTCATACTTGTCCGCAGTAAACCTACCCTCCCTTATGTCACAGTGCACCACCCGCCCACGACACGCAATTCCCGATGCCGCACCTGTCACCGGAACTCATTGGAACACAGAACGTGTGACGTCACACGGTAAAGTAATTAATTTTTTCTGGCATTTTGATTAATTGCTTTTGAGGCGTCCAAGTAAGCCGTCAAAATAATCAAGAATTTTTGGTATTAAACATTTTACGGTCATTTTAGCTACAGTTCAGAGTTCAGATATGAAGTAGCCTCAAAAACCGTTGCCACATCGTCGTGTTTCAACTCACCTGGGTCCAGCGACAGCCCTTCGGTAGCGAGATCACATTCCTGTTTGTCAAACGGGCAGATCTTTGCGGCGCTGTATATTGTCGTCATGGCGGTCTGACGGGCATTGAGCTACAAACAAAATTCCACCATCAACAAAATCGTTATCTTGGCCCACGAGATCGGTACTATTTCTTTTTCCAAATCTTTACGTAATCCTACGTAACTTACTTATTTTTTTCCGAGTCCTCTGTAGGACTACTAAGACTTTGGGGGAAATAAAGATGGCTGTTGTTGCCTTAAAGACCGATGTGTGTGTGTGTGTGTGTGTGTGGGTGGGGGGGGGAGGTGTCTATTTTCGTTCCCCTAATAACCGTGAACGAAAATGCGCAACTTTTTAAAATAAATGTTGGTAAACACTGAAGATCATATAACTATATAACTTCTTAATTATGTCTCAATTTGTAACTCAGCCTCTAACGGAAATGAGTATCAGGAGTATTTCCTAAGGGTAAAGGCGGCCGGTGCGTAAGGGTGACAACTTATCACAATCCTATGCCGTTGTCACGAAATCTGGGAGCCTTAAATTCCTGGAACCCTCTGGGCTTGTCCAGGCCTGTAATGGGACTGCTTTACCTTTACCTTTACCTTCATTTGTAACGATAAGACGTATTTGAAATTATCAGGGGAGATAATAACGTGTAGGGTAGTATAGGCTTTCTAAAGCTGAATGGTTGTTACGATTACATACAAAACGGTATAAGGCGTTTGGAGACTGGAGTTATATCTCCACTTATTCTTAACCTCGGCACGAGATGGAGGTGAGTGGTTACCTTTACGCCCCAGTCGCTTCTCCCCCCTCCCCCACTGAGGAAAGAACGACATTATCCCTTGCAGAGGAGGCCGGTTGGGCCCCGGTGTCCTTCAAGACGTTTTGGAGCCGATAAAAATCCTTTTTCCTTAACGGGATTTTAAATTCGAAGTGTACAGCCCGTAGCGTAGGCGTCGTACCGACCACGCTACTCAGGCTCACCTTAATATAAATGATAGACCACAAATTACCCTCAAGTAATATGAAGTGGGGAAGGCCCTATGAGCTTCTTGTAATTTCGCGTGACATTCCCTGTTTGTTTGTAGCTACCAGTGTGACACCTTTTCACATTTTGAGTTTAATAGAGGTAAGATCGTGTAAGAGGGGTTGCAGCATGTAGGCTATGACTCATTATATTGGATGGCGTCTGATGATTTTCTTTACCAAAGTCTGTGCCTTTCGACAGGAATATCGTTATACTTGGTTTCGCTCTAACGGACATGGCAAACAGTCACGGAAGAGAGAGGGTAACGAAAAGGTAAAGTTGGCTCATGTGCTCACTGACGCGCCAAGCCATAAAGCCATATGGGAGAGTGGTGTTAACAGCCCCGGTCGTTCTAAACCTGAGTTCTGAATAGAAACGAGTGGTCAGCTGCAACTCCCAACCGCTTTCGGAGAGGGGCGATAAGTTGCGGTACCCACTGGGTGTGATCCAGTGCTGACCATTGGAAGAAAATTCTCTTGCCCCTGCCAGGAGCAGAACCACAGTCCTTTGGTCGTCCATCCCGTGGCTTAGTGAAGTGTCCGACCGAGTTATCCCGGCTGTCGCCCAAAATTGGGTGAATAAGGCTTGCGTACGTTGACGGCTAAGGTTCAGGTCACCTGCTTCCAGGAACGCTGTGTTTGTGTGTGTATGTACGTACGCAGATGGCAGCACGGTGTTTGTTGTGCTTGAGTGTCGTTTTCAGATGAGACTTGTACGCGTATTTACGTATTGTTCATACTTATTTATTCAGTATTCTGTAGATCCACCAAAGTGGACATGGACATTGCCATTAGCATAACAACAGGCACAGTACAAAATGAGTCTTGACAATAAAATGCATTAATAATAATAATAATTTATGAGTACAATAAATAAGACACATCGGGTTTATTCAAGGAAATGTGATCAGCTCATAATAGACAATCATTGAATACCTATACAGGCCTAATTTACATAGGTAGAACCGCAAAAATTGTACCAATGTAATAAGGAATTTTGTGATACAGTACATAATTCACGATTGATTAAGGCACTTCTCCAATGTGTAAAATGAATAAGTGTATAAAAATTGTTTCAGAGCAATTTTAAACTTTTTGTTTGGTTACCAGCGACATTCTTAATCTCCAAGGATAAATTATTAAAGATTTTTATTCGCAAATAATAAGCTCCTTTTTGATAAATGATTAAGTTTGCTTGAGGCAGGTATAAAACATTTCTTTGTCTAGTGTCTATATTGTGATTTTCGGTGTTTGTTGAGAAAGGATTATTGTTTGGAACTACAAACATTAATAAAGATAATAGATATTGTGATGTCAAAGTCAAAATTTGTAATTTCTTAAATAAATTTCTACATTCTTCCATAATTGTAATTGCTTTTCTTGTTTTGCAAGCTAAAAATTGTGCAACTATGCGACGAGTTTCCCCAGAATACTTATAATTTCATAACTCATAGCCGAGTGAAAGAATGCATGATAAATAATTTTTAACTTTTCAAAGATTAAACGTAATCTGCTGTATATACGGAATCAGTCCGTACCGCGCAGTAAACACTTTCCATCACTGTTATAAAAACCAGTCAGTTAATGATGTATAAAGCAAACGTCACTGTCTGTTCTGAGGAACGTACAAAACATTCCACACAAAGCAAGCAGCTTGTAGAATTTTTGAATGTCAAACCTGGTGGTACGTAAAGAAACCGCTAGGCTTTAAAATGTGAATGACGAGGCAGACATGTATATTTTGGCTTTTCTAATTATATAGCAAGCCGTACTTCATTTTTTTCGCGAGTAAATCGATATGATTATTCCAAGACAAAGTATTATCCTTTGTCACCCTCAGGAATTTTGTGTAGGAGCTATTGGTGATTAAATTATTGTTAAAGCTTATTTTTAGGTCGACTGACATATATCTCTTAGTTGTAAAGTGTACATAATTTTATTTTATTAAAATTTATAGATAATTGGTTTGCTCGGAACCATGTAAAGTTACAAAGACTATATGAATGTTTTTGTTGAAATCTGTTAGATTAGAATGAACAAATACGATACTAGTATCATTAGCAAAGATTATAGGTGCTGAAGTTTTATTTATTATCTTGGGTAGGTCATTTATATATATATATATATATATATAGAAGAAAAAGTAGAGGTCCCAAAACGGTGCCTTGTGGGACTCCTTATCTTACTTTGGCCCACGTTGAAACTTTATTACTGTTATCGCTGTCATTACGTATATTACTGTTATCGCTGTCATTACGTATTGCTGTTCTAAAATATATTTTATCCAGACAAGATTGATAAAGTGCAAGATCCTTGCCATTGATTACGAAAATTTCAGTTTAGATAATAGGATACCATTGTCAACACAATCAAAAGCTTTCTCCATATCGCCAGAAATCCCTCCCACTAGTAGTTTATTGTTCATAGCATTTGAAATATCAGTTGCTAGTTTATAAATTGCATTGTCTGTCTTCAGTCCTATCCTAAAGCCACATTTTTCATTGCTTAATATATTTGTTGAGGCGTTTTAAAATTCTTGTCTGCATTGCCATTTCAAATATTTTTAAAAATGATGTTATGAGTGATACAGGTCTATAGTTCGACACCTCACACCTATCAACGTTCTTATATTGTGGTTTTATTACTGCTTATTTTAATCTATCTGGGAATACACCCCAAAAATAGCATTTTATTATATGTGTAATTTAGCGGAGAACTTATGAAAGGGGAGCTTATTTTCAGGATCTTTGTGAGTGTCTCATCGTACCCATGTGAGTTTTTCGTTTTGAGGGATTTTATAATTTGTTCAATTTCTTTCGTCGTTGTGCATTTAAGTTCCATACTTGGGAAAGGGTTTTTAAAAGCTCGTTCCATACAATGAGTATGATTATCAATACCGTCATTATCATCATTTATAAGATTATATTTACTATGTCTTTTAGTAACATTTTCTGCGATAGCAACAGAATACTCATTAAAGGTTTCAGCAATGGCTTGTTGATCAGTAATTTTTCTACCTTCAACGTTTAGAGCTTGTATTTAACTTCTTTTTTTATTTCTTCCGGATTTTTTTATTTATAATACCTCATGTAGTTTTAACTTTATTATGGGAGTTTATAATTAATTCATGTTCAATATTTTGCCTTTTTTATAACCTTAAACAGGATTTTCGAGTAATGTCTATAATAAGATGCTAACTAGGATTATTATTATTCTGAAATTACTTGTATAATTCTCTTTTATTTTTGCAGGAATTATTATTCCTGGCGTAAACTATGAACATTGATTCCTTTTATTCTTTGCCTGACTTAAGGGAAAACTAGATTAGTAGATTCTTAAGAAAATATTTAGAAAAGAGTTGAAAATCTTATTAGCATCATTCCCATAGAAAACCGGTTCCCATGTTTCAGTGACTTAATTTAAATTGGAAATATGCTGTGGTATACTTATTGATTTTTCTTTTGATGTAAGCATGACATTCCCTTTCCTGTTTCTGTCCCTTATTTAATATTTAAAACTGGGCGTCATGATCTGACAGTCCATTTACAAGAGGGTATGAATCGTATTTTCCAGTGGTGGATGTATCAATGGAAACACTGTCGTGGCAGTGTGGGAATTCAGCCCAATTCTAGTAGGAAATTTAACTGTACCAGTAAGATTATAAGAATGTTATGCAGCATCAAGTTGGCTCTTTCTGTTATTATCTATTAGATAATTTACACTTACGTCACACATATAACGATAGTATATTTGTTATTATAAAGTTTCTGCAAGATCAGTTCTAATCGATTAAGGAAATTTGTAAAATTACACTTTGGAGAGCTATAAATATTCAAAATTCTTAATTTATTGTGCATTCGTAGCAGGTGAAAGTTGTGCGTGTTGTTGCACTGCATGAACTGCACTGAAACATATTTATAACGAACATATGCCAGAAATCTGAATAAACACCCTATAATCTGGAATATAAAAAGTGACGAATCAGATAAATTTTTCCGAACTGTCTGTGTAGGTGGTAATTTAGAAGGAATACTTTCCAGAATGTGTCTCTGTGTTTCCAGTATAATTTAGACACAAGCTGGTATTCGTAATGTAGTGTTAACGTGTTGAAGTGGCTGGAATGTTAGTACTGTCAACACATGTATATTTTGAATGTTTGTAAAGTGCTTACTGTGAAAGTGGGTGGAATGTTTTGATTATTCTTTCAGGGCTTATTGTTTTGACTCCTTACGATCATGATTATTGGCTGATCCATGTATTGTTTATATTGTAGTTTTCTTACTGAAGATAGTTACGTTGCAGCTGAAACATATCAAGGACTCATAATTGAATATCTCTTGCTCCAAATATATACATGGCGTTGTGTTGTGATGGTTGTGTTATGATATAATGTTATAAGTGTTGTTTTATTAACCGTGAAATTGTTTGACTTTTGTTGTAATTCTGTACAAAAATAGTAAAACGTGTTTATAACTTCAAAGCTTTTCCGTTTCAGAGGGCTTTTCGCTTAACACGGGTGGTCAAAAATATTGCAGTGTTTGTACGTCATGATCGTAAGCCAACATTTGCCACAATCTCTTACAGATTCACATTTTATGGTTTGAATTTCTGTACCTGTGTATCGCTCTAGTAGGTCCCTGAAGTGTCTCTTTTGTCGTCTGGTGGACGTTATTCGCCTCCATTATTGATCTAAATTTTTCGTCTGTGATAAATCCAAGTTACCACATTAAGACGGAAACTATATACAAAGAGAACAACAAAATCTTTAAGTTAATTCTTTTAAATTAAATTTTCAGCTGCTTTTGTTTATGTGTTTTCTCTTCAACATAGGAACGGAGAAGATTTCAATAATAAGTTTCCTCTTAATTCGGGAAATATTCCGGACACATTTACTTCGTTTTTGTTGATTTCAGTGTGACACCTCTTTCAAGAAACCATTAATGCAGTGGCGACTCACCTCGCTGAGTTCGTCATCACTTAGCGCAGAGACGCCCAGTACCGATAGAGTTCTGACTTGGCGCTGCACCGTCTCGGTCTGGAAATCCTCCCAGGACACGTTACTGAAGTGCAGCTCCCATTGCTCCTTCTCAAACCTAGCAAAGGCCAGAGCCTGCGTGTTCTGTAAGAGGCAGAAAAAGTAAAATACGTGTATCTAGAAGGTAGAAACACGCCGTTATCCAAAACAAAGAACTAGGAACGCACTGTTACATAAGAATACCAAAAGTTAGGAACACATTCTTCTCAATAAGAACTCAAATTTTACGTGAGAGCTAGGAGCATAGCTTTATGCCAGGTTACTGGGGCATTATGCCAGCCATGTACGGTTTTATCATCGGCTACAGCCACAGCTATGAAACTGGCCTGGCATTGTATTCGCGGATGAGACCCATTTTGAAGGTTATTGCGCGGTATTAAGTACGTACAAAAGGAACGCATAATTTTGAGCTTAATAAAATCCACAAGAAATAGTAATTTGGACCCTTGAAGAAAGAAGTAGGTTCTTTCGAAACGTCGAGAACGGGTTATCCAGTGACGCATTGAAAACTTCAAAACCTGCTTTACCACCGAGTCATTTTCAACAGAGGTTTTCTGTGGTATAGTAGGAAAGTATTACGTAAGTCACATTTTATGCAGGGACATTTTATCAAGTGCTTGTTACAGGAATTTAGTGGATGTGCTGTTTGAAACAAGAGGATGAAGGTGGGTATAATATAACGGATTGAAAATTTCAAAGATGGTTGATAGAAAATGACGGACTGGTGGTAGGCAGCTCGTTTTGTCGGACTCAGATCCGTTAGATTTCTTGCCCTGGATTTGCATGAAGCTAGGTTGTAAAAAAAAAGGGTAAGCCGGAAATAAAGCAACAGCTGGCAAGGCGCATAATCGAGACTGCTACAGTACAGTAGCGCGTTACTTGATAACTCATTTGAATTACTGTACGGTTTGGAGAACTTTTCCCTCATATTCTATCTAGAATGCCCTCCTGACATTTGTCTGACTTGTTTGTTGAATTTTATGTTTATAGTTCCGAGCATCGCTGATCTATATTAATAATTGTCCAACGAGATGCAACTCAAAGCAGTCTATTATTCTACAAATTCACTCTACATGTTTCGGGTGTCAACCACGCCCATCATAAAGGGTAAAAACTGTAACTACAGCCTCCGGTACTGGTCATATTTTTGTGGTTGACGCCCGAAACATGTAGAGTGAACTTGCAGAATAATAAATAGATTGCTTTGTATTGCGTCACGTTGGACAATTATTAATATAGATATTATGGATGAATATTTTGCATGTAAAGGTTTAAGAGTTGGAATTCTTTTGTTATTGTAATTCGGTTTAAAAACTACGCGTTCTTCTTATTGATACAGACATGAACACCACCAGGTAGCAGAGCAGTTTGGTCGTAATTATTGTATATAATGATGCACGGTAAGGTTATACATTCTGTTGCAATATGTATTCTGCGTCTGTTACGTCACTAGTAGTACCTTCTGTGTTTAGCTTTGTATACAAATACATTAGATACCTTTTGAACAAATAGGACGCGAATTTGCGGCTTGATTACTCTGGTTTAATGTAAAACTGCGCTGGCTGTATAGGCTGAACACTGTAAAGAATATTCGGGTGTTAGAAAAGGCGGTGAATTTTATGACCAGCTGAAATACTATCACTTTCTCAAGTATGATCTGTTCCATACAGTTTGTATTTACCGATTACACCACATACGTAACAATCACTTTCTAAACGACACTCTTTCAGATGCAGGTTTCTTTATTAAGTCCTTCGGGTAATTGAATAAAGAGAGACCAACTTGATATCACTTGCTTTACTATTTCATTATTTAATGCTCAACATGTTTCGGATTTAGTACATCCATCCTCAGGAGCTTGCGACTTATTTGTTGAGTTATTTCATGGGTTGTATTGCTCTGGTTCGATGTGTGTTGGTGTTACGTTGTGTTTTGGCTGGGGT